>Ga0210018_1000536_pt1 | contig 19347 bp, 16 predicted proteins | sample CryGeyCG2014_010_2_FD_183967 | JGI IMG/M metagenome (GOLD analysis project Ga0210018, IMG submission 183967) | Groundwater microbial communities from aquifer - Crystal Geyser CG09_land_8/20/14_0.10 (SPAdes) (version 2) | ecosystem: Environmental > Aquatic > Deep subsurface > Groundwater | place...
AATAACTTTTGTTATTTTTTCTTTAAAAAAATTCTTCTTCTCAAAAATATATTTTCTAATGCAAAAATTATATAAAACCAAAAAAACTTTCTAATTTATATTTCCAAATTAATCTGTATTCTTCTATTGTTTTATACCCAGACCCCTCAGGATAAAGAACAGATTTTTTTAATTTAAACTTACCAACTTCAAATCTAATTTTAGGAATTTCAATTCTCTTTAACTCCCCTAAAAAATTATTTTTATCTCTTATATTTTTAACTCTTGCAATTGTCAAATGACTCATAAATCTTTTTTCTTTTGGGAATAAATCCTTTAATACCTCATCAATATCCTTCTGCAATTTTTCGCAGTTTGTCAGATGCAACCAAACAATTCTGATAAAATTTTCCGAAAAAACTCCAAGAGAATTAATTTCTGTTTCAAATTTTTTAAATTTAATATTCTTTAATTTATTTTTTACTTCATTAAGTTTATCTTCGCTAATTTCCCCTAAAAATTTCAGAGTTAAATGCAAATTTTCTTGTTCTGTTTTTTTGCCGTTAAATTCAGGAAGTTGGTTTTGGATTTTCTGAATTTCTTGTCTGATGTTTTCAGGAATGTCTACTGAAATAAAACATCGTTTCATATCAACTCACTCAAAATCTTCGCTCTCGTTCGACGTCGCTACGGCGGGCGACTACAAAAGTTCTGCAAGAACTTTTGCTGCTAATTTAATTGTCAAATTTTTTTCATCTTTGTCTGGATTAATTTCAACAATATCCACAGCACGAAGATTTTTCATTTTGTTTATTCTTGAAATCAGATAAATAAATTCTCTCGACGACAAACCCCCTGTTTCTGGATAATCTGTTCCAGGTGCAAAAGCAGGATCAATGAAATTAATATCAATTGAAACATAAAGTTCCTTGCCACTCGCAAATTCCATAATAATCTCGCAACAATCATTAAAATTTTCAAGCAAAGCATTCATTGAAATCATGCGGATTCTTTTCCCTTTTAAAAATTGAATTTCGTCTTTCTGCATATTTCTTACTCCGACTAACAAAATATTTTCAGTTGGAAATCCATCTTCAATTAATTTTCTTAACCAAATCCTATTGCCCAAATTTTCTGTTAAATCCTCACAATCAGCATGAGCATCAAAAATAATTAAACAAGGTTCTTTTCCTCTCAGGCCTGACCCATTTTTAAAGGAGATGCCGTAAGAAGAACCTTGGTTCTTTTTACTCTCGCAGTAATCAAAAAAAGCCCTTCCAGTAGAGTAACTAATTGAGTGACCCCCACCAAGGAAGATTGCCCTTGGTTTTTCTCCAAAAATTTCAAAAGCGTTTTTATAAATTAATTCATTGCTTTTTTCAATATTAGAATTATCAACGTGAATTTCTTCTAAATCTAATAACTGCTCGTCGATGATTTTTCCTTGTTCATTACTATGAATATTTTTTAACTCATTCAAAATTTCATTCGGTGCTTTTTCGCAACCTTTTGTTCTTTCCGAATTATTAAAAGGAATTTTTATTATGAACATAAAAATAAGGAAGAAATCTAATTTAAAAAACTAATCTTCAGGAACCAACGCAAGAAAACTAAATTTTTCTGAAGCAGATTTCGCAATTTTTTTCACATCTTCTATTTTAACTTTTTGAATTTCATCCTTATATTTATAAAAATTTTCAGCATCACTTATAATCTCATAAGAAAGTAAATTCAACATTTGTGATTGAGAATCCTCCATTCCAATTTCATATTGCCCAATCATTTGATTTTTAACATCTCTTAATTCCCTTTCTTTCAAATTTTTTGCAACTTTCTTAAACTCCTTCAAGATTAATCCTCTAACTTTTTCAATATTATCTTTTGTTGTTCCTACATAAATAAAATTATAACCAAATCTTTTGTTAATCTCACAACCTCCTTTGACCGCATAAGCAAGATTTCTTTTTTCACGAATCTCATTAAACAATCTTGAAGAAAAACCATCAGCAATCAAGGCATTTAAAACAGACGCAGCATAAGTTTTTTTATCGTCGCCAAAAGGAACATGATATGCAAAAATAAGATTTGCCTGATCAATCCCGCGACGTTTTTCAATTTTAGTTTCATTTTTAAGATTAAATTTTTGCTCGGGAATTTTTCCTTTTTCATTTCCAAATGTTTTTTCAGCAAATTTTACAAGTTCATTAAAATCAGCGTCGCCAATAACACACAAAATTAAATTATTCGGAGTATAAACTTTTTTGAATTTTTCAAGAATTTTTTTCCTGTCAATTAAATTCATTGTTTTAAAATTTCCAATCAAAGAGATATCCATTGCACCACTGTAAAGTGTTTTCTGTATTTCATCAAAAACATAAATTTGCGGAGTATCTTTTCTCATTTTTATTTCTTCAAAAATAACCTGTCTTTCTTTTTCAATTTCCTTTTCATCAAATTTTGGATTTTTAATCATATCACCCAAAACTTCAAGAGCAACATTCAAATGTTTTGAAGGCATTTTGCACCAGTAAGCAGTAATTTCCTCGTCTGTAAATCCGTTAATTTGCCCCCCGCGTCTTTCTATTTCCTCGCCAATTTTCCGTGAATTTCTCGTCGGTGTTCCTTTGTAAAGCAAATGCTCAATAAAATGAGAAATGCCTTTTTCAGAAATATTTTCATTAATTCCTCCGTTGCGAACAGCAAAAGATACACTCACAACAGGAAGATTCCTTTTTTCAAGGATAATTGTCATTCCATTAGATAAAATTCTTTTTTTAAAATCCATAAATCAAAAAATTAATTCGATATATAAAACTAATGATATCATAAAAACATAAATAAAGCCAGTAAAACAACGCCAAAAACAAACACAATGCCTATTAAAACCCAAAACCACCATTTCTTAAAAATACTTTGTTTTGGTTGTGGAACTGCATTTGGATCCATAGGTTGGGGGATATTATTTGGACTAACAGGTTGTTGGACCGGGGGTGTTTGTGGGACTTGCGGAACCTGCGGAGTTTGAACTTTCTGAACAGGTTTTGCCGGAAGTTGATTCTGTTGAACTGGTTGAGTTTGATTTTGAACAGCCATAATTCACCTTTACTATAATAATAAAAACGCTCTTATAAATTTTGTTATTTTTGAAAAACAAGATATCTTTCGCTGCCTAATTCAAAATCATCAAGAATTTTAAAATTCTCATTAATAAATTCAACAAGCCATTTTTTATTTGCCCGGAATTTCTTTTTGGAAATCAGACTTCTGGTTGCAAAACTTACAACAACCTTGTCAGCAAAAGGAACAATATTTTTTAATAATTTTTTAGAATAATTTCTTTCAACCCTCTCAAGGGAATCCAATATTTTAAACAAAAAAACAATTTTTTCCCCTCGCTGTTTTTTGATTAAATCATCTGTTTTTCCAAGTTCAAACAAACTTTGATGAAATACATTTCCTTTAATTTTGTTTTTTTCAAAATAAAAATTCATTAAATCAACAAGTTGCCCCATTGCTTCAATACCCACATAATCAAATTTTAAATTTTCAGGGAAAAATTTATAACTTAATCCATTAATCCCGGCACCCAGATCGATAATAGTTATTTTTGTTTTAATTTTATTAAATAATTTTTTATAAAGTTCAGGATAAAAATCAAATCTTTCTCTCGTAGAAGAATGTCTTTTAAGCAACCATTCAACATCTCTGTTTTTTAAGTTCAAAATTTTCTTGCTCGCAAAAACAGAATAAACCTTCATTAATAATTCCCTTGTCAATTTAATTTTCTCTTCATCAAGAAAATTCTCATTATCAAACTTAGCAAAAACATTCTCAACATCTTTCTTTGGAAGTCGTGAAAATTCTTTTTTTTGGGTTATCTTACTATAAATTTGTTTATCCATAATTTTATTAAAACTTGAATAATTATAAGTTTATGCCAATAAACGCTTCCCCCTATTATGAAAGAGCAGAAGTTGAATATCTTAGATCTCAAACAACAGAACAAAAAATTCGGTGCCTGAAAAAGATGATTACTCTCGCACCCAAGCACAAGGGCTCTGAAAACTTGCTGAAACAACTAAGAACTAGATTAAAAAAATTAAAATATACCAAAGAAAAAGAATCAAAAAAAATAGGCTCAATACAAAAAGGAATCAAGAAAGCAGACATGCAAGCAGTTATCGTCGGCAAAACAAATTCAGGAAAATCAACTCTCTTAAAAATTCTAACCAACGCAGAACCAAAAATCTCTGAAGTAAAACTAACAACAACCCAGCCAATTATTGGGATGATGAATTACGCTTCAACACAAACCCAGATAATTGAAAATCCTGCAATTGGTTCTGAATATTATGACAAAGGACTAACAAACACAGCAGACACAATTTTAATTTTAATAAATTCTATCGAAGAAATAAAAGAAATTCTTGAAAAAATCCAAAAGGCAAAAGGCAAAAAGATAATAATATTTAACAACAAAAATAATTTGGAAAAAAGAAAAATTGCAGCAACACTTCAAAGCAAGAAACATAATTTTGTTTTTATGGAAGATTTAAATGAATTAAAAGAAAAAATATTTCAATCATTTGACAAAATCCGTGTTTTCACAAAAGAATCAGGAAAAAATAAGTCCCAAAAACCAATAATAATGAAACCAGATTCGTCTGTTTTTGACGTCGCTGAAAAAATTCTGCATGGGTTTTCTCAAAATGTAAAAGAAACAAAAATCTGGGGACCTTCTTCAAAATTCGCAGGACAAAAAGTCGGACTCAAACATAAATTAAAAGATTTGGATGTTGTTGAATTCAAGACGCGGTGATTAACGAGTGATTTTAAAACCCTCAACTTTTTTCAAAAGATGCTGGGCATTTTTATTTTTCCTAAAATATCCTCTAACTGGTTCGAGAAATTCATTAATATATTTTGCAGTTGTTTTTTTCAAATCAAGGGGATGGATTTCTTTTTTCTTAAAAGCATTTTCTAATTCAGAATAATTTTTAAAAATAATTTCCCCTCCAAATTTTTCATCCCTTTCAACAACAAATTTATCTACTTTTTCAAAAACAATATATTTGCAATATTCTAAAATAGGATTATCTTTAATCTGCCCCTCAGGACAATATGCTTTCCTAAATTTTTCCTCAACTTCTTTTTTAGTATCATTCATAAAAATCGACGACGCTGGATTTGATTTTGACATTTTTTGTTCAATTGATTTTTCAATACTTTCTGCATTTGATTTTGGGGGTGTTAAACCCATCAACATATGGTGGCTAATCACAACCGGCTTCCAAAACCCAATTTTCTCCCCAATTTCTCTTGCAAGAACATTAACTTTTCTCTGGTCCATTCCAAGCTGTGTTATCTTTGCACCCAAATGAAAAATATCCGCTGTTTGCATACAAGGATAAATTATCTGTGACGCTTGCTGAACTTCTCCTTCTTTTCTACCCATTATTTGCCCGCATCTTAAAATACGATTAATCGTCGTGTTCCTTGCAACTTGCATAACTGTTTTCCAATATTCGCGATTATTAAGCAAATCAGATGCCCAGACAAATTCAACATTTTTCAAATCCATCCCACATGCTTTCCAAACTTCAATAAAATATTTTCCAACAGTTTGTATTTTTTCTAAATCCCCCTCCATCTTATTATTCGCCCAACCATGCCAATCAGCGACGAGCATTTTAAATTTAATCCCTGTTTTTGTAACTTTATTTATGTTAATCGCCCTTAACAAACCCTGTGCAATATGAATTCTCCCAGATGGCTCGAACCCATCATAAGCAATCAAATTTTTTTCTTCAGATAAAAGTTTTCTTAATTCACTTTCTTCAATAATTTCTTCTCCAACTTCTTTCAATAATTTTATCTTCTCATCAACATTCATCCACAATAAAAATTATTTAATTATTAAATCTTTCTCAAGAATTATTTAAAATAATAGTCCCAAAAAATTGCTTCTCCAGTTATCGGGGCTGACCCCCCGCCAGAACTCGATTCTGTTGAACTTGACTCCGAAGTAGTTGTTTCAGTAGAAGATTCTGAAGTTGTAGAATCTGTTGTAGTTGTTTCTGTAGCAGATTCAGGTCCAGGCCCAGGTTCTTTTTGAGGAGATTCAGTTGTTGGGCATACCCAAGTTCTACCATCTTGACAATAAGCACGAGAATTTAAACCACAATCAGGAGCAAGACCTTCACATCCTGGTGGTTGCTCATCTCTTTGAGGAGGTTGTTGTGCCTGATCAATTTTATTTCCAGGTTGCATAGGTTCAGCCGGCTCTTGTCTATCTACTTTAACATAAGGATTAAAATTTCCATAAACATTAAAATCTTGTTCTATTGTTCTCTCTTGTTGAACAGTTCTTCCTTGAGATATTGAAACACAAACTACCCAAGGACATCCTCCTCTGTCTTCTACTCTAGCATCTTCTCCTTGATTTTTACAATCTTGTTTTAATCTTTCAATTTGTTGTTGTGATTGACATCCTCGCATATCTGACTCTGATTCTCCTTGCCTTCTTTCTCCGCCACAATCTTCTGGGCATGCTTCAGGGTGACTCCTTTCATACTGGTCACAAACTCCATCAGGACAAGGATTATTTGGATTTGCTGCTCCCATCTTAGCTGCAAACTCTCGTGTATTAAGTTCTCTTTCTCTGAAATCATCACTAAATCCAGTCTGTGCATTATTATAGAATTGTTCATAACATTTCATTTTCTCGCCAGCGTCGGCAATAGCATTACAATCTTTATTAAACTGCGCAGTATTTCTCTCCCTAAACTGCCCTTTACCCTGCATCAATTGTTTACACTTTGCCTCGTCATCTCTTCTCTCCCCTGTAAGTCCTGCCTCTAAACATTGCGAAGGAGCATGCAATTTAAACATTAGTTTTCCGCATTTTCTTGGGGCATCAGCATCTTCAGGATTTATTCCTGCATCGATACATTCTTTAGGGGAATTTAATTTAAACATTAATGCACTGCATTTTTTTTCATCTTCTGCGGAAGAACCGTCCAAACCAGCGTCGATACATTCTTGAGGGGCATATAATTTAAACATAATCTTCTCACAGTCCTTAGGAGATGTTGCTCCTGCTTTTTCACATTCTTTAGGCATAAAGTTTTCAAATTTTGATTTTGAAAATTCACCTTCAACATCATAAAAAATATCCAAAAGATATTCAGGAAGTATGCCAGAGGGGTCTGCTCCCTCACCTATCATAGCACAGGATTCTTCATTACCTTCAAAACATAAAGCGGCATTTGCACTTTGTTCTTCACAAAAATTTTCAAAAGATTGAACACCCATTCCTTTGCAATCACATTCTTGAGGATTTTTAAAACAAACAGATAATTTATCAAAGAAAATTTTTGCCTGCTTCTCTTGTTCTTTTGTCAAATCCCTGTCTCTTTCTCTCCTCCACCTTGGAGAATCTTTCCCAGATTTACAAACATCAGAATATTGCAATGGGTCAAGTTTAGCCAAAGTTAAACAAAGATCATTTATCTTCGATGCCAGTTCTGCAGCAACTGCAATATTTTCTTCTTGTGCAATATTATTTTCAAATGTTTCTTCAATTCCCTCGGCAGAAGTGTGCTCTTTCAAATCTTCCAAGACATTTATAATTTGTTCTGAACTTTTTATAGTCCTTTCTTTTATTTCAGGACTAACTTCTTTCTCAAGAATATCCCCATACTCCAAAGATTTTTCCAAAACTTGTTGTGCTTTTTCTGGTTTTCCTTTTTCTATCATTGCTTTTGCTTCTGCAATTTTTTCTTCTTTATAATCAAGTGCTTTTCTAGGATTATCTCCAGGACGTTCGAGTAAATCATCAATAAAATAAAAAGGACTATCTGGAGTCAATCCAGGAGATTTATCAAATTCTATATCTTGTGTTTGAATTTCTTCAGGAGTTTGAATAGTTGCATCTTCTCCAGAGTTTTGTGTTTCTTCAGGAGAAATTTGATTTTCCGTCGCTAAATCATCATTTGTTGCAGTTTCATCTTGTGCAATAGCCAATGGAGAAAATAAAAGAATTCCTATCACAAAAAAGACCAATAATTTATTAACCTCTTTCATAATATCTAAATAATTTTAAGGATTATAAACTTTTCTGCAAAATGCTTGGATATTTTGTTTTATTTCTATTATCTGGAATTTTAGCAGGAACCCTAACAGGCATGATTCCTGGGGTTCATATTAATTTAATTGGTATTTTCCTGCTCTCTTTTTCTGCTTATCTTCTGGAATTCACAGAACCAATTTACCTCGCAATATTTATAACAGCCATGGCAATCACCCACACCTTTGTTGATTTCATCCCGTCGATATTTCTCGGTTGCCCAGACACAGATACAGAACTTTCTGTTTTACCGGGACATGAACTCTTGAAAAAAGGACATGGCTATCAAGCAGTTCTTCTGACATGCTATGGAAGTTTACTCTCATTAATTTCATTAGTTTTAGTTTTAATTCCATTTCTCTTATTTAGTTCAAAATTTTATAATTTTTTAAGAACACCCTATCTTCTTGCATCAATCTTGATTCTTGTTTCATTATTTTTAATTCTTCTTGAAAGAAAAAAACTCTCAGCATTTCTTGCATTTTCACTTTCAGGAATTCTTGGTTTTTGTGTTCTTAATTTTGAAAATTTAAATCAGCCCCTTCTTCCATTATTAACAGGACTTTTCGGAAGTTCAATGTTAATTCTCAGTATAAAAAATAAAATAAAAATTCCAGAACAGATAATTGCAAAACCCGTAGAACCAAAATCCTCTCTTGCCCGCGCATTTTTTGGTTCAATTATAGCGTCGCCAATTTGCAGTTTCTTTCCAGGACTCGGCGCAGGACAGGCAGCAATAATTGGAAACACATTTGCACGCACAACGCAAAAAGGGTTTCTGATTCTCCTCGGTGCAACAAATACACTTGTCATGGGAATTTCATTTCTCACACTTTACACAATTTCAAAAACACGCACTGGCGCAGCAGCAACAATAAAAGAAATCCTCGGAACACCGACAATTGAATATATTTTAATTATTATTTTCACGATTTTCTTATCTGGATTTATTGCTTTTTTCATAACAAAATTTATTGCAAAAATTTTCTCAACAAAAATTTCAAAAATAAATTACACAAAACTTTCAATAATAACTCTTTCAATATTGCTGATAATCATAACTTTAATCTCAGGAATTTTTGGGGTTATTGTTTTAATTGTTTCAACATTTACAGGAATTTATATAATAAATTTAAAAGTTCGCAGAACCCAGATGATGGGTTGTTTGCTTTTACCGACGATAATTTTTTACCTATTATAATTTCGCCTTAATCAATTGACGAGCAAAGCGAGTGTAATTTGGGTGGGCGGGTTGGGAAAGCGAAGCCACAAATTTCCGACGATAATTTGGTATTTGATTTAATGCTCCCCCCAACAAGCTAAACAGAGTTTATCTCTAGGTAATCCAATAGATTTCTCCAACATATCAGCTGTTGCATATTCTAAACTATCCAATCCCAGAAGTTCTCTTATTCTATCAACAGGCATCCTTCTTGCAATACAATCTTCATCTTTTTTGGTTGTTTTGCCATACTCACAAGCAGCCATTAAAGGGGGACAAGCAATCCTAGCATGAACCTCTTTTGCACCAAGTCTCTTAAGTTCTTTAACTCTATTGAGCATCTGAGTGGCTCTGACAATACTATCATCCACTATAATTATCCTTTTTCCTTCGATAGACCCTCTAACAGGAATTAATTTTGTCCTTGCTTCTAAATCTCTTGCAGCTTGTTCTCCACGAGTAAAACTTCTGCCAGAATAATCATATCTCACAAAAACCTCTTCATAACGCAAACCAGATTCTTGAGAATACCCCACAGCATGCCATCTTCCAGAATTTGGAATAGGAGAAACAATATCTGCTTCAACAGGGTATTTTTCTGCTAAAGCTCTTCCAACAGATTTTCTGACTTCTGAAACACTTTTGCCATCTATTACAGACGGAGGATAAGCAGTATAAATCCACTCAAATGTTCCATATTTTATTGGACTTAAATCAAGTTCCCTCTTACTGTGAATTCCTTCTTGATTTAGTAAAACAATTTCTCCTGGCTTTACATCCCTAACAATCTCTAACCCTGTATTTTCAAAAGAATTGCTTTCAGAAGAAACAGCATAAGTTCCATCTTTTTTCCCTAAAATTAAAGGTTTCCTCCCCCACCCCCTAGTAGCATAAACTCCCTCTCTTGTTAAACCAACAATCGCAAAATCTCCCTGAACAACTTCAACTAATCTCTCAACACCTTTCACAAAATTTACTTCTCTAGAAATTATTTTGGATACCACTGCAGTATCTTTAACATCCCCAAGATTAGAGTAATTAGAAAAAGTCTCTCCTTCCTTAAGAAAAGAATTTGTTAATTCCTCATAATTAATTATATTTCCATCATAACTCAATAACATTCCTCCAACTTGTGAGAGTTCAGAAACTGGTTGCCTATCTCCTGCAACAGAACCAATAAACAAATTACTCTTCAATTCTCTTAAAGCCTCTAAAGAAAATCCTTTTTCTACTAATCCCCTGTGGGTTTTACTCTCTAATTTTTTACCATCAAGCCATCCTACCCCACAAAAATCCTGTGCTCTATGTTGAAGATAATGTAAACCGAAATACAAATCCTCAAAACATTCTTTATTAGAAACAACTCCTATCACTCCTGCCATAAAATCTTTTATGAAACCTAATTTTTAAATTAAATTATTCTCAGATATATACTTCAAAACCACCTCTCCAATCCTTCCTGTTTCTCCAATTCCTTCCCAAAAATTGAATCAATATATCTTTTTGTAAGTTCTAAATTCTGTTGCATATACGACGACAAATTATATTTTTTCGCAAGCATCAAAGCGATTTCAAGATATTTTTTTATTCCTCCTTCATGAATTGTAAAAATAATTTTTCCCTTACACCGAGGACAAACACCAGAAAGCGGCGGACGCCTCATTATTTCATTGCACGCAACACACCGAAAACCCTGCATTGAAAATTTTCTTAAATTCCCCCTAATATCCCGCATAAAATGCCTGTCAATCATTAACCTCGCAACATCTGCCTCGTCAACGCAACGCAACTTTTCAACAAGAGCCATTTGATGATCAACTTTCTCCTGCATCGTCGGCAAAATCTTATAAGTAGAGCAAAGCACACCCCCATTAATATTTTCAGTATCATGAGTAAAACCAATTCCAATAAAAGGATCTCTGTCTTCTTTCAAAACCTGACTAACAACTTTAATTCCCTTAACAGCTGAGGAATGTAAACCCCTTGCAGCTTTTTCATAAAGTTCAAGAGGATAATTTCTTCCAGGAACAAATTCAAAATCAAGAATAGCATCATCAACTTCTCCTGCATCAATATGTGAATTCAAAACAAGAGGTGCATCCTGTGTTCCTCCTCGATGTGCTGGCAAAAACTTTTTTGAAAAATTCAATAGCACATCAGACAACAACATTATTGCTGCTTCATCACCGTCGCAGTCTCTTCTGACAGCAGCATGCAAATAAGGACTTGCGTATAAACCCTGTGTTTTTGTAAATCCAATAAACCTACAGATAACACCCCCGCAATTATGCGGTGCCATAAATACCCCTAACTGTCCGATTAAATCCTCGCGCGTTTTTATATTATGAAATTTTTTAACTTTGTAAAATCTTTCAAGCTCCTCGTCGACAAAATTACAAACTTTTAAAAAAACTTCATCTGCCTTTTCATCTCCTGATTCAGAACAGCAAGGCAACAAAACATCATGAGGCATTAATTCCAGAATCTGCTTTTCATCAACTAATTCATTTCCATTAATATCTCTATCATAACCAATCTCTTTTAATTTCTCAACACTAACAGAAATCTCTTCTGGCTTAAAGCAAACAATCGGTGCTTCTGTTCCGTCAATCCGAATTGTGCCGTCTTTATTAACCTGCAATCCATATTTTGCACGCAAAATTCCTTTTGCAAGATGTTCCATCACATGCCCTTCAGAAGAAGTTCCCCTAATACCTTTTATCAATAATGGAATCTCGCTTCTGCTTAATCCAAGACATTCAATTGCCTTGTTAAAATAATAATTAATATCTAAATCAACTTTGAAATACTGCACACTTCCTTCTTTTTCCTCACTGGATTTTTCTTTTGTTCTAAAATTATAATATTTTTTCTCGCATTTTTCATGACAGATTTCACACCGACGATAAATTGTTTCTCTATCGCATTTTTTACAATAATAAAACGGAAAATCACTCCTTACTCTTCCAACCTCACACGCTGCCTGCAAACTTCTCAAACGCCCACCCTCATTTCCAACAGGAAACAAAACATTAGGACTTCCGGTTAATTTTCTTAACTTTGCTTTTTCAGGGCGCCCCATTCGCGAACCAATAAATTCTCCTGCCTTGTCTCTGATTTCAAACTCAGAAAAATCATTAATAATTTCTAAAACAGATTTATCAATATTAAATTTCTCGGCATCAACAAAATCATTCAATAATCTTTCTTCTTCATTTAATAAATTTAAATCAAACCCAAGATTAATAAACAATACCTTACTATTTTCCCTCGACAAAACAACATTTTCAATTGTTACTTCATGTTCAACACCTAAAATTTCAAGTGCTCTTTTTCCAACTTCAAATTTTTCCTGCTCTGATTTGTTGAATGGAAAAATAATTTTTTCTCCTCGGATAATAGAATTTTTTAACCAACCCACCAAACCCGATAATTGTTCATTTGAAATTTGTGTCCAATAAAAAATATAAGAAGGATGTAAGGGAATTTTAAATCTTTTACTTAAATCCGTCGCTGTTTCAAAATCCACTTCAAAATAATTATCTGTTTTCCCTCCTGCTTTTTCCAATTCCAAACTCCACCATTCTTCAACATAACCTGGCTTAATCAAATTTGCATTTCTATTAAGAACATCACTAAAAGGAAAAAGAATATCTCCAAGATAAATAATTTCTTCAACATCTGGATAAATTTTTCTTGCCTCCTCGCGCGTTTTTATTTTTTTAACACTTCCATTAATTAACTTGACAGTTGGACCTTCAATGCAATCGCAACTTGTAACAATACACCCCTTTGTCGGTTTTTCTATTTTCAACTGAGTCCCGTCTGCGATAAAATCATCTGTGATTGCCATTGTTGCTGGATGCAAAGATGCTGCTGAAAAACCAGATGTTCTTCCTCTTCCATATCTGAATCTAAATGCTCCTGAACGAGAAGGATGCCCGAAAATCGGCCTGCCAGCAACCAAGTCCTTGATATAAACAGGAACCATATCACCGACTTTTTTTTCCTTTCCACTTGTTAATTTCTCATGCAATTCAAGATATTCTGGAATCCAATCAAAACCAGTCATTTTAATTCCGTCTTTTTTTGCCTTATTATACAATCTAAAACCCTTTGCTGCTTTTTGTGCCAAGCCCTCTGAAAAAATCAAACACATTCCTCCACGGATATAATTTGTCTCAACCCTGTCTAAATTTTTATAATTAGAAACCTCAATCTGAGATGTTGGCTCTCCTGCAATTTGAATCGGAATGTGCCTCGCCAAAAAATCCATTTCCTCTCCCAATGGAAAATACTGCAAATTAGAAACCCTCTCATGATAATCTGTATTTTCAGTAACATATCTCTTAATCTCTTCTTCGTTTGGATCATATTTTGTATAACCAAATAATTCTCTCAAATAATCAATCAGCATCAGCACAATGCAACTTGCAGTTGTTCCTGCACTTCGAATAGGTCCTGAAAAGTAAACCTTGAAATATTCTTTATTGTCACGCGTTTTTTCAATTTTCAATTCAGTGTAACCTTCAATCGGCGACGCCACAACACCAATTGTCTGATATGCAAACCCAATACGAATACCTGCATCAATTGCCAGAGCCATTGTTTCAAACTTGCAAAATTTCTGGCGAGCGACTTCTTCTGCAATTTTAAAAACAACAGTCGGGTCTAATTTCCCAAATTCTTTTTCAAGTTCCAAAATTCTTTCATCAATCCCACAACCACTCATCTGCGGATAAATCGTCGCAATCAATTCAACACATTTTTGAGCCATTGTTTTTGCAAGCGGAACCTCAACTTTATCAGAAGGGTCTAAACCAGTTGTCTTTGCCTTTTCAGCAATTTCATAAACCTTGTGAACTTCTCTTTCAAGATTTTCAAAATATTTTTGTGTTTTTTCCGAAAGCATCTTATAATTCTCCTTGAGGAAAACATAAAAAATTTTTAATTTTACTTTTTTCAGTTAACATCTTCTCCCCTAATAATAAAATAACAGCGTCGTATTTTGATTTAATTAATTTCTTTCCTTCTTCAGAAAGTTGATTATATTTTCTAATTAATTTTTCTCTAATTAATTTTCTTGCTTCTTTTTGATTTAAATCTTCCCATAAAAAATCTACCTGAAACAAACCCTCAATATTATCAAAAGCACTCATTGTATCTGCTTCTGCAATTATCTGCTCTTCAATACTTTCTCTTGAATTATTAATAGAACCTCTATAATTTAAAATACACTTTTTAATTAATTCAATTTTCTCTTCTGAATAATTTAGTTCTTTTAATTTTTTTTCTGAAATTTCAGCCCTAGTAATATGATGATTTTCCCGTCCATAAATTATTGAACTAATATCATGAAGCCATGCAGAGATTTCTACAATTTCAGCGTCAGCATTTTTTTCTTTTGCTAGTTCAGTAGAATAATTTACTACAGGAATAAAATGCCCTTCATAATGAGCATACCCATATTTGCTTGTCGGTTTTTTGTATTCCCCTTCGACAAATTTTCTTATTTCTTCCATAATATTTTTTTCCATCTTCTATAAAACCCCTTTCCTTTATATCAATTTATGAACAAAAAATCAATAATAATTTATTCTTTTGCGGCATTCGTTTCGGAGGTCGAGCGATGTTCACGAAACTTCCATGTCACCCTTGATTTTGAGTGGGCTCGCGAGTTTTTGAAAGATGCCGCCGTTCAGTGTTTTGAGGAGATGTTTCTTCAAAATCCAAAATTTTTACAGCCCGTGTTTTCAAATTCAGCATAGGAACCTTGCAATGATCCGGAGTGTTTCCAAATTTTTCCTGATAAGGAGTCATTGCTTCCCAGCAGGATACTGAAATAATTAAAATATTATTATAATATGAAACAGCACTTTTATGTGTATGAGCAGTTACAACAATATCTGGGATTTTTCTTATAATATGAGCATCTTTTTCAATAGGACAATACTGCCAGGATGCATGTGTTGGTGCCAAATGCCTGTGCTTCAAAAGATATTTTGTAATTTCTTCTGGTGTATTCATTGCTTTATTAACTAAAAGACGCATCACGCTATTTGCAAAATAAGGAAAAGAACAACCATGATAAGTCAGAACATCAAGACCGGAAAAATTTTTCCGTGCACCAATATTCACATAGGCCGGATTTCCAGTCATAATAACATTCTCCATATCATAAAGCGACCACGCGAACTTTTCATCCAAAACAGGCTGTGGCTCCATCAAACGCACACCATCATGATTTCCAGGAGAAATAATTATCTTAATATCTTTTCGGATTTTTCCAAGCATTTCAGCAAGTGCAACAAACTGCTCTTCTAAATTTTTAATCTCTAATTCATATTCCTGATTCGGATAAACACCAATACCTGTGACAATATCCCCAACAAGAAATAAATATTTTATTTTATTTACTTCAGGGGTATTAGGAAATTCACCATTTAAATAATCAATAAATTTCAAAAAACTCTTTTCTAAAAAAAGCTTGCTTCCAAAATGCAAATCTCCTATAAAAAGAGCATATTCCTCTACTTTTGCTTTTTTTCTTTCAGGCAATCCAACATCTGGAAAAACAACATCATTTGCAAAAAATATTTCTCTGCTTCCAGAACCAATAAAACCAACAACAGAATCAATAGCAAGTTCTTCTACTTTTTCGAGCAGTTCTTTTTTTTCTTTATTTATCAAAATATTAATTCTTCCTGTCAAATCCTCTATTTCTAAAATTATATTTTTATTCTTTGTCTTTCTTACCCCAAAAACAATTCCAATAAGAGAAACATTAGAGTGGCTCCCTTGTAATTTATTTATAGAAACAAGATTTTTTAATTCAGAATGCTCCATTAAAAAAACCTTCATTTCATTAAATCTATTCCTAAAATAAGTAACAAAATCCTTAACTTCTAATTTTTTATATTCAATCTTATCTACAAAATCTGTTTTAACAAAAGAATCATTTAAATTTTCTTCAACTTTTTCAACAACCTCACTTTTTCTGCTTATCTCAATACTCAAACCAAGTTTAATTTTAAGATTTTCTAATTTTTGCTGTTTATCTGAAGGCAAATCAGAAAAGAATTTATTCACAACTTCTTTATTTTCAAAAAGTATTGTCTTTGTCAAAAATCTTTTTTGAGTGTATTTTCCAATTTTCTCTAAAAATAACTTAATTGATTCAGGGTCGTCCCCATGAAAAATATTAAGCACTTCTTTATCAACTAAAAGCCCCTTCTTCAAACAAAAATTAATTATTTCATTATTCATTTAAAATTAAGAGAATCCTCTAAAATTTTTTTTACTTGGTCAAGAATATCTCTTGATATTGCCATTTTAATTTCACGCATCCTGCCCCCTCTTCCTTTGGAAATAACTTTCACATTAATAATCCCAAACATATCAAATTCTTGTATAATATCCCCAACACGCCTCTGTGTTAAAACTTCTGTTTTAAAATCCTTGCATATTTCCTGATAATAATTATATATGTCTCCTGTAAAAACAGGACTATCTTTATTTTTATCAAGAAGATTAATAATAGAAGAAAGAACAAGCTGAAACTGCTTTGGTTCTGATTTAATAACATCAAGAATTTTGTCTCTTTCTATTTTGCTATTTGCTTCATCAATATATTTTAATAATAATTTCTTTGACTTATCTCTTTCAGCAAGCTCACCTGCAATCCTGAGCAAATCAAGTGCCCTGCGTGCGTCACCGTGTTCCCTGGCAGCAAAAGCCGCGCATTTTGCAATAACTCCTTCAGAAACAATATCTTTCTTAAAAGCCATCTCAGACCTCTTCTTTAATATTTCCTGCAACTGCAAGGCATTATATGGTGGAAAAACAATCTCTTCTTCAGAAAGAGAACTCCTCACTCTTGGGTCCAACTCATCTAAAAAAGTCAAGTCATTACTAATACCAATAACAGCTAACTGGGTTTTTGATAATTCAGAATTCAAACGAGTCAAATTATATAAAAAATCATTTGAAATCTTTTTTACTGCTTGGTCGATTTCATCAAAAATAAGAAGAATTAATTGCTTTTCCCCATCAATTAATTCAATAAATTTATTATAAACAGATTGGGTTGGCAAACCAGTAGAAGGAATTTCACCCCCAAATTTTTTAATTAATTCTGCTAAAATACGGTACTCTGTATCAGAAACTTTTTTTAACTTGCAATTAAGATACTCTATTTTTAACTTAAAACCAGCATCTTTCTTAACTCTTTTCATAAGTTCTTCTTTAATAGATTGGATAGAAAGAGTTTTTCCTGTACCTGTTTTTCCATATAAAAAAAGATTACTTGGTTTTTCTCCTCTTAAAACAGGAGCTAAAATTAACGCAATTTGCTTAATTTGGTCATCACGAAAAAGAATTGCTTCTGGCTGAAAATTCGTCTGCAACGCAACTTTATTTTTAAAAATAACATTCTTCTCGAAAGATTCAAAAATATTATCTAATTCTAATGTCATTTTATTATTTATTTAATACACACACTTTTATTTCGTATGGAACTTTTTAGAGTATTAAAATATTATGACGATGAATAATATATTTAATATAAAAAGAGTTATTGTCATTGAAAAATTGGTACACCAACATTTCCTTTGGAAAAAGAGTTATTGTCATTGAAAAATTGATACACCAACATTTCCTTTGGAAAAAGATTTCTTTTGGAAAAAAAATAAATAAATATTTTTTAAAAAAATTATCTTTATAGGTTTACAAATAATAATAATAATAATATATAATAATATATAATAATAACCTATATACTATATAATATAAATTTTTTTAAATAAAAAATAAAAATAAAAAATAACTATTTCCTTATTTAAATCTTTCCAAGCGAAATCATAGGGTGTGATGTCCTGAAATAGGTTCACACCTTTATTTATAATTTTTAAAAATAAAGAAAATACCTATAAAAATTACTTAAAATCCTTTAGTTTGTTGTTTTAATAACTTTTTTATTGCCAAATTTTACAGAAAAATTTATAAACAATTTCTATTTAGTTAAATATGCAAAATAATAAAATATTCTTTAATAAAATTCTTGGAAAGATGGTTGTGACAAAAGAAGGGAAAAGATTAGGTTTTGTTAAAGATATAACTTTTGAGACAAAATCAGGAGAATTGATAAATCTTTTATTAAAAGATTCAACTCCTTACACAAAAAATCTTAATCTTGAAAAAACAGAATCAAATGATCTTTTAATACCTTATAATGCAATAATTGCTATTGGAGATTTTGTAATTGTTTCTGAAGAAGATTTAATTTAGTTTTAAAAGAAAAATTGAAAAGAAATCTTTTATTATTTTAATTAATTAAAATTAATATACAAAAATTTAAAAATAAGTTTTTTTTAATAAATTATGAAATTAATAGGATTTAACTTTAATAAAATAAGTATAGAAAAAAAATCAGATAAAAAAGAAAATCTTAAAATAAATACTAATATAAATATTGTGGATATCTCTGAAATTAAAACAGATTTTTTTAATTCAAAAGAAATACTCCTCGGCGTTCAATTTAATTATACTATTGATTATTCTCCGAGCATAGCCAAGATTTTTTTTGAAGGGAATATTCTTTTATCAATTGACCCAAAGGAAGCAAAAGAAATTTTAAAAGAGTGGAAAAGTAAGAAATTGCAGGATAATTTTCGTAATATTGTTTTTAATATTGTTTTTAGAAAATGCAATATAAAAGCACTTCAGCTTGAAGATGAGATGAATCTTCCTTTACATTTACCCATGCCTATTATAAAGAATCAAAAAGATAAGTAGATTCAAAAAATTATCTTCTTTATTTATTAAACATAAGTTTTGTAGAGAGATTACTTTTATTTATTAAAAGGGTTGTCCCAAGTTTAAATTTCTCATATAAAACCGAAAATTAGTTATTCTCAAAAGAGTTTGATTGGATATGATTCAACAAATTATCCAACCGAACTTTAATAACAAATTAGAAGAGGAAATAAATAAAGTTTTCCATCGGATTGGGTTGCCGATG
>Ga0210018_1000539_pt1 | contig 19269 bp, 22 predicted proteins | sample CryGeyCG2014_010_2_FD_183967 | JGI IMG/M metagenome (GOLD analysis project Ga0210018, IMG submission 183967) | Groundwater microbial communities from aquifer - Crystal Geyser CG09_land_8/20/14_0.10 (SPAdes) (version 2) | ecosystem: Environmental > Aquatic > Deep subsurface > Groundwater | place...
GGCGAGCAGGCCAATCTTTCCGGTGCCAGATTGAAATTAAGCCTTTAGATTACCTGCGAGGAGTCTCCTCGTAGGCTGTTATTCCAAATAACCTGCACAAAACTATCCTTGTCGTTGATTACTTTATAAAAAGTCGCATGCGTTCCTTTTCTATTAACAAATTCCCATCCACATTTTTCTAATAGTTTTTCACACTTGGCCGGTTTTAAATTGTTAATTCTTCCCATGAAATTCAAATGAAGGGTATGGTTTCATCACCGAATTGAAAAAAACAGCTTGATTTGGTTTTAAACTACGGTTAGAAAATTGTTCTGATTTTTCAGCAATCTCCCAATACCTTAGAGGAGCAAAATCGTTTAGACAGTCATCCGGTAAGTTTTTTTTCTTAACCGCTTCTAACAAGCTAAAGGCCGCTTCTTGAATACTTTCCATTAACTTATCCGGATTTTCTCCAAACTCAACAATGTTTAACTCAAGACAAACGCCTTCGTAATCCTTATCTTGATTTTGAAAAACCAAAAATCTGAACAGCCCGTTTTTTTTGGTGTTATAGGTGGCTTTCATACTTAATCAAATTCTATAGTAATTAGTTTGTTTTTGCAAATTTTAAACTTTCAAGGTTGGACCTCGTAGGTTGCCGGACAGGTAACGGCGCGCTTAAAACCGGCGGCCTGGGCTTCTTTTTCGGTACAAGGCCTTCAAGGTTGGACCTTGTAGTAGGTTGATATATCAACCTTTTTTGTGACCCCACAGGGAATCGGACCCTGGTTTTTGGGATGAAAACCCAATGTCCTAACCTCTAGACTATGGGGCCACTTGTGAGCCGGCCGGGACTCGAACCCGGGACACGAGGCTTAAAAGGCCTCTGCTCTACCAACTGAGCTACCGGCCCTTCGTCACTACGTTCCTCAGGGCAAGCCCATTTTAACACATCTTTGAAGATTATTTGACTTTAAGGGCGGTTTTGCCAATGCGGTTTCTCAAGTAATAGAGTTTGGCGCGACGGGTATTGCCGGCTTTAACCACCGTTACTTTAAGAATGTTGGGGCTGTGGACCGGCCAGATTTTCTCCACGCCGATGGCATTAGCGGCAATCTTCCTGACGGTAAAAGTTTTACCGACTTCCCTGCCCTGAATGCCGATAATTACGCCTTGGAAGGTTTGGGTTTGATTTTTATCATCAACAGTAAATTGGTGTTTAACTTTAATGGTATCGCCAACTTTGACCGGGGTTTCTTTAATTACAGTTTTGATTGCCATAGAATTAGGATTTTACTCCTCGGCGATACTCGGAGCAAGCACTGATAAATTTTAAAAAGAGCGGGTGCGGTTTTAAAGGCCGGGATTTATATTCCGGATGGCCTTGGGTGCCTAAAAAGAAAGGGTGGTCCTTCTGCGGCAGTTCGATGATCTCGACTAAATTTTCTTTGACTGAACGGCCGGAGATAACTAAACCGGCCTTAGTCAGCTGTTTCAGATAAGCCTGATTAAATTCGTAGCGGTGGCGGTGGCGCTCGGAAGTTAAAGTGGTTTGATAGGCCTGATAAGCTAAAGTGTCGGGAACAACGCGGCAATCCCAGGCGCCTAAGCGCATGGTGCCGCCGTAGGCCCGGGCTTTCATGTTCCTCTCCTGTTCCGGGATCATGTGAATGACCGGATCAGGCGTCTTCGGGTCAACTTCAGTGGAATGGGCTTTAGCCAAATGGCAAACGTGGCGGCTAAACTCCACCACTGCCAGCTGCATGCCAAAACATAAGCCGAGGTAAGGAATTTTGTTTTCCCGGGCATATTGAATTGCTTCCAGCATACCGTCAACCCCTCTAGGCCCCCAGCCGATCGGAACAATAATGCCATCACAATCGGCTAAAAAGTCCTGAGCATGGCCAATGATTTTTTCGGCGTTCAGCTGTTTTAAATTCAGACTAACTTTTTGGTGCCAAACCGCGTGATTAATGGCCTCGATCAAAGCGGCATAGGAATCAGTTAAATGATAATCGCCGGTGGCAAAATACTTGCCGACGATGCCAATGGTAACCGTCTGTTTTTTTGGCTGTTTAATTAATTGAACTAAGCGGCGCCATTGGGATAATTTGGCCGGGGTTTGGGATAAACCCAGCTGAGCTAAAATTTTAAAAGAAAACTGCTGTTTTTCCAAAACTAAAGGCAATTCTAAAATGTTCTCTACGTCGGGAGCGGAGATAATATGGCCGGGAACAACGTTGCAAAACAAAGCAAATCTTTCCGTTCTTCTCCCGTCTATCATCCGGTCAGCCCGGGCGACAATAAAGTCAGGCTGGATTCCCATGGAATTCAACAGTTTCACTGACAGTTGGGTCGGTTTAGTCTTAGGCTCGCCCAAGTGCGGCGGCGTCGGCAAATAAGAAACATGAACATGGACAACAGTGTCCTGATATTTAAGCTTCATGATTCTAGCCGCCTCGTAATAAAGAGCGTTCTGATATTCTCCGGCAGTACCGCCCAACTCGACAATGACAATCTCGGCCTGGCTGGTCTCGGCAACTTTTTTGATGCGGCTGATAATTTCGTCGGTGACGTGGGGAATGGCTTCAACATCTTCGCCCCGGTAAAAAAAGTTTCTTTCTTTGTCAATGACGGTTTTATAAATCTGGCCCATGGTAATAAAGTTTTCCCTGCCTAAATTTATGTCTAAAAACCGTTCGTAGGTGCCGATATCCATGTCGGTTTCCGCCCCGTCTTCGCACAAAAACGGGTCGCCATGCTCGATCGGATTAATCAAACCGGCGTCAAGATTAAGATAGTTCTCGCATTTAACCGGCATGACCTGGTAACCATGAGCTTTAAGCAGAAGCGAAAGCGAAGCGGTGATTGCCCCTTTTCCCAACCCGGATAAGACTCCACCGGAAATAAAAATGTATTTAGTTTTCGGCATAGAGTATTATACCACCATGGGGTGTTAAAATCTTCTCAACCGCGGTTTTGATAGCGGAAAAGTCAATGGAATAAGGCAGGGTGATTTCTTTCGGTTGTTCGCCGTTAACCAAGTTCAGAGTCAGCGTATCCTCACCCTGGTTGGCCTGGAAAAGCTGGTTAAGCCGGACCAAAATTTCTTTGGGTGTGGTTTGCTTAATTTCTAAAGTGACGGACCGGGGTTTGGCCGAAGTGACAGTTGCTTTAGCTTGAAGTTTAGCAGTGGGGTTGACAGCGGAATTGACAATCAGGCTTAAGCGGTCCTTAAAATCAAGTTTACCGGTAACTAAGACCGGCTGGTCATTAGCCCAGAGCAACTTGGTGGCCCGAAACAGTTTGGGAAAGATAACCAGCTCAATGGCAGCGGTGTTATCATCTAAATTGGCAAAAGCCATTTCCTGATTGCTTTTTTTGGTAATAATAATTTTCAGGCCCTTGATGATACCCCCAATAGTGACTGTTTGATTACCCTGAACCTGGGGGTCGAGTTCAGCGATTTGATGAGTGGTCAGCTGTTTAATTTTATCCATTGATTGGGCTAAAGGATGCTCGGTCAAGTAAAAGCCCAGCAGTTGTTTTTCAAAGTTTAACAAATCCAGTTTGCTGAATTCTTCGGTCTCGGTGAGTTTGTCCACTGTTTCGTTTTTTTTGTTTTCTTCAGCGGAAAAAAGGGAAACCTGGGGACTGTTGGTATTTTTTTGGGTTTCGGCGGCGTTTTGGCGGATTTTTTCCAGGGACAGGAGCAGCTGGCTTCTTTTAGCAAAAGCATCGAAACAGCCGACCTGGATCAGGCTCTCCAGGACTTTTTTATTGGCTTTTTGGTTGTCCACCCGCTGGCAAAAATCAGTCAGGGAAGAGAATTTTTTAGTTTTCCGGGCTTGAATAATCGCTTCAATCGCTGCTTCACCGACATTTTTAATGGCGGACAAACCAAACATAATTGCCTGCTGATTCAGGGAAGTTTTATCTTTAACAATGGTAAAGTTAGTACAGGAAAGGTTGATATCCGGCGGGTAAACTTTGATTTCCATTCTTTTGGCTTCAGCCACGGCCAAAGGGACTTTATCTTTATTGCTGGTTTCCGCGGTCAATAAGGCCGCCATAAATTCCACCGGATAGTGAACTTTCATGTAAGCGGTTTGATAAGCAATCATGGCATAAGCGGTGGCGTGGGCTTTGTTAAAACCATAGCCGACAAATTTTTCAATATAGCCCCAAACCCGTTCGGCAATCACTTTGGTATAACCTTTGGCCCGGGATTGCTGGATAAACTTGAATTTTTCTTTGGCCATCAGGGCATGTTTCTTTTTACCAATCGCCCGGCGGAGGAGATCGGCTTCGGCCAGACTGTAACCGGCCATGACGTTGGCAATCTGCAGAGCCTGTTCCTGGTAAACGGCAATGCCGTAGGTTTCTTCCAAAACCGGTTTTAAGTCCGGGTGGGGATACTTGATGGAAGCCGGGTTCTTTTTGCCGGCGATAAAGTCATCAATCAGTCCCATCGGGCCGGGCCGGTATAAAGCCACCATGGCGGTAATATCGGAAAAGCGGGAGGGCCGGAGTTTTTTGGCCACACTGCGCATGCCGCCGGACTCCAACTGGAAAACGCCGATGTTATTACCCTTGCTTAACTGCAGATAAACTTGAGGATCGTCTAAAGGCAATTCAGACATGTCCACCTTTAAATGCCTTTGTTCCTGAACAAAGTTGATGGAGTTTTGGAGAATGGTCAGATTTCTTAAGCCCAAAAGGTCGATTTTTAATAAACCGATAGCGTCCTGATCAATGTTGCAGTCGAGCGAGTACATATCATACTGGGTCATGACGCGGTTGTTCTTAGTTTCGATTTGCAGGGGGGTGTAGTCGGTTAAAGGCTTATCGCCGATGACCACGCCGGCGGCGTGAGTCGAGGCATGGCGGGCAGTACCTTCAACTTTTTTGGCTAAATTTATCAGTTCTTTAAACTCCGGCTGATGGTAGTAAGTTTGCAGTTCCGGCACATTAACCATGGCTTCTTCAAGGCTAAAACCCAGCGGGATCAGCTTGGAAATTTTGTCAGATTCAGAATAGGGCATACCTAAAACCCGGCCAATATCCCGGATAGCGCCCCGGGCCTCCATGGTGCCGAAAGTGATGATCTGGGCGACCTTGTCTTTACCGTATTTGTCGGCAACGTAATTAATCACTTCGTCGCGGCGGTCATCAGCAAAGTCCAGATCAATGTCCGGCGGCGACGGCCGCTCGGCGTTCATGAATCTTTCAAAAGGAATATTGTGCTCAAGCGGATCAATGGTAGTAATGCGCAAAGCAAAAGCCACCAGCGAGCCGGCGACACTGCCCCGGCCGGGGCCAACGCGGATATGATGCTGTTTAGCCCAGTTGACAAAGTCCTGAACAATCAAAAAGTAGGTGGCAAAGCCTTTATCGCAGATAATTTTCAGTTCGTAATCCAAGCGTTTTTGGATTTGAGGAGTAATTTTAGAAAAACGGTAAATTAAACCTTCTTGGGCTAAAGCCTGAAGATATTTTTCCGATTTGGTAAAGCCTTTGGGTAAAACAAAGGAAGGTAAAATCCACTTACCGGTGGGAATAGTCAGATTGCATTTAGCGGCAATCTTAACCGTATTGGCAATCGCTTCCGGGTGCTCCAGGAAAAGCTGGGCCATTTCTTCTCCGGATTTTAAGTAGTAGTCGGGAGAGTTAATCATGGACAGCCGGTTTTTATCAGACAAAACGGTCTTGGTCTGAATCGCCAGCAAAGCATCCTGGGCTTTGGCATCGTCTTGGTTGACATAATGCAGGTCATTAGTGGCCACTAAAGGTATACCCAGCTGATGGGAAAACTCCACTAATTTATGGTTGATTTTTTTCAGTTCCGGCAGGCCCTGGTGGACCTGCAGTTCGAGATAAAAATCGTCTTTAAATAGTTTTTGGAAATAGCGGCAGTATTCCAAAGCCTTCTTTTCATTATTTTCCAGGATCATCTGGGGGATTAAACCCTTGACGCAGGCAGTGGTGACAATTAAACCTTCGGAATATTTTTCCAGAGCCGGAAAGTCAAAGCGGGGTTTATAATAGTAACCTTCCAAGTTGGCATAGGTGGTTAAACGCATCAGGTTTTGGTAGCCAATGAAGTTTTTTGCCAGCATGACCAAGTGATAGGTTTGTTTTTGCGCACCGGGAGATTTTTCATGGCAGTCCCGAGTGGTTAAATAACCTTCCATGCCGATAATCGGTTTAATCCCCAGTTTTTTGGCCGCATTATGAAACTTGACCGCGCCATACATCACTCCATGGTCGGTGATGGCCATGGCCTTCATTTTCAGGGCCTTAGCTTTAAGCAGGAGTTCGTCGATTTTGGAAAGACCGTCGAGGAGAGAGTACTGGGTATGAACGTGCAAGTGAACAAAATCAGTCATTAATTTATCATAGCATACCTACGAGGAGACTCCTCGTAGGTGCTTTAACAATTCCTGCTGGGCTTGTTTCGGGTCAACTTTACCGTGAGTTTGTTTCATTACCTGGCCGACGAGAAAGCCGACAACTGAAGTTTTGCCGGCCTTATACTTGGCGACAGCGTCCGCGTTCTCCCGGATCACCTTTTCAATTATTTTTAGGTCTACTGCTTGAGCAGCTGTTTTCAGCAACAACGGTTTAGTTAGATCAATTTTTTTATTAATAATCAAGTTGGCCAGTTTCACCGGCTCAATTTCTGTTAAATATTTTTTAAAATAAGACAGTTTTACCGCGTCTTTTACTAATAATTGTGCCGTGGAATTGTTCAAGTGAAAACGTTGCACTAGCTCGGCAGTCTCTGTTTCCGGCAATTTAGGCAGTTGTTTTCTCAAATTTTCCACGTACTCTTTGCTTAAAACAATCGGCGGGATGTCCGGTTCAGGAAAATAACGGTAATCCCCGGCCGCTTCTTTAATCCGCTGAGAAAAGGTCTGTTTTTTAAGATCGTCATAGCCCCGGGTTTCCTGAGTCGGGGTAATCCCCTGTTCCAAAAGGGAAGTCTGACGTTCGATCTCATAATTAATCGCCTGATCGACAAAGCGGAAAGAGTTTAAGTTTTTCACTTCCACTTTATATTCAGCCAAGTGTTTCGCGTCAGCAGTTAGAGAAATGTTGGCTTCTAGCCTCATCGAACCTTTTTCCATGTCACAGTCAGAAACCTGCAAGCGCCGGAGAATATCCCTTAATTTCTTTAAAAATTCTTTAGCTTCATTCCCCGAAGTCACGACTGGTTCAGTGACGATTTCCACTAAAGCAACGCCGGAGCGGTTAAAGTCAACTAAGGTCACATCTTTGTTATTGATTTTTTTATGAATCAGCTTGGCGGTGTCTTCTTCCAGATGCACCCGATTGATCAGAATTTTTTTTCCGGAATCCAGGGTTAAATACCCTTGTTGACAGAAAGGATCGTCATACTGGGAAATCTGAAAGCCTTTCGGCAAATCAGGATAAAAATAGTGTTTGCGATCAAAAGTGGATTCATGATTAATCTGACAATCCAAGGCCAGACCGATCATGATGGTCCAATCAATGGCCGTTTTGTTAGGCACGGGTAAAGCTCCCGGGAGACCTAAACAAACCGGGCAGGTGTGCGTGTTCGGTTTAACCTGGAAATGATCAGCCGGACAGCCGCAAAACATCTTGGATTTAGTCTTTAACTCCACATGAATTTCTAAACCGATGGTCGAAAACAATTTAGTCATAATTGAGGTTTGGTTTGAGCAAATGATAAGCAGTAGATTTTTGATAAGCATGGGCGGCGTTCAAAACTATTTGTTCCGAAAATTGAGGACCGGTTAACTGCAAACCAATGGGCAGACCGTTAGTAAAACCGCAAGGAACACTGATCCCGGTTAAGCCGGAAATGGCCGCGGCTTCAACCAGCCTATCTTCCATTTCCCCAAACATCGGATTATTCTGACTGGCACCCAGCTTTAAAGCCGGACCCGGAGAGGTTGGGCCTAAATACAGATTAAAAGATTTAAATAATTTGGCAAAATCCTGGATAATTAAAGTCCGCACCTTTTGCGCTTGATTATAATACTCTCCCTCTCCATGATAACGGGAAGAAAGAGCGTATGTGCCCAGTAAACAACGGTTTTTAGCTTCATGGGAAAAAGCGGAGCGGTCTTGACCGTAGCGGACACCGTCAAAACGGGCCAGGTTAGAAGAAACTTCCGAGCGCTGAACTAAGGTGTAGACACCGATTGAGTATTGGGGATCCAGTAAGGTGACTGGTTTTAGTTTAGCCCCCAGCTTAGCCAGCTGTTCAATTGCTTTTTGAATCAGTTGCCTCACCTGAGGGGCAAGATCTTTAGATAAGTATTCTTGGGGAATGGCAATTTTTAAACCGGCTAAAGAAGTTTTATTTAAATTCTGGGAGTAGTTGGCAACCGGCAAAGCGGAAGTGGTGGCATCATAAGGATCCTGACCGGCAATAACTTGGGTAATCAAGGCGGCATCGCTAACGGTTTTGCAAATTGGTCCGGGTGAGTCAGTCGAGGAAGCCATAGCAATCAGACCATAGCGGGAAACCCGGCCGTAACTGGGTTTAAAGCCGGTGACGCCGCACCAAGCTGAGGGTTGGCGGACTGAACCGGCAGTCTCCGAACCAATAGCAAAAGTGCACATATCCGCGCTGACAGCGGCAGCTGAGCCGCCGGAAGAACCGCCGGGCAGGTAATTTAAGTTCCAAGGGTTATGAGTCGGGCCATAGTCGGAAGTTTCGGTCGAGGAACCGTGCGCCCAGGCATCCATGTTGGTTTTACCTAAACAAATCGCTCCGGCGGCTTTTAACCGGGCAGAGACAGTTGATTCATAGGGAGGGATAAACTCATCCAAAACTTTGGCAGAAGCGGTGGTTCTAATCCCCTCAGTTAAAAAGTTGTCTTTTAAAGCATAGGGAATACCCTTTAAAGGTTTAGCGATTTTGTCCTGGTCGGCGGCCTCGGCTTCTTTAAGAGCCTGACTATTTAAAGTTAAAAAGGCGTGGAGATATTTGTCTTTAGTTTTAATTTGATCCAAGCAGGCTTGAATCAACTCCTTTGAAGAAAAGAGCTGGTTCTTTAAGCCGTCTAAGGCTTCCTGAAGGTTTAACTGATTAAGTTTCATGTAAAATTGCCGGAACCACAAAATATCCTTGATAGGTGTGTTTGGCGTTTGTCAAAGCCTGAGTCTGGGTCAGAACTCTTTTTTTGTCAATTTTATCTTCCCGGAAAATATTGGTCAGGCCGCTAACCTGAAAGTTAGGGCTGATATTGGTCGTGTCCAGTTGGTTTAAGAGTTTGACAGTTTCGATTGTTTTGGCAAAGCCAGCCTGTAACTGCTTGGCTTCAGCCGGTTTAACCGGCATCTGAATAATCTTCGCCAAATACTGGACATCAACAGTCATGAAGCTAGTTTACCTTTTAACTCATCGTTTTTAAAGCGGCAATGCGTTCAGCCATCGGCGGATGGGTGTTGAACAGATTGGCAAATAAATTAATTGAGTCATGCCGGTTCCGAAGCGGGTCGCTGATATACAAATGGGCCGTGGCTTTGTTGGCCGCTTCCAAAGGTTCTTTATCAGCGCTGATTTTGGTTAACGCCCGGATTAAGCCGTCGGGAAAACGGGTAATTTTTACGGCTGAGGCATCAGCTAAAAATTCCCGCCGACGGGAAATGGCCAGTTTAATCAAGTTGGCAATCAAAGGGGAAAGCAAGGCCAAAACAATCCCGACGACAAAGAAAATCAGCTGCAGTTGGTTACTGTCTCGGTCATTATCCCGGCCGCGGCCCCAAAGGGTCGAGCGCAAAAACCAGTCGGCTAACAGAGTAACCAACCCAACCATGACCGTAACAATGGACATTAAGCGCATATCATAGTTAGCAACGTGGGACAGTTCGTGGCTAATGACGCCTTCCAATTCCGTCCGGTCCAGTTTAGAAAGCAGGCCGCTGGTGGCGCAAATCACCGCGTGCTGAGGATCCCGGCCGGTAGCAAAAGCATTGGGAGCAGTGTCTTCAATCACATACAGTTTGGGCTTGGGCAGGCCGGCCGCCATGGCCAGATTCTCAGCCACAGTGTAAAAATTAAAATCTCTTTTTCTGTCCGCTTCCCGGGCACCGGACATCCCTAAAATTATCTTATCGGAAAAATAATAGGAGGTATAGGACATTAAGCCGGAAAAAACCAAAGCAATGCCCACCCAGGACAAGCCATAGCCGGAGGCCTGGCCCAGAATATAAGCAAAGCCGGCAACAAAAATCGTGAAAAATAGCATTACCAACCAGCTCTTGCGCTTGTTTCTATCTACCTGCTCGTAAACATTGAGCATATTACAAGCTTACTTGAGGCGTTTTGGTTTCCGTGCTGCTGACTTCCAAATGGGCACCGTCTTCGGGAGTGGTTAAACCGGGCTTAGCCTGAAACTTAAACAGATTGGCAATCAGGCTGGAAGGAACAGTGGCGATCATAGTGTTGTAGTCAGCGGAAAGATCGATTAAAGTCCGACGGGAATACATTAATTTGTCAGCTGTGTCCCGCACCTCATCCATTAATTGTTTGGTCGGACCGGCGGCCTGCAGCTCCGGCGTGCTTTCAAAAACTGCATTAATTCCCCCTAAAGCACCCTGCAGCTGGCCGGCCGCATCGACTAATTTCTGAGAACTGCCGGATTTTAAAGCCGAGAGAATGCTGGTCCGGGCGGCGGTAATCTTGGTTAAAGCAGTTTGCTCGTGTTTAAAATAGCCTTTGACCGAGGCCACCAAGTTAGGAATCAAATCAGCCTGGCGTTTTAGTTGGTTGCCGATTTCCTGGATGGATGCCTTAATCCGGACATCCATGGTTTTAAATTTGTTAAACACAGACAGAACATAAAAGCCAAGAGCAATCACAATAAGTAAAAGTATTGTCGGTAAAGACATAAAGTCCTCCTTCTTACTTGAGTTTTTAATGATTTCAGTATAGCATAAACGTGTCTGGGACCGTAGCTCAATTGGTTAGAGTGTCGCCCTGTCAAGGCGAAGGTCGCGGGTTCGACTCCCGTCGGTCCCGCCCGTTCGCCTGCCAACGACTCATCTGCCCGGAAAGGAGGAAAAATGTTAAAAGAATTTTTTAAATCTTTAAGATTGAATGAGCAGAAAATCAGCATGATTTTGGGTGCAGTGGTGGTAGCGGTGGTGGGAGTGTTAATTTACAACTACTTTACCGGTATCAACCGCCAAGAGGAACTGGCCCAATCTACGGAAGAGCAAGCCTCGGTCAAAATCCATCAGGTCGCTCCGGGAGAGTCTTTATGGCAGATCAGCCAGAAGTACTACAACGATGGTTATAAATGGGTGGAGATTGCCAAGGTCAACAATCTAGCCAGTCCGGACTTACTGGAAGCCGGCCAGGCTTTAGCCATTCCGGAATTAACCGTGATTCCGTCAACGGTGTCAGAGGAAAAAACAATCCCCACTTCAGAATATTTGGTTGCTCAAGGCGATGATTTATGGAAGATTGCCGTGCGCGCTTATGCTGACGGCTATCAGTGGACAAAAATTTGGGAAGCCAACAAAACCGTAATTGCTAACCCGGATCGGGTAGAAGTTGGTACTAAGCTGTTATTGCCCAGATAGTTTTTGGCAAATTTAAGTTTGCTTAAACCTGTTAATTCAGGTTAAAATTAGTGGTAAGTGCGGGAGTAGCTCAATTGGTAGAGCGTCTGCTTCCCAAGCAGAAGGCAGCGAGATCATAGCTCGTCTCCCGCTCAAAAAAATTTATAATCTCCGCTTGCGGCTTAAAACTTTTTTAGCAGCCTGAACAATACTGAGCGGGTCCAAGTGGTATTTAATTAACAATTCTGCGGCTGTACCGGATTCGCCGAAACTGTCTTTAATACCGACCATTTCCGTCACCGGAGCGGCGAAGGCCTGGGCCAAGGCTTCGACCACCGCACTGCCCATGCCGGCCATTAACTGGTGTTCTTCCACCGTCACCAAACACTGGGTCTTTTGGACGGATTTTAAGATAGTTGGCAAGTCTAAAGGTTTAATGGTATGCAGATTAATTACCTCAGCGTTGATATTTTCTTTTTGTAAACTCTCCGCCGCTAACAACGCCTGATAAGTTAACGGGCCGGTACTGACAATGGTCAGATCAGTCCCCTTTTGGAAAATTTGGGCTTTGCCAATCTTAAATTCGGTAGATTCAGAGGTCATGACAGCAGTTTTATCCCGAAAAAACCTTAAATAGACCGGGCCTTGATGTTCTGCTGCTGCCAAAGTGGCTTAAAGCCTGATGATAATCGCAGGGAGAAATAACGGTCAGATAAGGCAGACAGCGGGTAATGGCCAAGTCTTCCAGGGCCTGATGAGTGGCGCCGTCAGGACCGGTTGTCACTCCGGCATGAGTGCCGACAATCTTCACATTGGCCTGCTGATAACAAACGCTCAACCTTATCTGTTCCCAAGACCGGCCGGGAGAAAAAATAGCAAAGCTGGAAGCAAAGGGAATTTTGCCGGAAAGGGTTAAACCGGCGGCAACGCTGATCATGTTCTGTTCAGCCACGCCTAAATTAAAAAACCGATTGGGGAACTTATTTTTAAAAGCCGAGGCTTTGGTTGATTCGGTCAGATCGGCAGTTAAAGCGACGACATGAGGATTTTTCAGACCGGCGGCCAGCAAGCCCTCGCCATAGCCTTCCCGGGTGGCTTTTAAGTCCGGATTAGTCAGGTTAAAGTTCATAGCTGATTCAACTCCCGTAGGGCTTGTTTCGTTTCGGCTTCGTTGGGAACTTTCCCGTGCCATTCGGACTTGCATTCCATAAACGACACGCCTTTGCCGGGAATGGTATGAGCAATCACCGCTACCGGCTTGTCTGTGGGCACTTTGGCCTGCATCAGGGTCATCGTAATTTCTTCCAGGTTGTGGCCGCATTTCCAACACCTGCCAGATATAAAGCTTAAGAGTTTGGCTTTCAAGGGCTCTAAGGGCATAATTTCCTCGGTGGTGCCGTCCAGCTGAATATGATTACGATCAATAATGGCAATCAGGTTGCCTAGTTTTTCTTTAGCAGCAAACATGAATGCTTCCCAAACCTGGCCTTCGTCCAGCTCCCCGTCACCCATTAAACAAAAAACATGGTGGTGCTGTTTATCAATTTTGGCGGCTAAGGCAAAACCGACCGCTTGAGAAATTCCCTGAGCTAAAGGTCCGGAAGAAGTTTCCAAGCCCGGCAATTCCAGCCGGTCAGGGTGGCCCTGGAGCCGAGAACCCAGTTGGCGCAGAGTCGAGAGTTCCTGAGTTCTAAAATATCCGGCGTGGGCTAAAACAGCATAAAGCAGGGGGCAGATGTGGCCGTTGCTAAGAATCAAGCGGTCGCGGTCAGGCGAAGCGGGATTCTTTGGGTCATGGTTTAAAACCGAAAAGTATAAAACAGTGAGGATATCGGCCATGCCTAAAGGCCCGGCTGTATGGCCGGAACCGGCTTTAAAGAGCATCTTGATCAGGTCAATCCGGATCTCTTTAGCTTTAAGTTTTAACTGGTCTAAGTCCAGCCGGCCGGTAAACATAGGTTAAAAATAGTATAGCGTAAATGGTAGAATATAGGAAAGCCGTCTTAGCTCAGTTGGCAGAGCGGCGGTATCGTAAACCGCAGGCCCCCGGTCCGATCCCGGGAGACGGCTCTTAAAATTTTTCTTTTATTTCCTGGACTTCGTTTTTGATTTTGGTTAGTTTATCCTCTAAGAATTTAGCTAACTCTAAGCCTTTTTTAAATTTAGGAATACTTGTTTCCAAATCAAGGGTTTCCGCTTCAAACTCTTTAACAATGCTTTGGAGCTGCTGATAAGCTTGATCTAAAGATAGTTGTTTAGGATTCATAACCGGCCTTTCTTTTTTAAGATAACCCTGGTATCAAGATTACCATCTAACAAAATAATTTCAACCTGATCTTTAAGATTAACCTGGCTGATAGACTTAATAATTTGGTCTGATTGGTTTTTAGCAATGCTAAAGCCTCTTTTAAAGATACTTTTATAATCGAGCGCTTTTAGTTTATCTTTAAGATGATCGAGGTTGTCTTTTTGGCGGTTAATTAAGAAGCCGATGTTCCTGATCAGCTCTTTTTGGCTGCCGGTAATTTGGATTAAAAGGTTGGTTGCTTTTCCTTCAACTTGATTGAGAATGGTGGTGATTGAGTTTTTGATGTCCGCTTCTTTAAGATTAATCGTTTGGTTTATTTTATTTTCAATTTTATTGACAGACTCATTTATTTCCCGAATGACTTCTTGGCTGTTTCTAACCAGCAGCTGAGCGGCATTTGATGGGGTGGAGGCCCGAAGATCGGCGGCCAGCTCGGCTAAAGAAACATCGCCTTCATGGCCGATCGCGCAAATGGTGGGAATTTTACTGGAGTGGACAGCCCGGATAATCGCTTCGTCGTTAAAGGCGGCTAAATCTTCCAGTGAACCGCCGCCCCGGGTGATGACCAAGACATCGGTCTGGTGTTTTAGGTTAAAGTAAGCAAGGGCATTTTTAATAGAGTTAACGGCGTTATCCCCCTGGACATTGACCGGGTAGAAAAAGATTTTTAAGCCGCCGGTTATTTCGGCGCTGATTTTAATAAAATCCCGGTAAGCCTCTGAACCCTTGGCGGTGATTAAACCGACTGTTTGAGGAAACATCGGCAGTTTTCTTTTTTTTGCTTCAGCAAACAAACCCTCTTTTTCCAACTGTTTTTTTAGTCTTTCGTAAGCAATCCCCAGGGCCCCTGCCCCCGACGGAACGATTTGATTAACGGCCAGGCTGAAGCGACCGTTTTTTGGGTAAAGACGGGGAGTGCCGTGGACTTTAACCATCATCCCCGGCTCTAAGGCAGTCAGATTGAATAGTTGATAGACAATGCCAAACAGGTCAACGCTGGCAGTCTCGTCTTTGATGGTAATAAACACCACTTGATTATTAGAAATTTTGATACTGCTGATTTCACCTTCAACAATAACTTCTCCCAGCAAGTTAAGATGCCGGTTAATCATTTCGTTAAATTCGGAAACGCTAAAGACGGGCTGGGGCATTGGCAGCTTTTAATAATTTTTTCACTTCCCGGTCAAAGTCGGATTTAAATAATCTATCTTGAACAATCCTGTATTTTTCCCATTCACTTTCGGCAAAAGATTTCGCAATCTCAGCGGATACTTTACCAGGATTGGCAAGAACTTTTTTCTCATTGAATTTGAGAAAGGCGTCCAGTTTTTTTGACCAATCTTCCATAGTCATCGGAATTTTGCGTTGCGCTTGATTTTCAGCATAATCCAAATACATATTCACAATTCGATCCAAAGCTTCTATTTCGTCTTTATTTAAGTAATTTTTGGCGATAGACACATCAGATTTTTGAATTTTTCCTCTAGGGGATTTTTTCCAGGTGGTTAAGCCCATGTAGAGTTTTTGACTGTCAGCTCTCTTAGTAATAATTTCCGATGAGGTTTGTCCATGTATGGCAAAATGCATTTTATTTTGTACTGTAGCAAAAAATGTTTTAGTGATGAGAGAATCAGGGTTATAATCCAAGGCGGTGGCGTAAATATCGGTAATCTTCTGATAAAATTTCCGTTCGCTAGCGCGTATTTCGCGAATAATTTCGAGCAGTTCCTCAAAGTAATTACGTCCCAGAAATCCCTCGTTTTTGAGCCGTTCTTTATCCAGCACAAATCCCTTGATGGCAAATTCTTTGAGTACTCTCGTCGCCCACTGGCGGAATTGAGTAGCGCGAACGGAGTTGACGCGATAGCCGATCGCGATAATGACATCAAGGTTATAGTGTTTGACGCGGTACTTTTTACCGTCGCTGGCAGTTACCGAGAAATCCTCGGCAACTGATTTCTCCTCTAGTTCACCGGCTTTGAAAATATTTTTAAGATGCAGAGAGACATTGTCAGTGGAGCATTGAAACAACTCCGCCATTAATTTTTGCGTCAGCCAGACGGTTTCATCCTGGAATCGGACTTCCAGTCCGTCCTGGCGAGAGTCGGCGGTAAACATTAAAAATTCCGCCGTGCTGTTGCGGATTATTAAACCCTTTGATTTTTGATTATCCGATACTTTTTTCATAATTTTATTCATCAAACTTCAATAAATTCAAAGCTGTTCATAAAAAACCATTCTTTTGGGTCTAAAAGCTTGTTACACAACGGACACTGATAATCGACATTGCCAACTTTAATTGCGTTTTTATAATCATGCATACAGATTCCATTATTATTTTTATGAATTGTTTCCCTGATTTTTGTGATTTTAATGCCGCGCGGATTCATAATGAAATTATACTATTAAAGTTCATTAGTTATTTTCAAATATCATTTTCTTGTAAATTTTTCTGGTCGTCTCGACATCTTTTTCGCAATACTGACAGATTTCTTTAATCCGACCGTCCTGATAAGCCTTAGCCACATCCTTGCCTTCAATTTCCCCTTCTTTAGGGCTGGGAATACCTAAAACTTTAGACAGGGCGTGTAAAGAGATTTTATTTTGCAGATTCCACTTGCTCCACTCGCACATAATGTCGTAAATGGGGAAATTGCGGTAGCGGGCAAAGTTTAGGTCTTTGCTGGGTTTAACGCCTAAAATAATTGATCTTTGGTAAATAAACCTTAAATCAAAGTCCATCAGATTAAAACCGATGAATAAATCCGCTTCTTTGGCGATCTGCCAAAAATCAGTGAGCATTTTCTTTTCGTCTCCGGAAAGAGTTTTTATCGGCTCGTCATTAATCGCATAAGAAATGCAGGCAATCCGGCCATAAGAGCCGTCCAACCCGGTGCTTTCCACAAACTCTTCAAAGGTTCTTGGCGTGTATCTGTTTTTCTTTTTTCTCGTATAAATATCTTTGAGAATATCATTCATCTCTTCCCCCGCCGGCAAAGTTTCAATATCTAGGTAGAGTTTGTTCATAATATTGTGGTAATTATGATAATTTTAAGTAATTTTTAATCCTCTGAATATCTTCATTTGTTTGATCGGCTTTAAAATAAATTTCTATTAAGACTACTTTAAATATTTTTATATGAAAAGCGTAGATAATTCTTAAGCCGCTTTTTGAACCCCTACCTTTAAGGGTTTTACAAGCAATTTTTTTTATCTTACATATTTTAATATCTTCTGAACAAAATCCCGGAATTAAAAATACACTTTGATTATTAATGTTCCTTAGATGAAAGAGTTCTATAACGTTTCTTTTGACAACAGCTAAATCATCATCCAAAGATCTAAATCTTTTCTTTAATTTCTTAAAGTCTTTTTTAAATCCTTCCGTTTCTTTATAATCAATCGTTGCCGCTGTCATAATCTCTTACCGAAGTTTCATCTGAACGATAAAACACAGCCTCATAGTCGATAGGTTTACCTTTTTGAGCAGTAATCCAAGGCACATCTTTGTGTGAAAGGGTAGTTAAATCATTGGCCGTTAAATCAGATAGTCTTTGCAATTCTTCATTAATATGATCAATTTCCTGCCCATTTAAAATGCTTAAATCAGGTTCAACTTTCGGATTAATTAAATATTTGATTTGAGGATATTGATAAAACTTGCTATTTTTTACTATTTCTACCTTACTTTTTTCTGTTAAATCCTTGATTAAATCGTCAAACATCAAAGGGGTTGGGCCATAATGGTTTTTTAAATAAACCAATCCCATTAATTGTTCTTCGTATTTTTCGTAATAATCAAAGTCGATAAAATAAAGTAATTTATATAAGGCAGTCATGCCGATATTCGGCTTACCCCCAACTTTCTTTAAAATATAAAGTAAGATTTGCTTAAATTTATCAACTCTTTGTTGAGGAATACTAATTCTGATTGTCTCTTTTTTTTCTTTAGAAGATTGTTTCTGTGTTGGTTCAATTTTTACTTTTATATCTATTTCTTTTTGGTTTAAAAAATCATCACGAGATAGATTAAAAATTGCGGCTAGTTTTTCTGCTTCAACCACAGTTAAGCCCCGATCTCCTTTTTCTATTTGTAAATAGGTCGGTCTGGAAATATTTAACTTCTTAGACAAATAGTCTTGAGTTAAATCATTTTTGAGTCGTAACTCTTTAATAAAATCACCAATCATATCTAAACTTTAACCTATGTAAAACTATTTGTCAAGCACTTTGTAAAATAATTTTACGAGGATTTCCCTCATTTCTTCTCCCGCCGGCAAAGTTTCAATGTCCAGGTAGAGTTTGTTCATTAAGAAGTAAAGTAACAATTTGATTGTGGCCCGACGCGCTTGAGTGAACTCCTGCATAATTACCAGATTGAATTCTTCCTGGATTTAAGTGTTTCTTGGTTAACCAATATTCGTGAGAATAAGTGTTTTTGGCATTTATGAGTTTAGCTTTAGAGGTTTCTATGGCCGTTTTTAAATCAGAAGCGTTTTCTAAAAGACTCGCTAATAAAATATGCATAGAATAAACGCCTACTGTTTTCATAAGGACATAGTCTTTAGGACTTCTAAATGGTTCAGGCCATACTTCTGATATTTGCTTCCAAAATAATGCCAGTAATTCAGCGCTGTCGCTTTGGTTTTCTGGATTTTCAAAAAGTTTACCTTTCTGGAAAAGTGGTTTCAGTGAGGTTGCAAAAGCACTAACTCCAATCGGAATTCTTCTTTTTTTATCAGTACTTTCGTTTGCATTATACATATAACCATTCCACACACCATCCATTTCCTCATTTAGTTGATTGGCAATAACATTAGCTCTAACTATCCAACGATCTCTCTCTTTTATTAAACCTTCCTCTTATCTTTGCTTAACTTAAGGTAGTGTCTGTGAGCTAAATCTGTTTTTACCTTTGTTTGACGAGAATTAATAACATGAAATTGTACTACTTCATCTAATTCACTAAATCCACTTAAGATAACAAGAGGCATTTCAAAATCTTCAAATTCTTCATAACCACTTTTCATAAGATCAACCCATGCTTTAAAACGATGTTGACCATCAATTATGTGAAGCGTTGGATTAATAGTTAATTCTCCAAAACCGTTGGCTTTTTCATCAAATTTTAATTCACTTTCCGAGCTTACAGTTATTGCTGTTGGAAATAATGGGTTTTTTGTTTCAGTAACAATATATTTTTTAATGCTTTCAACTTTGTTTTTAGCTGGTTCACGTTGATAACCACTATCTTCATAACCTGCGTTATTGGGTAGTTCTTTTCTTTTATAAAAGACATTGATCTTGGATTGTTTCTGATACCACTGGCCGGATAAACAAAAACGGGAGTGATCATCAACTGTGGCAATTAAGTAGAGGTAGGTGTTGATCTTAGGGAAAAAGATCTTACCCATGAT
>Ga0210018_1000541_pt1 | contig 19222 bp, 19 predicted proteins | sample CryGeyCG2014_010_2_FD_183967 | JGI IMG/M metagenome (GOLD analysis project Ga0210018, IMG submission 183967) | Groundwater microbial communities from aquifer - Crystal Geyser CG09_land_8/20/14_0.10 (SPAdes) (version 2) | ecosystem: Environmental > Aquatic > Deep subsurface > Groundwater | place...
TGCCGGTAAAGATTTTAGCAATTTTCTCGGCTGTTTCCGGCAGGAAAATCTGCAACTGCCAGGAGAAGGCAAGCAGTTTTTTGACATATCCGATTAATTTATCTTTTCTTTCCGCGGCCGTTTTTTTCCAGGGTTCAAACCGGGAAATTTCCAAATCTAAACTTCTTAATTCTTCCCATAATTTAATCAAAGCCTGATTGAACTCATAGCGGTCAAGATAGTCGCTGACCGCGACTTTCTTCTCATAATTTTTTATTCCCTCCAAGCCATCTTTTTCCGCCATTTTCGCCACCCGGGAAACTAAATTCCCCAAGCCATTAGCTAAATCGGCGTTATAGACTTCTTTGAATCTTTCATCGGTAAAATCACCGTCAGACTGGGTGGGAATCTCTTTCAGCAAAAAATACCGGATTGCATCCACGCCGTATCGGTTTAAAATTTCTTCCGGGTCAACGACATTACCCAATGATTTAGCCATCTTTTGGCCGCCGCTGTTAACATAACCATGAACTAAAACCGCTTTAGGCAAGGGGAGTTTAGCTGACAACAGCATTGCCGGCCAATAAACCGTGTGGAAGCGGTAAATGCCCTTGCCGATGACGTGGATGTCCGCCGGCCACCACTTTTCCCATAGTTTTTGGTCATAGCCCCAGCCCACTGCCGTCATATAAATGGTTAAAGCATCAAACCAGACATACATTACTTGTTTTTCATCTCCGGGCACCGGAATTCCCCAACCGCCTAATCTTTCTTTTGGTCGGGAAACCGAAAAATCTTCCAAGCCTTGTTTAATAAAGCCCAAAGTTTCATTTTTGCGGATTTCCGGGAACACCCTAAGTTCATCGTTTTCAATTAATTCTTCCAGCTGTTTTTGGTACTTTGATAATTTAAAGAAATAGTTTTCTTCCTCAACCAGCTCCGGTTTACGATTGTGTTCCGGACATTTGCCGTCCACCAATTCATTTTTAGTATAAAACTGCTCGCAGCCGACGCAATAAAGCCCCCGGTATTTTTTCTTGTAAATATCGTTATTTTTAAGGCATAACTGCCACAACTTTTTTACCCCCGGCCAGTGTAATATCTGATCCGTTGCCCGGCGCCAAACATCAAACCCAACATTTAAATGTTTAACGTGTTTTAAAAAGCTTTCCGTGTTTCTGTCTGCCAACTCTTGCGGCTTTAAGTTTTCTTTTTTGGCCGCCTCTAAAATCTTTTGCCCATTTTCATCAGATCCGGAAACGCAAAACACCTCTTTACCTAAAAGTTTTTGGTATCTTTGAACTACGTCAGTAATGATAAACTCCAAAGAATGCCCCAGGTGCGGAAGTCCGTTGACATAAGGAATCGCCGCTGTAACGTAAAATTTATCTAACATCAGCCTATTTTAGCTGATTATTTCTTAAAAATCTGTTTAACTGATTTTTTGACTTTGGCTGCCATTTCTCCGGCCCATTCATCTGCCTCGATTGCCTTAATGGCTGAATTTAAACCCTCGCCGCCCTTGTCTAACCAACTTTGTACCGTGGCAATTGTCGCCGAAGATACTTTTAGATCTTGGCGGATCACATCGTAAGACCTTTTTTTATTTAAATACCAGGCAATCCCTAAGCGTTTGGCTAAAACAGTTTTTTCCGTTTTACTCAAAACATCGTCAAGAAATTTTTTCACTTCTTCCGGTTTTTTTAAATCCGCCAACACCTGGTACAAAGATTTAAAAATTCTTTTTTCTACTTGCTTATTAACGTTCTTTTTAGAAACTTGCATACCTGTCCGCCTTTGGTGGAATTTAATTAATTAAACTATGCGGAGTAATATCTGTCAACTGCCAGCATTAATCCTAAAATTAAAATATAATTTAACCAATTATCCAGCCGGTAAACCCTTAAAATTAACCCAATGGTTATTCCCAGGCTGATTAGAAGTCCTTTCCGGCTGTTGCCCAAAACCAACGCCATAGTTAAAAAACTCGCCGGGAAAAACAGCAAAAAAAACGGTAAATACAATCCGGGGATTACCACATCTTTTACCAGCTCCGGCTCCACCCAATAAATTAACGCCCCCAACAACCCCCACAAAATTATGATTAAAACCAAGCTCGGCAAATAATTCTTTCTTCTTTTAATCATCTTTAACTAGTATATGTTAAAATTAATTATGCCTCCAGAGATATATTTAATTGCCGCCCTAATCATTATTGGTTTTAGCCTCGTGGTGTGGTTTATCACCCGGAAAAAACCGGATACCACTTTGCTGGAATGGGCGAAAACCACCCAAAAGGACATTAAAGATCTGCAAACCGTTATTTCCAGCTCTTTGCAAACTTCCAACCGGCATTTAATCGACACCCTCCAGCAATCCTCCAACACTTTAAATAAACGTCTGGATAAAGCCGCCGAAGTGATTTCCGGCTTGCAAAAAGAAGCCGGGGAGTTCACCGAAGTTTCCCGCTCCATGAAAGAATTAAACGAATTTTTACGCTCGCCCAAGTTAAGGGGCAATATCGGCGAACAGGTTTTAAAAGACTTAATCTCTCAGATGTTCCCCAAAAAATCCTTTCATCTCCAGTACAGTTTTAAATCCGGCGACAAAGTTGATGCCGCCATTCAAACCGATGCCGGAATCTTGCCGATTGATTCCAAATTCCCTATGGAAAACTTTCAAAGAATAATTAAGGCTAAAGATAAAGCCGAACAAACCCTTGCCCGCAAAGCCTTTAGTTTCGATGTTAAAAAACACATTAAATCCATTTCTCAAAAATATATCTTGCCGGAAGAAGGCACCATGGATTTTGCTCTGATGTATGTGCCCTCCGAGGCAGTATATTACGAACTGGTTAATTTAACCGAATTGATGGATTTTGCTAAAACCAACCGGATTTTCCCGGTTTCTCCCTCCACTCTTTACGCCCACCTGCAAATGATCTTGCTCTCCTTTGAAGGCAAAAAAATTGAACGCAAATCGCGGGAAATTTTTAGCTTGCTTCGGGCCATTAAAACCGATTATGACAAAGTTGACGAAAAACTCTCCACCCTTGGCAGTCATATCGGCAATGCCTACAATAAATTTTCCGAAGTCTCCAGTTCTTATAATCGTATCGGCCAAAAACTTAACAGCAGTCAGGAACTTATCCCGGACGACGAAATTAAAAAACTAAAGTGACTTGACAAAAGTAAAGTGATTTAGTAAAGTTAAAGTATATGCAATTAGTAACCATTTCTTCCCAAAGGCAAATTACTATTCCGGTAGGCATGCTTGGCCAGTTGGGTGTGGATAAAAAAGATAAACTGTTTTTGACGGTCGAAGGGGAAAGAATGATTGCTAAACCGCAAAAAGGCAACGTGGTTGATCGTTTAGCTGGCAGCCTTAACCACTTAGTGTCTAAATCAATGTTGAAAATCCCCACCCACAAGGCAATAGAAATAGCCAGAGACATTGCTGCAAAAGAAATAGCCAATGAATAAACTGTATTTGGATACAAATGTTATTTTAGATTTTATAGTCAGGCAACAGGGTGAAAATTTTATCAAAGCCAAGAAAATTTTTAAACAGATAGAAGCAGAAAAAACAGAGGTACAACTAAGTATTTTGGTGATCAATGAAGCTATCTGGACAATTGAACGGGTTTATAAAATTAAAAGAACGGAATATTTGCAGGGATTAATTGATCTTTTTAGTCTAAAAAGTATTAAAACCTTGGAAATTAAAAAGAAAGATTTATTTGCCATCTTCAAAATTTTATGGCAAAAAAACGTGAGTTTTGTCGATGCTTACTTGTTTTTTTTAAGCCAAGATCAGGGACAAATTATTAGTTTTGATAAAGATTTTATTAAGTTGAACGCCAAAATTTATCAACCGTAATGAAGTTAAATAAAGCCCAACAATTGGCAGTCGATACTATCGAAGGTCCGGTCATGGTCATTGCCGGTCCGGGTACCGGCAAAACCCAGATAATTGCCGAGCGGATCGCCAACATCTTACAAAAAACCGATACTGCTCCTGACTCAATTTTAGCCTTAACTTTTACCGAATCCGGCGCCAAAGCCATGCGCGAACGGTTAATCGCCGCCATCGGCCCCACCGCTTACTATGTCAATATTTCCACCTTCCATGCCTTTTGCTCCCAAGTAATTCAGGAATTCCCCGACCGCTTTACTTTAAGCGCCACCGAACCGTTGGCCGAACTGGAACGGGTGGAAATCTTTCACGAAATTATTGATTCCCGTCAGTTTGATTATTTAAAGCCCGCTAATCTGCCGCACTATTACACCGGCGCCTTGATTAAAGCAATCCAGGACCTCAAACGCGAAGGGGTTACCCCGCCGGCCTTAAAAAAGATTTTGGGAAAAACCCATCCCAAAACCAAAGAAGAAAAATATCTTTTGGGTAAAAATCTGGAGCTGCAGCAGATTTATACCCATTACCAAAAGGCCCTAAGTGCCCGGGGCCGTTATGATTTTGAAGACATGATTAATTTTGTGGTTGAAGCCTTTAGCCGCGACGAATCTTTACTCCGGACTTACCAGGAGCGCCTGCAGTATTTTTTAATCGACGAATATCAGGACACCAACTCCAGCCAAAACCAAGTGATTGATTTATTGGCTGGCTTTTGGGGGCAGGATGCTAATGTTTTCGTTGTAGGGGATCCTTCACAATCAATTTACAGATTTCAGGGCGCGTCTTTAGAAAACTTTATCGGTTTTACCAAAACTTATCCTCAGGTAAAAATCATTACCTTGGAGCAAAACTACCGCTCCCACCAGTTAATTTTGGATGCCGGTTTTGCCTTAATCCAAACCAACCGTTTAAAAATCGAAGATATTGTTAAGTCTGCCAAAGCCCAGCTTAAAGCCCAGTTCGGTTTAACCGCCACCAAACTTCAAGTAATTAAACTGCCTTCAGAAACAGTCGAGGCTTATTGGATCGCCCAAAAAATTAAGGAGTTAATTGATAAAGGGACGAAGCCGGAAGCAATCAGCGTTCTTTACCGCCACAACCAGGACGCGCCAGCGTTTAGCCAAATGCTGGTCAAATTAGGAGTACCGGTGGAGATTGAAGGCGGCGGGGATGTTTTAAAAGATCCGGTGGTTAACCAGTTATTAACCTTATTAAAAGCCATTGGTTTATCCAGCCAAAATCTCGAAGACATGGATTTGTTCACTCTGATGCACTACCCCTGGTTTAAACTTGAGCCTTTGGCAGTGTTAAAACTGGCCCGCCAGGCGAGCAAAACCAAACAATCAATGGTGGACATAATTTTAAACAATGAGGCCGAGGCGCCATTTATTGAATTTTTAAACCAGCTGACTTTATGGCAGCAGCTGGACAGCCAGCTTAGTTTTAGCCAGTGGTTTGAAAAACTGATTAAACAGTCCGGCTTTTTAGACTGGGTGATTACCCGGCCGGACAGTGTCAGTTTATTAAACCGGATTAATTCGCTATTTTCTGAAATTAAGCGCTTAAACAGTGCCGATCATCAACTGAATTTAGCCAAATTTTTGGCAAGTTTGGAGTTAATGATAACTAATCATTTAACAATCAGCGAACAGGACCTGGATATTAAATCTCAGGCAGTCAGTTTATCCACCGTTCATAAAGCCAAAGGCAAAGAATGGGAACATGTCTTTATTGTCAAGACCGTTGACAATAAATGGGGGAATAATCAGGTACGCGATTTAATCAAACTGCCGCAATCAATTTTAACCAACACCGATATCTTAAGAAAAGAAAAAAACGAAGATGAGCGCCGCTTATTTTATGTCGCTTTAACCCGGGCGAAAAAACAAGTGTATTTAACCTACTCCGAGCGCTATTTGACCGGCAATTATTTAAAAGAAGTCGTGCCGACAATGTTTTTAACCGAGACCCCTAATAAATATCAAAAACTAATTGAGCCGCGGTTAGCCGGTGAGGCGCAAAAAGTCCTCCAGCAATTTTTAGAGCCGCCTAGTCAACCCCTGCCGACAATTGAAGAAAAAGACTGGTTAACCGCCCTGGTCAGCGATTTCCGGCTTTCCGCCACTGCCTTAAACACTTATTTAACCTGTCCGTATAAATTTAAATTAAACGTACTGGTGCGGGTGCCGCGGGCCAAGGCTGATTATTTTGCTTTTGGGTCAGCCGTCCATAAAGCTTTGGAGATATTTCATCGGGCTTTTATTAAAGAAGACAAATATCCAGCCAAAGACCACCTCTTGCATCAATTCGAAACCGCGCTAAAAAAAGAATCGCTTTTACCGTCAGCTTATCAGGATCGTTTGAAACAAGGCCGTCAAATTTTAAGCGCTTACTATGATTATTATCATGACGAGTTTAGAAAACCATTATTTGTCGAGCGCTTTTTCGGTTATGGCTGGACCAAAACTTTTTTGGACGACATTCCTTTAACCGGCAAAATAGACCGCATCGATTTAATTGATCAAAGCGATAAAACCGTTCGGGTGGTGGACTACAAAACCGGGGCGGCCAAAACCAGAAACCAGATTTTAGGCAAAACCAAAGAAGCTAATCTCGATTATTTTCGCCAGCTGGTGTTTTACAAACTCTTGGCCAGCTTAGATAAAAGTTTTCCCTTGACGGTTAAAGAAACAATGCTGGATTTTATCGAGCCCAACAAAAAAACCGGCAAGTTTAGGCAGGAAAAGTTTTTAATCAGCGACGACGAAGTCGATGCTCTCAAACAAACAATCCGGGACGTCATGAAAGAAATCCGCTCACTCAATTTCTCGCGCACTTCCGACTTCAGCCGCTGTGTTGACTGCGAATATCTCCACCACTGTTGGCCCGAAGGCTTGCCATCTAACCAGGAGCAGTTAAAATTAATTAAAAATAGTTAAGCTCATGATTGATGCTCAAGATAGGACCTTACCCGAGTTCGAAACTTCTAAACCTCCATCTCTGATTGAAGGTAAAATTCTTGAATTAAGTCAGCAAGCAACCCAACTGGAACAGTTAACCTCCACTCCATTTGCTGAGAGGTTTATGGAAAGAAATGAGATTATTATCTCTCTTGAAGAAAAAGGAAAATTAAGAGATGCGGCCTATACTGCTTTAGAAAACATTCAAGAAGAAACATCATTTTTTAAACCAGTTACCGATCTAGAATTACGAATACGCCAAAGAACTGACGATAAACACAGGCTAATTAAAGGCAGGCCGGCAATCATTGGTACAAAAATGAGATATAAGAAAAAACTCCCTGATGGTTTTATAGCGAGGCTTGAAACCGAAAGAATAGGCGGGCCGGTTATCGAAAGTGTCTCTGGAAAAATTTCAGTCGAGGAAATTTTTCACCATATTTTAAAACCCGGATCAAATGGATCATTGCCAGAATCCATAATTAGCGATTTGCACGAAAACACCCATCTTATTCATTACGAGCAACAAGAGAGAAAAATTGGAGCCAAAAGCATAGGTCAAAAGTTAAGTCATAGTGTTGGAATTGCCGGCGGCGTGCCACTTAGGGAAACAATCGCTTGGAGAACAGCCAATCTTCCTTTTGGCTCTGATTTTTTTGAAACGGTTAATGGTCGGCCAGCTTGGGAATTTGCTTGGATGGAAAATCAAACCCAAGCTCAAGGTTATACAAAAGAAGAGTGGCGGGCCGCCTTTAAGACAATTGACAGCTTATTTGCCCTCGGTTTATCCACACCTGAGATAACAAAAATATTGGTTGAAAATCATCAATACGATGCAAAATCTAATACCTTTCCCGGTCTTCAAAAAGAGATAGAAACTAGACTTCAACAAAAAAACATTCCTCTTGGCGATCTTGATAAACTAATAACCAGGTTACATTTAGAGAGGAAAATTGAACGTTTAAAGGCAGTTAAAATTGCCAAACAAACCTTAATTACAGCTTGTCAGGAAAACGGGATAACTCTTTCTGAAAAATTTGTTGCATCAGCTACGAAGAATTAATTAAATAATTTAACCATTATTATTCCCGCCGCGACGCTGACGTTTAACGAGCCTTTCTGGCCCCGACGGGGGATTTCCACAATTTCTTCAGCCGCTTTTAACACCTGCAAGGAGACTCCTCGTAGTTCGTTGCCCAGCACCAAGATTGAATTTTCCTCCGGCTGCCACTCTTGTAGGCCTGTGGCCTGGGTATCCTGCTCAATTGCCACTAATTTTAACTGATTATTCCGGCTAAACCGTATCAAGGCTTGAGAGTTTTTTAAAAACTTAATTTCCAGATCTTTTTCCGCCCCTAAGGCTGTTTTTTTAACCTTGTCATGCAACTCATCAATATCGACTGCTTTCCTTCCCGAGTAACCAACCAATAAAATTTTTTTTATCCCAAAAAAGCTTGCCGTTCGGAAAATCGAACCCACATTATATAAACTACGGATATTTTCCAAAGCAATAATCACAACAGCGGTCGGACATTAAGACCGACTTTTTTAAAGCCCTGGTCCAAAGATAAAACAGTGTTAATTTTAAAATCTTTGACCATGGCGACGATTAATGAATCGGTAAATGACAATTTATGTTCTTTAAACTTGACAAAATAACCCCAGGCTTTTTTAAAGAGGGTGGCGTCGGTCCACAAAATCAGCAGCTGCCGGGCTTCTTCCGCTTCTTCAATAAGCAACTTGAATTTTTTTGCCGCCGAAAAGCTTTGGCCCGTCAGTAGTCTGGTAATAGTTTCATCCAAAACATAATCGCAGGTAAAAAACTTACTACCATTTTTTTGTTCTTTCAAGAAATAATCAACAGTTATCTGATGATTAATTTCTCCTTTAAGGGTTAATTCTACCCAACCGCTGGTATCAATGAAAATTCTTTTTGGCTCAATCATTGTAGATTTCGTCTACATCTAAACCCACCTTGCCTGTTTTACTTTTTTCCATTCCCACCAATTCGAGCAAAGGGTTTCTTAACGGTTTTTTTACAGTCAGAAATTGGGCAACTTGGGTATAACGCAGGGCGACCGCGTTAATAGCATCGCGGATTACTTGAGAACGCTTAATGTTAATTTTTTCCGCAATAACATCCACCAAACTTACATCTTGAGGATTAAGATAAACCTGAACGCGCGCCATTGTATAATTCATAGTGTATACACCATAACAAAAGAAAACCAGACTGTCAAGCTGTTATTTATCCGCTTTAAATCCGATTTTCGCGTGTGTCCCGTCGCACCAAGGTTTATTTTTCGACCCGCCGCAGCGGCATAAAAACACCTCTTTTTCTACCACCACGGTTTTCCCGCCGGTATCTTCCACCGTCACTCTGCCGCTGACCTGATACGGTCCGTCTTTTAAGGCCTTAATTTTCCCGGCCACAATACCCCCTTAATTATTAATTTGCCTGTCCCCATGCTGTACAGACAATTTGGTTTATATTATTACAAATTCGACATTGAATCCGCCAATCTCCGGTTTTATCTATTTTTACACTCCAAAAGGCATTATCACTATTACCAAACTCAACAGCCGCAGATTTAGTATACTCACCATCGTTTAATAAAGCGCGGAAATAAGCCACTGCTTCCGTTGAGGAAAAATCTTTAGAGCAAGAAAAAGTAACAGTATCATTTAAGAAAACATTGGTGTTGCCGGATAAATCTTTACAGGAAATGCCAATTGAGGAAATACCGTGGTGTCACCTACTGGTCCTGGCCAAACTCCTCCAACAGCTGTATTTATAAAAATCATCATGGGTATGTTGGTTACATCCGAACCACTGTGAGTTTTTCTTAATACATCATCAATGAACCCAGCGGATCTCGCCCGGTCCCCATTCGACAGCATAGGTATGAAAACCAGATAAAAACCCCTCATCCTGGTAAGACGACGGGTCAGCTAGATGATTTGACGGTGTTCCCTAATGGTAATTCATATACACTGTGCTCATATCGTTTACTGCCTCCAACATGTCTATTTCCGGCGGCCATTGATTAGGAGGATATAACCATAGCGCCGGCCAGATTCCTTGCCCTCCGGCAGGAAGTTGAGCGCGGATTTCAAACCTTCCATAAGCTTGAGTAAACTTTCCTCTTGTTGATATTGCTCCCGAAGTATAATTGCATCCACCATAACTTCTACGTTGACTGCGTAATACAAGAGAGAAGTAAAATAGTAACAGTGATTAATTTAAATTTTCTGGACATTTATAACAGTATAACAAAAGTAATATTCCTAAGAGACCGATTACCTTAAGGACTTGCTTAATCCTGGTTTTGGTTATAAGCTTGGAGAAATTTCTTTAAATCTGCAGCTCAAAATTAGCCAAAAAAACTTACTAAAGCTACCCCTATATTCTACCTCAATTCCCCCGAAACTTTTTTTAAACCTGGTAAATCCGGGCCAGCGTTTTTCATCAATCCCTTCAAAATCAAACTTCTTGCAGCCTAGTTTTTTCGCCAGTTTAATTGCCTCCCAGGTCAGTAAAGTCGGCACAAACTTTCTTTTTCCTTCCTGACTCGCCCCATTGTGCGAATAATAAGCAATTTTATCATGAATTAAGATTTCCAGCCCGCCTTGGTTTGTTGTTAATAACCACGCCTTTTCCTCAAAACAACGCAATAAGTTCTTTAATTGATTAAAATCCAGTCCCCAAAAATGCTGCCGCCGGCAGTTCTTTCTGTAAATTGCATAAAACTCCCGCAGTTGCCGATTGGTGATTTTATCCCCTCTGATAATTTCGAATTTCGAATTTCGAATTTCGTGCTTGCGCACGTTGTACCTGGTTTTATAATGCATTTCTTTTAACAGTTGCGCTTCGCTTTTGGTTAAATCCAGCCAAATGGTTTTACTCGGCAGCATTGGTGATTTATCCGGCTTAAAACCTAAAGTTTGATAATCGGTTTTATCGTCCCAGGCCGGTTCAATCTTAATCTGCATTGCTTTATATTTTCCCGCCGCCGCCAAATCAATTAGCGGTTTTTGCCTTTGGATTTTAATAAACGACCAGGGGACCAGCGGCAGCTTTTTAATAAACATCCCTTTGTCCACTTGCCAGCCAATCGCTCTCATCCACTGGCAATACTCCGGCGCCTGCCTTAAATCACTCATTTTTTTCAAACACTGCTGCCAAACTATTAAATACTTGCGTAAAGCCCATTGGTATTCGGTTTAAACCAGTCTTTATCCTTAACATTTTCCACCTGGCTTCTTCCATTACCCGGAACACTTTATATAATTTTGGCTGCAGCACCAGATCATAACTGCCGATAAACTCGACCAACCTCGCCCCGTAGCCTTGTTTAAAGCGGTGAAATCCGTACCAGGGATCGTTTTTATCTGCCTCCGGCCCCAAGGCTCCCCACATGTCCAAAGTTTGACAGCCCAATTTTTTGCCCAAGCGAATTACTTCCCACATCAATAAATTCGGCGCCATTAGTTCTTTAAATTCTCTCGTGGACGCCCCGTAAGGGTAATAGATTTTATTGTTAAAGATAAACACCATAAACGCCGTTAAAGTTTTCCCCCCATACTCGGCCCGCAGAATTTGCGCCATGCCGGTTGGTTTTAATACCTGCCACAGTTTTTCAAAATATTCGGTCGTGTGGCTGTAAAATCCCTGGCGTTTTACCGTCTCTTCAAACAATAGCTTTAAAAATAAGTTAAAACTGTTATCGGAATTATCCACTGTCACTTTTACTCCTTTTCTTTCCGCTAACCCGATGTTGTACCTCGTTTTATGATGCATGTTTTTTAACAGTTCTGCCTCAGTTGGCCGCAAGTCCAGCTCAAAGGTATATTTCGTGAATAAAGGCCGGCCGTTTTGGCAACCCCTGTCTTTTAAAAACTTATCAATCTCCTGCCAGGCGTTGCCCTTGGCTACATTGGGCTCCAGCTTAATATACAGGCAGTTATTCTCTTGGCCAATCTGTTTTAAAACCCTTAACTGGACTTCATCCGGCATCGGCCCTTTAGGAAAATAACCGATTTTTAGAGTTGTTTTTGGCAGGGGATGAATCGTTACCTGAATTGGCCCTACTAATTTTTTCCCTTCAAACACGCCTTTTCTCACTACCTTAACCCCGGTTAGTTCCCGAAACTCACCCCACTCATAAGCCTGCAGTGGATGTCCGGCTGCCTGGTTAAAAACTAATCTGTCCGCAACGATAATCTCTCTAATAATCATTAATTGATTCTAGCAGACTTTCTTCAATATCGCCCAAAAAACGGCTGACCGCATTGTTGGCAATTGAGCCAAAATAAAGCCGCCTCCGGGAATAAGACAGGCATAAATTCTCCTTGGCCCGAGTCATCCCGACATAGCATAACCGCCTTTCTTCTTCTAGCTCCTCCCTGTCCATTAACGATCTTGAATGGGGGAATAAACCTTCTTCCATTCCCACCATAAACACATTTTTAAACTCCAACCCCTTTGAGGCATGCAGGGTCATTAAAGTAACACATTTCCCTTTTTCTTTGACCAGATCCCTCTCTTCGGCTAAAGCCGCGTTTTCCAAAAATTCCTCCAGGTCCGGATATTCTTCCGCTACGCTCATTAACTCTTTAATGTTTTCTAAGCGGGCGATATCTTCTTCATCTTTAGGATCAAACCTGTCCAAATATTTTGTTTCTTTTAAAGCCCCTTCTAGTATTTCTCTGGTTGTTTTCCCTGACGGCCTCCAATTGACGAATTTTTCTAACTGCCGCTTGCCGATTTTTTCTAAGCGCTTATAGCTTACTTTATCTTTGGGATTAATCAAAAATCTTAAATATGCCAGACAATCTTTAATCTCCATGCGGCTGTAAAACTTCACCCCCCCGACTAAAATATAAGGAATGCCGGCCTTAATTAACGCCTCTTCAATAATTCTTGATTGGGCATTGGTGCGGTATAAAATTGCCGTATCTTGATAATCCAGAGCCGCTAAGCTATTAACAATAAATTGCACTTCTTCTTTATCATCTGCCCCTTCAAACGTTTTAATTTTTGGTCCGTCCTGGCTTTCCGCCCAGAGTTTTAAGATAGGGTGCGAACTATTTTTAGCAATTACTTGATTAGCCGCCGCCAGGATATTTTTAGTCGACCGGTAATTTTGTTCCATTGAGACGACTTCAATGTCGGGAAAATCATTTTTTAAATTATTCAAATTTCTAAAATCTGCGCCGCGCCATGAATAAATCGATTGCGAAAAATCCCCGACGGCGGTAAAATTCCGCCATTTTTTTGTCAAAAATTTGGTCAGCTGATACTGGGCTTTATTAGTATCCTGGTACTCATCGATTAAAACCTGCAAATACTTTTCTTGATATTTTTTGGCCACAATCTCGCTGTTTTGCAGCAGCTTCACTCCTAGCATTAATAAATCATCAAAGTCGAGCGCTTCATATGTTTTTAATAACCGCTGATATTCCCGGTAAACTTGGCCGACAACTTCCGCCAGATTGCCCTTAATTAATTGGCCATATTCCCGCTGGTCAATTAACTCGTTTTTCGCCGCCGAGATCGCCGCCTTAATTACCCTGGGTTTATAAATTTGATTGTCTATATCTAAATTCTTCATCGCCTGCTTAATCGTCGCTAACGAATCATCCTCATCATAAATTACAAACTGCCGATTGATCCCGATTGCCTGCCCGTCGATTCTTAGAATTCTGGCGCAAAAGGCATGAAAAGTTCCCATCCACGGCAAACGGGTAATTTCTTTACCGATAAGTTTTTTGACTCTTTCTTTCATTTCTTTAGCCGCTTTATTGGTAAAAGTTACCAGCAGGATTCTGGTTGGATCTAAACCTTTTTCTTTAATTAAATAAGCCGCCCGGCAAGTTAAGGCCCTGGTTTTACCTGAACCGGCGCCGGCTAAAATCAATAACGGCCCATCGCCATAAGTTACCGCCCGTTTTTGTTCTTTGTTTAATTCTTTCAGCCAGTCAGTTGCCATGCTAGAATCATAACATCTTATGTCTTTTAATCTTAAGCGGAAAAGTTATCAATATCTTTTGTTCTTGCGCCCCCTCATCTATTTTTTATGTTTCTGTCTAATTGTTTTATCTTTTATTTGGTTTATTCCCAAACTTAAGCCGCTTCTTAAAGTTTTTTCTTTACTTAATCCGGCCATTACTCAAATTAATTCTTTTCGTGATCGGACTAATATTTTGCTTTTGGGCGTCGGCGGCGGCACTCATGCCGGAGCGGATTTAACCGACAGCATTATGCTTATTTCTGTTAACCTGGCCACATCCGATACTGTTTTGATTTCTCTGCCGCGGGACATCTGGGTTGAATCTTTGACGGCAAAATTAAACACTGCCTATCATTTTGGCGAAGCCCAGCAGCCTGGCGGCGGTTTGGTTTTAGCCAAAGCCGCGGTTTCGGAAATTATTAATCAGCCGGTCCACTATGCCGCCCTGCTTGATTTTTCCGGCTTTGAAACTGCCATTGATATCGTCGGCGGCTTGGACCTTAATGTGCCCCATGGGTTTATTGACGAACAGTACCCGATTCCCGGAAAAGAAGACGCTGAGCCGGTCAGCGACCGTTATGAAGTTTTAAAATTTTCTCCTGGTCAACAGCACCTGGACGGCCCGACGGCCTTAAAATATGTCCGCTCGCGCTACGCTGAAGGCGAAGAAGGGACTGATTATGCCCGCGCCCAACGCCAACAGCTGGTTTTGCTTGCTTTTAAAGATAAAATTTTGTCCACCCGCATTTTGTTAAATCCATCCAAACTCAAGGCCTTGATTACCACTTTTAAAACCGCGGTTAAAACTGATTTACCCTCCGGCGCTTATCCCGATCTCATAAAATTGGCTTTAAGAATTAAATCTTCCGGCCTTCGGACCGGGATTATCGACCAGGGGAGCGATAATGAAGAAATTCCTGCCCTGCTTTATAACCCGCCCGCTAATCTGTATGGCCAATGGGTTTTATTACCAATTAACCACAACTGGCAGGCGGTTTATGACCATGTGGCCGAAATTCTCTACCAAAATCAGTAAGTTAGTTTTAGTTATTAGCGCTATTTTAGTCTTATTTATTCTTTACCGCCAGGCCTTTAATCCTTTATGGCGCGGGCATCTGGAAATCGACACCTGGAACTATTTTCTTAAAGTTGAGGATTTTATTAAAACCGGTTCTTTGTTTTCCACTATTGGCAATGAAATTCTTCCCGCCACCACGCTTTTTTTGCTCATTCCCGGGATTTTTATTCCCCAGCCCCCGTTTTTTTATTCTGCCTACCTGCCGGCGTTTTTTACCCTGATAATTATTGTTTTAATTTGTCATGTTTTTCTGGCCGCCAAATACGGCTCAATTAATCAGGCCATTATTTTTTCATTACTAATGCTTTTTTTTGGACCAATTCTCCTGTTTCGTTTCGATGCCTTGGCCGCCCTGTTAGTAGTTTTAAGCCTGATTTGTTTTCAGCAAAAGAAATTTTTATTATCCGCCTTATTTTTGGGATTGGTCACCTCGATTAAAATTTACCCGCTTATCTTTTTGCCCTATTTACTGCTGATTTTATTCACCCAACATCAACGCAAACTAATAGTTTCTTATCTTTCCGGCTTTACTATTTCTTTAATTTTGCCGGTCTGTATCTTTTTATTTTATGGTGGTCAAGCCAGCCAAATTATTGCCGGTTTGAACTTTCATGCCCTCAAGCCTGTGAGTATTGAAAGCTTACCCGGCTCTTTAATTACGCTTTCGTCTTTATTAACTCAAGGACTTCCGCCGCCGCTGGTTGGCGGTTGGGGAGTTTGGGGCGTTAACGCGCCGCTGAATCTTTTTAATAAATTTTGGCTTCTCCCGGTAGCTATTTTCTACCTATTTTTGCTAAAAAATAAAACATATTTGCATCAGATCAGCTTTGGGGTTATTTTTTGTTTAATGATACTATTCTTAATTTTTTCTAAAAACCTTCACGCTCAATATATTTGGTGGTTTTTATCTCTTTTTCCGTTTATTAAATTCCGGTCCGCCCATAAACTCAAATATCTTTTCATGATTGTTTTGCTGATATTTATCGGTATTTTTAACCAGTTGGTTTATCCGCTGTTTTACACCCAATTCTTAGAAGATTTCTACCAGCACAATCGTCAATATGCCGTCTTTTCCGCGCTTCTTTTAAGAAACTGGCTCATCGTTACCCTTTTAATTCTCAGCCTAAAATATGAGTTTAAAAAATAAACCCTTCAATCTCAAAACACTTATCGTTTTGGTTTTTATTCTGCGATTATTTCTTTCCTTGCTGCCGCCAATGGAAATTGATCACGGTTGCTGGCGTGCTTGGAGCGCCAGAATGGTTGCTCTTGGGCCGGCTAAATTCTACTCGTCAGAAGTTTTTACTGCCAACCCGCCCGGCTTTCTCTATGTTTTCTGGCTGCTGGGTGAAATTAAAAACAATATTTTTCCTAGGCTGTCTTTTTTTTCTTCCGGTTATGATTTCATGCTTAAATTGCCTAATAATATAGCTGATCTGGCCGCCGGTGTGCTGATTTACTTAATTATCAAGAAAAGAAAAGGGGATAAATTAGCCAAACTAGGCTTTTTGCTTTATACCCTAAATCCAGCTATCTGGTTTAATTCTTCAGTTTTTGGCCAATTTGACGGTTCCGGCGCTTTTTTTGGACTGCTGGCGGCCTATCTGCTTTTAGAAAGAAAAAAGATACTTTTAGCCACAGTTGCTTTTGCCTTTGCCTGGGCAATCAAACCGCAAGCCATTGCCTTAGCTCCGGCCTTAGGCTTGATAACTTTGTTTAAATTTAAGCCAGGGGATTGGTTTAAAGGAGCATTTGCCTTTATCGTTGCCACTTTATTGATTTATTGGCCGTTTTTCCCTCATAATCCGCTTTCCGGAGTGATTTATGTTTTTCAGCAAATGACTCCTCTTTACTCTTGCACCACCTGCTTTACTTTTAATTTTTGGGGACTTTTTGGCAATTGGCAGTCAGATATGGTCTTATTTTTAGGCTTGCCTTTTTTATATTGGGGAATAATTCTTTTTGGCCTCAGTCTGATTTTGCTTTTCCGCTTTAAGAAGAAAAATCCTTATCTTTTTATTGCCTTATCAGTTTTGTCGTTTAATATGTTGATGACCAGAATGCATGAGCGGTATGTTTTGCCGTTTTTTGCTTTTTTCCTCATCGCGGCAATCTTGCTTAAATCAAAACGACTACTGATAGTCTATATTTTTTTCTCCCTCTTTAATGTTTTCAATGTTTACTATCCCTATGCTTACTACAATACCAATCTCCATTTAACGCCCGCTCTTATTGTTTGGCTTGGCCAGCATTTTCAGTTTTTGTCTTTAATCGGGTTTTCTGTATTTATTTTGTTACTGATCGTATGAAATTATTCTACCTATTACTGATTACCTTTGCCTTGCGGCTGTTTCGTCTGGGAATACCCGACACTTATATTTTTGATGAAGTTTATCACGCTTTCACCGCTCAGGAAATGGCTAAGGGAAACCCGCAGGCCTGGGAATGGTGGGTTACCCCGCCTCCGGGGGTGGCCTATGAATGGACCCATCCGCCCTTAGCTAAGCTGGTTATGGCCGGATCAATCAAGTTGCTGGGTGACAGTAGCTTTGCCTGGCGGTTTCCCAGTGCGGTTTTCGGCACTTTGTCGGTCGCCGCTGTTTATTTTTTAGGCAAAAAATTATTTAAACACAAGCACATGGCGCTGTTGGCGGCCGCGATTTTTAGTTTTGACGGCCTGCAACTAACCATGTCCCGGGTCGGCATGGCCGACAGTCTCTTAACTCTGCTGATACTTCTGTCCTGTTTGTTTTTTTATCAGTCAAAATTCCGCTTAACCGGAATTTTTCTGGGATTAGCCTTGGCTACCAAATGGTCAGCTGTTTTGCTGTATCCGATCTTTGGCCTGTTTTTATTGCCACAATTAATTAAAAATCCCCAAAAAATTAAATTTTTATTGCGGCTGGTTTATAGTTTTTTAATTATTCCGCTGGAAATTTATTTTTTAACCTTTATTCCTTTCTTTGTAACCGGTCATACTTTGGCTCAGTGGTGGGAACTGCAAAGACAAATGTATTATTATCATTCTCACTTAAACGCGACTCATCAATACCAATCAATGGCCTGGCAGTGGCCGCTTCTTATCCGCCCCGTCTGGTTTTATGTTGAGTATTTTAAAAATTCTGTAGCCAATATTTATAACCTCGGCAACCCGGCGGTTTTCTGGGGCGGGCTGGCAGCGGTATTTTTCAGCCGTAATTGGTATTTATTAATCTGCTACCTCTTTCTCTTTTTCCCCTTCGTGTTTTCTCCCCGGATTATGTTTCTTCACCACTACCTGCCTGCCTTGCCATTTTTATGCTTAATAATCGCCAGCGTAATTTATCAACATAAAAGACTAACTCTTATTTTCCTTTGCTTGACAGTAATACTCTTTCTCTTCTTTTATCCCCTTAACACCGCGATTCCTTTACCCGCTAATTTAGTAAAATATTGGTTTTGGCTGCCAACCTGGAAGTGAGTAATGAATAACATAAGGCCATTTAAACAATTGTCACTTTTTTTCCCCGCTTACAACGAAGAATCTGTAATTAAAAAAACGCTTGCTGCTGCAGCCAAAGTCGCGCCGGGAATTGCCGAAACTTATGAAATTATCGTGATTAACGACGGTTCGACTGACAGAACTAGGGAGATTGTTGAAGATATAATCAGTGCCAATCCCCGAATAAAGTTAATTTCTCACCCTACCAATCAGGGCTACGGCGCGGCCATAAAATCTGGACTGGCGGCTGTACGTTATCCGTGGGTAATTGCTTGTGATTCTGACGGCCAATTTAATTTAAGCGAAATAAAAAAATTTACTCCCTTTATAACCGACTACGATTTAATTATTGGCTATCGTTTAAAAAGAAGCGACAGCCGCTATCGTCGCTTAATGGCCTTTATTCTTAGAATGGTTAATCTGATCTTGTTTAAAATAAATTTTAAAGATATTGATTGCGGATTTAAGTTGTTTAAAAAAGAAGTGATTACTGCGGTGGGTCCCCTGGCTACCAATAGTGCCATTACCGTTACCGAGTTTATCACCAGGGCCGTTCGATTAGGATATCGAGTTAAAGAGGTTGGTGTCAGCCATCATAGCCGCTCCGGCGGGCAGCAGACCGGTGGAAAACTCTCAGTGGTTATTAAAGGAGCGAAAGAAGCAATTAGGCTTTGGTTAAAACAACAATCCCAAAAGTATCATCAATAATCCGGCCGATACTCCCAATACTGCCGGTCCGGCTATGCCGGCTTCCGGCAATTCCGGTTGTCCGCCCTTAGTCTGGGCAACCAACTTT
>Ga0210018_1000542_pt1 | contig 19220 bp, 15 predicted proteins | sample CryGeyCG2014_010_2_FD_183967 | JGI IMG/M metagenome (GOLD analysis project Ga0210018, IMG submission 183967) | Groundwater microbial communities from aquifer - Crystal Geyser CG09_land_8/20/14_0.10 (SPAdes) (version 2) | ecosystem: Environmental > Aquatic > Deep subsurface > Groundwater | place...
GTGCTTGCCATGAGCAAGCCCGAAGCGAAGCGAAGGGCGCGTCGAATGGTTGCGGGGGCGGGAGTCGAACCCACTCCTGAAGCTTATGAGGCTCCCGAGGTACCGTTCCTCTACCCCGCGTCCGGCCCGCGTTAGCGCATTCTAACGCGCAGGCGACTGAATCTTAGGCTCATAAATATTCGTTGTCAAAAATGCCCCGACGTAACGTCGGGGCATTTTTGCATTTGGTTCGCTCGGCAATCACAAGAATAATGAATTATTCTTGCGTTGCCTCGCTGCCAATTGTCAAAACAGCGCCAATTTTCTAAAATACTGATAAGTAATGAATCCGGATAAGCTAAACGACATCAAACGCCTCCGCGAAGAGGCATTGAAAGTTTCGGAGGGGATCAAAGACGCAAAGAGCTTTGATGCTTTTCGGGTCAAGTATTTGGGCAGAAAAAGTAGGATAAGCGATCTATTAAGTTCGCTGAAAAATCTACCGCTCCAAGATCGTCGCGTTGTCGGTCCGGAAGCGCAGCGGCTTAGGAAAGACTTGGAGGAAATAGTCTCCTTTAAACTGAAAGAATTGAGCGGTGAGTCCGCTGAGGTGGATATTGACGTCACTCGCCCGGGGCGGCGGCCCAGACTAGGACATCTTCATCCGCTTACGAAAATAGAGAGTGAGATGCGCGATATTTTCACCTCGATGAACTTTTCGGTTGTGGAGGGGCCAGAGGTGGAAACCGAGTACTATAATTTCGACGCGTTGAATATCCCAGCAGATCATCCGGCCCGCGAGATGTGGGACACTTTTTGGATTAAGGGGAAAAAAGGCGAGCGGCAATCGCGCCTCTTGATGCGCACCCACACCAGCCCTGTGCAGATAAGATATATGGAAACCCACGAGCCGCCCTTCCAAATTGTTGTTCCAGGGCGGGTGTTTCGCTACGAGGCGACTGATGCGTCGCACGAAATTAACTTTTATCAACTTGAGGGGCTAATGGTCGGCAAAAGCGTGAGTCTCGCGAACTTCAAGTTCGTGATAGAAGAATTCTTCCGCAGGTTTTTCAATGAGCGGGTAGAGTACCGTCTGCGTCCCAGCTATTTTCCGTTCGTCGAGCCCGGGGTAGAAGTGGACATAAAATTCCGAGGCAAATGGCTAGAAATATTGGGGGCCGGAATGGTCCACCCTAAAGTATTTGAGGCGGCGCATTTAAACCCGCGCGATCTCACGGGGTTTGCTTTCGGGATGGGCGTCGAACGGCTGGCGATGATTAAATACAACATTCCGGACATCCGAATGTTCTACGCGAACGATTTGCGCTTCTTAAGCCAATTTTAGAGATGAAGTTCTCATACGCGCTCATCAAGAAATTCGTGCCCGGCCTTCCGCCTAAGGCGAAGCTTACTGACGGACTGAATATGAAAGCTTTCGAGGTTGAAAGCAGCAAGGGGGACACGCTGGATATAAAACTGCTTAACCGCTACTCCAGCGCGGCCTCGCATTGGGGAATGGCGCGCGAGGCCGCGGCGATTTTCGGGCGGAAGACGCGTATTCCAGACAAGGAGTTAGTAAATATTCCCGAAGATTTAGGGAAAGTTAAGGTTAAGATTTCGGAGCCGGCGCTTTGCCCGCGCTACAGCGCCCGCTATTTTGAGGTGCCTAAAGTCGGAAGTTCTCCGGCTTGGATGCAAAAAGCGCTCAAGTCCTGCGGGCTGCGGCCGATCAACGCCGTTGTGGATATCATGAACTACGTGATGCTTGAGACCGGCCAGCCGTTGCACGCTTTTGATGCGGATAAATTGGCGCAAAGCGCAAAGCGCAAAGCGCAAATCATTGTGCGACGGGCGGCGAAGGGAGAGAAATTTATGACTTTAGACGACCAGAAGTTTGAACTTGACCAAGATATTTTGGTCATTGCTGACGCTGAAGAGCCGCTCGCCATTGCTGGCGTGAAGGGTGGAAAGAAGGCCGAAGTTGGCCGCGGGACGCGCCGCATCGTCGTGGAAGCAGCTAGTTTCTGGGGCGCGAACATTTATCGCACTTCGCGGCAGCTGGGGCTTACGACCGACGCCTCCATCCGCTTTGCGCAGGGTCTGTCGCCGTATCTCGTTAAGATCGGCGCCGACCGCGCCACTGTCCTTTTGAGCGACATTCTAAAAGCGAAACTAGTTGATTCAAAAGATGTTTACAAGAAACTTCCGGGCAGGGAATTGATTGAGTTCGATGTGACTCGTTTTAGCCGCCTCATTGGTGTGGACTTGGAGCCGCGGCTCATAATCAATTATCTGGAGCGGCTGGGGTTTAAGGTGAACGTCGGCAAGGTTAAGAAGGACAGATTTATAGTGGAAGTTCCGCGATTGAGGGATGACGTAACTATCTTTGAAGATTTAGCGGAGGAGGTAGCGCGTCTATATGGCTATAACAATTTACCTTCTAGTCCACCCCTAGTCGGCTTGGTTGCACCGGAGGTGGAGGATGAAATCCGGCTGAAGGATGAGACGCGCTCGATTCTTGTCGGCCTCGGTTTTAATGAAGTTTATAATTATTCCTTTGATAACCGCCGCAGCAACGTCTCGCGTTTTTTGCCGCTTGACGATGCGCGACGACTGGAAATTGAAAATCCGATTTCGGAGGAACGGCGTTTCCTGCGGCCCGAGCTTGTAACCGGCCTCGCCGGAAACATTGAAAACAATCGCAGGACGCTCGATGAGCTGCGGATCTTTGAAATCGGGAAAGTTTGGACTCCCAAAGAAGAACTTCACTTGGGTATCGGCATCCACGCCGTGAGTGGCGAACCATTTCTGGATCTAAAAGGCGTCACCCAGACCTTGCTAAAACGCATTGGGCTCACCGAATTTATGCTTCGGGCGGAGGGAAGGACCGTGCTTATAGAATCGGACCACGAAGTCCTGGGGTTCGCTTCGGCGGGTAGCGGTAAATCTGTCTTCGCTGAATTAAATCTCGGCGCTCTCGCCGAACTCTTCAGCGCGGAATACGAGTTCAAGCCTCTCCCGAAATATCCCGCGGTTGCGCGCGATCTCTCGCTTACCGTCCGCGGGAATACGCGAGTAGGAGACATACTTGAGGCTATAAATAATGTCAAATCTGACCGCATTGAAGACGTTGATTTGCTTGATTATTATGACCCGACACGTTTCACTTTTCGCATCGTTTTCAGGGCACCAGACCACACCCTGACCGACGAGGAAGCAAACGCCGAGCTGGGTCGAATAATCAAGTATTTACGCGGCCGTTTTAACCTCGAGGTGAGGTAGATCGGCCTTGTTTTTGCCCCACTTTTTGGGGTATAATTAAGCAGCCTTTAAGTCGGCTTTTTTATGTCTAAAGATCAAAATAAAGAATCTTATACAGCCAAGGATATTCTTGTTTTAGAGGGGCTGGAACCGGTCCGCAAAAGGCCTGGAATGTACGTCGGCTCCACTGGACCAGATGGCTTACACCACCTTATCAAAGAGGTTGTTGATAATTCTAGAGATGAGGCGATGGCCGGCTTCGCGAAAAACATCAGTGTGACTATGCTTCCGGACGGCAGGAGTGTTGAGGTGTCCGACGACGGGCGCGGCATTCCGGTTGACATCCACTCCCAGACGAAGAAATCGGCGTTGGAGACAGTTTTGACTACCCTCCATGCCGGGGGGAAATTCGGCGGCGGCTCGTACAAAGTATCCGGGGGTTTGCACGGCGTTGGCGTGTCGGTTGTAAACGCGCTCTCCAGCGATATGAAAGTTGAGGTATGCCGCGACGGCAAGCGTTATGTTCAAGAATACAGCCGCGGCGTGCCGAAATACAAAGTTAAGGAAATCGGGAAGGCGGAGACAACCGGCACAACCGTTACCTTCACGCCTGATGAGCAAGTTTTCGGTAAAGTGGAATTCGATTGCAAAAGAGTTTTGGGATACCTTCGCGAGCAGGCCTATCTCACCAAGGGTGTGCGGATAATTTTTAGCGATCTCCGCTCGACGCCGCCGTTCTATTATGGATTTCGATTTGAGGGCGGGATCAAATCGTTCTTGGACTATTTGAATATTGATGGCGACAAATCGATTCAAGACCGCGTTTTTTATGTGGATAAGGAGTATAACGGCATAAATGTTGAGGTTGCCTTCTCTTATAACGATGGCATTGAGACATCAGAACTCGCTTTTGCAAACAATGTTCACAATCCCGAGGGTGGAATGCACCTTACCGGTTTTAAATCAGCCCTAACTCGTACCCTGAACGATTATGCGAGGTCAGAGGGCTACATTAAGGAAAAAGAAGAGAACCTTTCCGGCGAGGATGTGCGCGAGGGCTTGACCGCGATAGTGTCGGTTAAAATTTTAAATCCGCAGTTTGAGGGTCAGACTAAGGCTAAGCTGGGTAATCCGGAGGCGCGTACCGCCGTAGAAACGGTGGTGAACGTAAGCCTGAAGGAATTCCTGGAAAAATATAAGAGCGATGCGGAGCACATTATTGGCAAATGTCTTCTGGCCGCTAAGGCCAGAAAGGCCGCCAAAGCCGCCAAAGACACGATTCTTAGGAAAGGCGCTCTGGAAGGGCTTACCTTGCCGGGCAAGCTCGCCGACTGTCAGTCTAAGAAAGCGGAGGACGCCGAGTTATTTATTGTAGAGGGAGACTCCGCAGGAGGCAGCGCCAAACAGGCTCGCGACCGCCGTACCCAGGCCATTCTGCCATTGCGGGGCAAGATTCTAAATGTTGAGAAGTCCCGCCTAGATAAGATGTTAATGAACAAGGAGATCACGGCATTGATCGTTGCCTTGGGAACAGCGATTGCAGAAGAATTTGATATAGCTAAACTTCGCTATCATAAAATTATTTTGATGACTGATGCAGATGTGGACGGCGCGCACATCAGGACCCTACTTTTAAGCTTGTTCTACCGCCACTTCCTGCCGGTAATCAATGGGGGCTACCTCTACATCGCCCAGCCGCCGCTTTATCACGTTCAGAGCGGGAAGAATATTAGTTACGCCTGGAGTGATGATGAGAAAGATTCCATCTTGAAAGATTTGAAAGGCGCGAACGCAAACGTGCAGCGCTACAAAGGTCTTGGAGAAATGAACCCAGAGCAGCTGCGTGAAACGACTATGGATCCGGGAGCGCGTATCTTAAAGCAGGTCACGATAGAGGATGCCCGCGAGGCCGACCGGATGTTCGACATCTTGATGGGCTCTGACGTGATGCCGCGGAAGCATTTCATCATGACCCGCGGTCACCTGGTGTCCAACCTTGATTTGTAGCGCCCTTTCAAGCTAACCTTCTAAATATTAGGTTTTGATGTTTGAGCGCCTTACTTCGTTTTTGAAGGAATCCAGGCAGGAGTTCCAACACGTGAACTGGCCGACCCGTCGAGAGACCATACGGATGGTCTTGATTGTGATCGGTATTTCTCTCGTCGTTGCCGCTTTTTTGGGCGCGTTAGATTACTTATTCCTGTATTTATTGAGCCTCTTAGTCGCCAGTTAGACAATGCCTCGGAAAAAGATTTTAACTGAAGACGAAAAGCAAGGCGTGCGGCAATGGTATGCCGTGCATACCTATGCCGGCTACGAAGACGCGGTCAAGCGCTATTTGGAACAGCGCATTGATACCTTGGGGCTCGAAGACAAGGTGTTCAAGGTGATTGTGCCGAAAGAGAAGAAGATTAAGATTAAAAATGGCAAGCGCGTCACTTTCGAGGAAAAGATTTATCCCGGTTATGTTCTGATCGAGATGATTTTGGATGATAACCTGTGGTACGTCGTGCGGAACACGCCGCGGGTAACCGGATTCGTCGGCGCCGATCCCACCAAGCCCACGCCGCTCTCGCGCGAGGAAGTTGATTCTCTGATTGCGAGAATGGGCGTTGGCGAGCCGAAGTTCAAGGTGGATTTCCGGCTCGGCGATTTAGTTCGCGTGACCGACGGTCCGTTCAAGGATTACGACGGCCGGGTTTCCGAGGTGGATGAAGAGCGCGGTCGCGTGAAAGTTTTAGTGCCGGTTTTTGGCCGCGATACCGCAGTGGAGTTAGACTCGCTGCAAATAAAGAAAGTTTAAAAGTTGAAAAAAGTTTTGAATAACTATACCCTAGACCCTAGTCGCTATACCCTAAAACAATGGCTAAGAAAATAAAGACAGTGTTAAAGCTGCAGATTGAAGCCGCAAAGGCCAACCCGGCGCCGCCTATCGGCCCAGCTTTGGGCCAGCACGGCGTGAATATTCAGGAATTCTGCGCCAAGTTTAACGAGGCTACTAAGGACATGGCAGGGGATATTGTGCCCGCTGAAATTACCATTTACGAGGATCGTAGTTTTGCTTTCAAACTGAAGACACCGCCTGCTTCAGACCTGCTGCGCAAAGCTGCTGGGATAGAAAAAGGATCGGGCGTCCCGAACAAGCAAAAAGTTGGTAAGATAACCCGCGAAGATCTGCGCAGGATAGCCGAGCGCAAGATGGGCGATCTGAATGCGAACGACCTCGCCGCCGCCGAGAAGGTTATCGCCGGCACGGCCCGCAGTATGGGCATTGAGATAGAGGAATAAGGGTATAATCTAATTATGAGTTTCGTTCCGACTATCGGCCTCGAGATCCACGCCGAACTGAAAACCGGAACCAAAATGTTCTGCGGCTGCGCGAATGATCCGGACGAGCGCCACCCCAACATTAATGTCTGCCCAGTTTGTCTGGGGCACCCCGGTGTACTCCCGACCATAAATCGCGAAGCGGTGCGGAAAGTGATCGCGGTCGGTTTGGCCCTAAACGGCAAAATCGCCGAGTTTTCCAAATTCGACCGTAAGAATTATTTTTATCCCGATCTTCCCAAGGGTTATCAAATCAGCCAATATGACGAGCCGTTGGTAGTGGGCGGTTCGCTGAAAGGCGTGCGGCTGACACGGATTCATCTTGAGGAGGATACTGCCCGCTTGCTCCATCAACTTCCAGGAGCAGCACTCGGCCGTAGCCTTACTGGCGGGGCTGGCCGCGATGCCGATTACAGTTATGTAGATTTCAATCGCTCGAGTGTTCCATTAATGGAACTCGTGACCGAACCGGATATAGCTTCCGCTGAACAGGCTTTAGAATTCGCCAAAGAGCTGCAGCTTATCCTGCGCTATCTGGGCGCCTCCGATGCCGATATGGAAAAGGGGCAAATGCGCGTTGAGGCTAACCTTTCTGTGGCCGAACCCGGCGGAAAGTTGGGAACCAAAGTAGAGGTTAAAAATCTGAACTCATTCCGCGCGGTCAAGGATGCGATTGCTTACGAAATAGACCGCCAGTCCAAAATCCTGGAGGGAGATGGAACGGTTATCCAAGAAACTCGCGGCTGGGACGAGCGGGGAGTAACGGTCTCACAGCGCATAAAGGAAGAAGCTCACGATTACCGCTATATGCCGGAGCCGGATCTGCCGCCGCTTACGATAAATCGGGAAGAGGTGGAAGAAATAAAGGCGGGTATTCCCGAGCTGCCGGAGGCCAAACGCGCGAGGTTTGCGAGCGAATTCAAACTTACTCCGGAACAAACTGTTTTGCTTACTGAAGATCAAGATTTGGCGTCTTATTTTGAAAACGCCGTTTCCGAGTTCGTTGCTGAGAAAAATGAAGAACAGGTCGGACTGCTAGTAAATTATCTTTTGAGCGATTTGAGGGGCCTGATGCAAAAAACAGGGATGGGCATAAGCGAACTTGCCGAAAAAATACCGCCGGTCAATTTCGCGCATCTTATCGCTCTTGTTGCTGTAGGCAAGATCTCCAGCCGCACGGCGAAGGATATGTTGCCGAAGATGCTGGAGAGCGGCCTCGATCCGCACGAGATTGTTAAAGTTGCGGATTTAGGCCAGATAGAAGATGAGTTTGAACTTGTTAAAATAGTGACCGAAGTTATAGATCAGTCTCCACAAGCCGTAGCGGACTATAAAAAGGGTAAAGTTAGCGCCATCGAAGCCTTGGTAGGACGCGCGATGGGTAAACTTAGTGGGCGAGGAAATCCCGAACTGTTGCGTAAGCTTTTCGCGGATCAGTTATCCAAATAATATCTTTATCCCGCTTAAACCAGGTCATCTGACGCTTCGTATAGTCTAGCGTTCTACGGATTATTGAATTCGCGAGCCCTTCTTTAGACTCTATTTCGCCGTTTAGATATTTAAGCGCATCCTGATATTCAAATCCGAACTCGCGGATTCTTCTCTCTGTAATCCCATTTTTAAGCAATCTCGCGGTCTCATTAATGAGACCACGCTTTACCATACCTTTCACGCGTCTGGTGATTAGTTTTTTAAGCTTATCCTTGCCCGTTTTGATTCCGATGAGCTTGAAATCAGCGTTTATTGGGTCGGCTTTGAGGGGCGGGACTTTCCCAAGCGACTCTGCGATCTCGATAGCCCGCGCTAAACGCCTTTTATTTTTCTTATCTATTTCTTTCCAACGTCTGTAGTCCAGCCTTCGGAGAATTTGAGCCAGTTCTTCCGGAGTCTTATCTTCAAGTTCTCGCCTCAATTTCTTGTTAGGTTTTACCGCTGGTATGACAACGTTGTGAACAACGGATCGGATGTAAAATCCGGTTCCCCCGACAACGATCGGTATCTTACCCCTGGAGACTATCTCTTTTATTTTTTTATCGGCTAAGCACTTGAAATTCGCGACTGTAAAAACTCTTTTCGGGCTTGCGACACCCAGGAGGTGGTGGGGGACGCCGCGCATTTCCTTTTTGGTGATCTTGCCGCTCCCGATATCCAGACCGCGATAGACTTGTCGCGAATCCGCCGAGATTATCTCTGCGCCTTTATACCCTAATCGGCGCGCCTGCCCTGAACGCAGCCGAAGGGCCAACTTTACGGCCAAACCGGATTTCCCGCTGGAAGTCAGCCCCAGGACAACTATGACCTTAGTTTTGATATCCAAGGGTTTTATCCTCGACCTCGCGCCGGGCTTTAGTGATGAATTGATCGAGTTTAACCGCACCATCATTTCCGCCCCTGCGGGCCTCCGCCTCGCCGAAGCGGGCTACGGCACCGCGAAGGCGGGTCCGGACGCTTACCGTGCCGGCACCCTCTTCTTTTTCTCCAACTACCAGAATATATGGGATTTTTTGCAGTTCCGCGTCGCGGATGCGTTTGGATAAGGTCTCGTTAGCGACACTGGTTTCCACGCGTAATCCGGCCGCGCTAAGTTTTTCGGATACTTCGCGGGCGTAGGCGTTAAATTTCTCACCAACCGGCAAAACAGCCATTTGTACCGGCGCGAGCCAGAGCGGGAAGTTTCCTGCGAAGTGCTCGATAATGACCGAAAGAAATCGTTCGATCGATCCCATAATCGCGGCGTGAATCATCACAATTCTTTCCGGTTTACCCTCCTCATTCGCGCAAGTGAGATTGAATCGTTCCGGCATATTAACGTCCAGTTGGATGGTTGCTACCTGCCATTCTCGGCCCAACGAATCTTTTGCCATGAAGTCCAGCTTGGGGCCATAGAACGCCGCTTCGCCAACACCCTCAAACACGTCCGCTTTTTTGTCTTTTACTATCTTCCATAATATTGACTCCGCAAGCTTCCACTTTTTTTTATCGCCAAGGTATTTCTCGGGGTGTTTTGGGTCATGGGTAGAAACGCGGATACGGAGATTGAATCCGAAAGTTTCATAGAACTCGTGGACGATACTCCAGATTTTCAGAAATTCACCCTCCGCCTGCGAAAGCCGGCAGAAAACGTGCGCATCGTCTTGGGTAATTGCCCGCACGCGGGATAGCCCCGATAACTCCCCGGATTGCTCGTCGCGGTAAACTTTGGTTGTATTTGCGTAACGCTGGGGCAGGTCGCGGTAGCTCCACGGCCGACGGGCATAAATCTGGGCATGGTGCGGACAGTTCATCGGCTTCATTGCGAATAAGTGGCCCTCACGGGTCTTTATTTTGAAAAGGTCATCTTGGAATTTCCCCCAGTGGCCGCTCGTCTCATAAAGATCTTTCTTGGTAATGTGCGGGATGTCTACTTGTTCATAACCAGCCTGCTTGCGCAGTTTCCAAACGAAATCATCCAACAAATTGCGCACCAGCGTACCTTTCGGTGTCCAAAGCGGCAGTCCCGCCCCGACCAAATCGGAGAATGTAAAAAGATCGAGTGCCGGGCCAAGAATTTTGTGGTCGCGTTTCTTCGCTTCTTCCTGTAATTTTATATATTCTTCCAGTTCCTTTTTGGATTTAAAAGCTAAGCCATAGATGCGCTGCAGTTGCGGGTTCTTTTCGTCGCCGCGCCAATAGGCCCCCGCGATTTTTTCAAGTGTGAAGGAATCCGTGTTTATCTCGGAAGTGTTTTTGACGTGCCCGCCGCGGCATAAATCCAGGAACACGTCGCCGGTTTTATAAATGGAGAGCGGCTGTTTTTTAACGCCCTTCGGCGGATGCATGAAATCCTTGATAAGTTCCAATTTGAACGGCTGGTCTTTGAAGATTTTCTTGGCTTCGGCAGGCATTAATTTTCTCCCGGAAAAGGGAAGTTTCTGCCGAACCAGTTCCCTCATAGTTTTCTCAAATTCTTTGAGATCGTCAGGCGTAATAGGACGAGGAAGCTTGAAGTCGTAATAAAAGCCGTTTTCAATTGTTGGGCCAATGCCCAGTTTAGCTTTAGGAAACTTCTTCAAAACCGCTGCCGCAAGAAGATGCGCCAGTGAATGGCGTACGTGGTCTAAAGATTCAGCGGGGCTGCTTCTTGGCATATTAATTTGGTATCTCCGTTTCTTTTTGATATACGGCCGGTTAGCGCGATCGCGTTGCCTTCGGACCAGAGGGCCGGATTACGCTTCAGGGTGTCGGAAAACACCAGTACTTCAATAGTATCGCTCAAATCTTCAATCTTCGCAAAAACCATTCCGTCGCCGTTTCTGGTATTGACACGCTGGATTTTTACAATGACGCCGCAAGTCTTGAGCAATCTACGTTCGCTTTGTTCTTTTAAAACTTCTTTTATTGGCAAGTATCCTTTAGCCGTAAGCGCGGCGGCAAGATTCTTAAGCGGGTGGTCTGTGACGTAGAGTCCAAGTAAATCCTTTTCCCAGATAAGTTTCTGCGCTCTGGTTGCCGGTGGGGCATTGCTTAGCTTCATTGTCACTTTGGGCGCCTCGCTGAAGAGGCCTATTTGTGAGCTTCCATTCACGCGTTTTAGTGCGTTCGCGATCCTTAATATGTTGTCTAGACTCGCTAGCGCCGAAGCTCGTTCCGTTCCCAGTGAATCCAGTGCGCCGCATTTCACGAGTGCTTCCAGCGCTTTGCGGTTTAGATCGCGGTGGCTGATCCGCGAAGTGAAATCAGCGATGTCGCGGTACGGCCCGCTGCGGAAACGTTCACCCACGATCGCTTCAGCGACGTTGACGCCCAAATTTTTTATCGCCAGCAACCCAAATCGGATGCCGTTTCCTTCAGGCATAAATTGGGCGGTGCTCTTATTTACGTCCGGCGGCAGAACCTCGATATTCATCCTCCGCGCCTCGTTTACTAGGAACGAGATGCGCTCGGTATCCCCGGAGTCGTTGTTCAGGAGCGCGGTCATAAACTCCGCAGGATAGTGAGTTTTTAAGTATGCGGTTTGATAGCCTATAAGCGCGTAGCAAACCGCGTGAGAGCGGTTGAAGCCGTAGCGGGCAAACGGCGGGAAAAGTTCCCAGATTGCTTTTGCGATTTTGGGTTCGATGCCGTTCTTAATCATACCCTGAGTAAGGCGTTCCTGTTGTATGTTCAAAAGTGATTTAATTTTCTTGCCAATGGCTTTTCTCAAAGTATCCGCTTCGGGGAGCGTAAAACCGGCCAAGTCACGCGCGATCTGCATCATCTGTTCTTGGTAAATGCCGATGCCATAAGTTTTGTTCAGAATCGGCTCGAGTTTCGGATGCAGATATTCCACTTTTTCTTTTCCGAATTTGCGGAGGATATAAGATGGGATAAGCTCGATCGGCCCTGGGCGGTAGAGCGAAACCAGAGCGATAAGGTCTTCCAGTTCAGTGGGCTTAAGTTCTTTCATATAGCGGCGCATTCCGCTCGATTCGAACTGGAAAATACCGGTGGTCTCGCCGGTCTGGAGAAGTTTATAAGTTTCTTTATCGTCCAGCCGCAACTTTGGCATATCCAGCGTCTCGCCGCGCGTGTCTTTAATTAGTTTTACTGCCTCCTCGATGACGGTAAGATTCTTCAGCCCCAAAAGATCAACTTTAAGCAGGCCCAAGTCTTCCACCGAATGCATTTCGTATTGGGTGATAACGCGCGATTCATCCTGAGGGGCGCGCTGCAGCGGCGTGTAATCCGTTAGCGGTTCCTTGGAAATCACGACGCCGCAGGCGTGCACCGAAGCGTGACGCGCCACGCCTTCCAGTTTCATTGCGGAGTCAAGCAGTTTTTTCACATCAGGCTCTTTCCCGTAGCGTTCGCGCAACTCCGGGATCTCGTCAAGATATTTGCCCAGCATCGTCGCGGATTTATCGAGATTGGGCTGAAAGGGGATCATTTTCGCGATCCCGTCGCAAAAGTCGTAGCCGTATCCCAAAGCTCGTCCGGCATCGCGAACCGAGGCGCGCGCGGCCATCGTCCCGAAAGTTATAATCTGCGCCACATGATCCTCACCGTATTTGTCTTTAACGTATCCTAAGACCTCGTCGCGGCGGTGGTCGGCGAAGTCAATATCAATATCCGGCATTGAGATGCGCTCCGGATTCAGGAACCGCTCGAAAAGAAGGTCGTACGCCAGAGGATCTACGTCTGTTATGTTCAGAATGTATGAGATGATACTCCCCGCAGCCGAGCCTCGGCCGGGGCCGACCGCAATGCCGTGCTCCTTCGACCAGTTCACGAAGTCCTGCACAATTAGGAAGTAATCCGCGAAGCCGGTCCGTTCTATCACTCCCAACTCGTATTCCAATCTCTTTCTCACCTCGCCGTCCCTGCCGGGGTAGCGTTTATCAAGTCCCCACTCGACCAATTTTCGCAGATAATCGTTGCTGGAAGTTTCGCCTTCCGGCAGAGGATAGACGGGAAGATGTATCTTCCCCAATTCCATTTCAAAATTGCATTTCTCCGCGATCTTAACCGTGTTCTCTATCGCTTCAGGAACATCTTCGAACAGTTTAACCATCTCGTCCGGCGGCGGCAGCGAACAATCGAAGCCGCGGAAACTGAAACGGTCCTCCGATTCGAATCTGTTGCCGGTCTGGATCGCTAGAAGCACTTCGTGGATCGGTTTGTCCTCGGGCGTTAGGTAGTGTGAATCCTGCGTCGCGACGAGTGGAATCCCCAGTTTTTTTGATAGTTCAATGAGATGCGGTCTAAGGTCGGGGGAATGTTGCTGGATTTCTATATAGTAATCTTCGCCGAACAAATTTTTGTAGTAGGTCGCAGTCTCTTCCGCTTTGGCCATCTTTCCGTCCCGGATAAAACGCGCGAGTTCTCCAGAGAGGCATCCGGACAAGCAGATAATGCCCTCGTGGTGCAATTCCAAAAGCTCGCGGTCGATGCGCGGCTTATAATAAAAACCCTCGAGATTAGATTTAGTTATAAGCTGGATCAGGTTTTTATATCCCTGTTCGTTTTTAGTGAGAAGCGTGAGATGGTAACGAACATTGTCGAGTCGCGGATCGCGCGATAGACGCGAACTCTTGGCGACATATAGCTCCGCGCCGATGATCGGTTTTATGCCTTCCTTCTTGGCTAGCTTGTAAAACTCGACCGCTCCGTAAAGATTGCCGTGGTCGGTGATGGCCAAAGCGTCCATCCCCGACTCTTTTACGCGGCGGACGAGTGCGTCCACCTTGGATAGTCCATCGAGGAGAGAGTAGTGAGAGTGAGTGTGGAGATGGACGAATTTTGCCATTAGTCGCCTCCATTATAGTTGACCGGTCGGAGACTTTAAAGAGAAAAATCGGAGTATGATAAAAATGTGGAGTATTTGGTAGGGATAGACGAGGTGGGACGAGCCGCCTCAAAGAGGCGAGCCTCGCCCAAGTCTTTTATTATCGGGATAGATGAAGTTGGGCGGGGCGCCTTGGCCGGTCCGGTAGTGGTTGCGGCGCTTGCCGTGCCCAAAGGGCGCAGATTTCACCGTGAAATCAGAGATTCTAAAGCTCTCGCGCCGCTTGCCCGTGAAGAGTTCGCAAAGTGGATTAAAAACACCGGCTTGACTTACGCAATCGCGCGCGTTTACCCCTGTGTTATCGATAGAATGAATATTGCCAGGGCCGCTAATCTCGCCGCTTATAGAGCGTTGCGTCGGCTATCCGATAATCTCAATCTTACGAAGTCTCACTTCGTAAGATTAACTGGTGTCTCTGTTTATTTGGACGGAGGGCTCTATTTAAAGAGCAAGAATTACCAGAATTGCGAGAGAGAATCGGGTTTGAGAGCGAGGACAGTCGTGAAAGGGGATCGGAAGTTCAACTCAGTTAAACTAGCTTCGGTGGTAGCCAAAGTGAACCGCGACCGCTATATGGTTAAGCTCGATAAGGTTTACCCTCGTTACGGATTTCGTATCCACAAGGGCTACGGGACCAAGGTACATTGCAAAGCTATCAGGAAATATGGTCCGAGCGAGGTTCACCGGTTGACGTTCGTCAAGAAATACCTCAAAATGAAATGACTAATTACTAATTTCTAATGACTAAGGTTTTGTTTAGAAATTAGATATTAGAAATTGGAAATTTTATAAGATATGGGAGGCGTACCGGTAAAACATCATTCTAAATCTAAAGTAGGCAGGCGGCGCAGCCACCTGGCTTTGAGGCCGGTGAAGATCGTGCCGTGCCTGAAATGCAAATCCCCGATGTTCCCGCACAAAGCTTGCGCTAAGTGCGGCTACTATAGCAGATCGCAAAGCACCAAGCGCAAATCGTAGCCGATAAATGTTCCGATTTGAGGGGTTGGAGGTTTGGCGTCTCGGGGTTGATTACGCCAGGGATTGCTACGGGATAACAGCCAATTTTCCCAAATACGAGAACTTTTCTTTAGCAGACCAACTTAGGAGAGCAGCCGTCTCAATATCAAGCAACATTGCGGAGGGTTCGGTGGGTTCTAAAGCTAATTTCATAAAATATATAAATATCGCTATCGGCTCAACATTGGAAACGGTTAACCTCATAAATTTCGCTTCGGAGATAGGTTATACTACACCAGTAGTTAAAGAGGAAATGTATGAAAGAGCCGAAAAACTTATACGCAAATTGCGCAGTCTATCTAAATCACTGAATCAATGAAAAGGTCTTATCTTAACTCGCTTTGCGATTCGCGCTTAGCGATTTGCCGGTAATATGGCAACTAGACAGCTGGGGAGGGCAATCGCCTTACAGACACTCTTCGAGTGGGATTTTTATGACCGCAAATCCGATTTGGATAAAACTATCGGGGATAGCGTCGAAGAATTCGCGCCGGGATTCTCTGACAGGGACTTTATCAAACGGCTGGTCCACGGCGTTGAAGGAAAAGTCGAGGAGATAGATAAAATCATAACTACTACCGCGCCGGAGTGGCCGATTAATCAGTTGCCGCTCGTTGACAGGAACGTGCTCCGCCTCGGTCTTTACGAACTGCTGTTCGGCGACCGCGAGGAAGTGCCGCCCCGCGTGGCGATAAACGAGGCAATTGAACTTGCCAAAACCTACGGCGGGCAGAACTCAGGGAAATTCGTCAATGGCGTCTTGGGAACGGTATATCGCGAGTTGGGTGAACCGGACCAAAACCCCGACCGGAAAATTTCTAAGTCCTAATTTTCAATTTTCAAGTACCAATTCTCAATCAATGTTCCCATTTTCAAATTCCAAACACGATAGCCGTTTCGTTTGAAAATTATTTCATTGAAAATTCATTGTAAATTGAAAATTGAGAATTGAAAATTATCTGATATGGATCCCACTTTAAGTGAACTAGAAGGTAAACTCGGTATTACGTTCCAAGATAAGGGTTTGCTAAAGGAAGCTCTGACTCACCGCTCATATCTAAACGAAAACCCCACTTGGCCATTGTCTAACAACGAGCGCTTGGAATTTTTGGGCGACGCAGTTCTGGAGCTCGCGGTCACCGAAGAGCTCTTTAAACGTTTCCCTAAAAAAGAAGAGGGCGAGCTTACGGTTTATCGCGCGGCGTTGGTGAACACCCGCAGGCTGCGGGAGATTGCCGGCGAACTGGGGATAGACAAATTCATCTTGGTCTCCAAGGGTGAGACTCGAGGGCTTGAGGGTCGCGGCGGCGAGACGGTTCTGGCCGATGCCGTGGAGGCGATAGTAGGAGCGATCCGCCTTGATAGAGATTACGAGGCGGCGAAGAGTTTCGTCCAGAAATTCGTTTTGTCGTATCTGGATACCGTAGTCGCGACCGGCGGTAAGGATCCAAAGAGCCTCGTCCAGGAGATCGCGCAGGAAAAACACGGCATCACTCCAACCTATAAGGTTTTGGAGGAAACAGGCCCCGCACATAGCCGCAACTTTAAGGTTGGTCTGTATTTTGGGGATGAGCAGAAGTCTGAGGGCGAGGGGAGTTCCAAACAGGAAGCGGAGTTGGATGCGGCTCGCCGCCTTCTGGAAAAATTTGGTCTGTAGTGGGATGTTTCTGAAACGCCTAGAGCTCCAGGGATTCAAGTCTTTCGCCGATAAAACCGTTTTGGACTTTTCTTCCGGCATCGCCGCGGTTGTCGGCCCGAACGGTTCCGGTAAATCCAACATCACTGACGCGATCCGCTGGCTTCTGGGCGAGCGCGAGGCCCGTAATCTTCGCGGCGGCAAGGTTGAAGACCTTATTTTTGCCGGCACCGAAAAACGCCCCCGCCTCGGCTTAGCGCAGGCAACGCTGTATTTTGACAACTCCTCCGGATTTTTCCCGGTGGAGTTTAAAGAGGTTTCTATCTCCCGACGCATCGGCCGCGATGGGAAATCCGAAGTCTTATTGAACAAATCCGAAGTCCGTCTTAAGGACATAATTGATTTCTTTGCCAAGTCGCGGATGGGGCACAGTGGTTTTACCATCGTCGGCCAGGGCGACAGTGATTTATTCATTCGCGCGACGCCGCTTGAACGGCGCGAAATGATCGAGGAGATACTGGGTCTGAAAGAGTATCAACTAAAGAAAGCCGAGGCGAAACGACGCCTTACAAACGCCTCGATTAACCTTGATAAAACTTCGGCGCTTTTGGAAGAATTAAAACCGCACTTGCGCCTCCTAAAGCGCCAAGTCTCGCGCTACGCCGAACGCGAGGAGTTGGCGCGCGAATTGAAAGAATTGGAAGGCAACTTTTATGGCGCGAAGATTAAGACCTTGGAAGATGAGAGTGCGGCCGTAGATCCCAAAATTGAAGCGCTCACAAAAGAGACAAATGACCGGGAATTGGCGGTAAAAGATGCGGAGGAAAAACTTGAGGCGGTGAAGAAAAGCGAGCCGGAGGCCAACGCCGAGATCCAAAAAATTCAATCGCACAAGAAAATATTTTTGGAAAAGCGCGCTGTATTTCAAAAAGAACTCGGGCGTATTGAGGCAAAACTGGAAATTGCCGCCACTCCAAACGAAATCCAAAGCGCCGAGCTGAAACGGACACTCGAGGAGGTAAAGAAGCTCGCAGCGGAGCTCTTTGAAGAACGCAGCGCCGAGGCACTTAGGAACGGCATCCGCCGGATCGTTGCGCTTATTGATAAGGCTTTCGGCGAAAACAAGTTGCCTGACTCCGCGGGTATCAATAAAGAAAGAGAAAAACTGTTAAGCGATCTTAAGGCGTTAGACAGAGAGTCGGATGAGTTAAGCCGGCGCGAAAGCGGACTAACAAAAAGCCTGCAGGAGTTCAACGAAGATTTCCGTAAAGCCTTTGTGGTGCTGGAAAGTGAGCGCGGCAAATTATCTAAACTGCAGAGCGACAAACAGAGGCTGCTGTTCGAAAAAGAGCGGGTTGATTTGCAGTTCGGCGACCTAGAGAGACAACTTTCGGATATCGGCCGGACGCTCAAAGACTTCAGTGGTTGGGTCGGCGCTGCTCCGGAGAATACCGACGCGGCAACGCGGCGGATGTTCCGGCTGCGTTCAGAACTTGCCGGAATCGGCGAAGTTGACGAAGCGTTGGTTAAAGAAGCCAAAGAGACCGAAGAGCGTTATAACTTTCTCGCCCAACAATCCTCTGATCTGGAGAAGGCGGTCGCGGATTTAAGAGCTCTCACGAAAGAACTAGAGAACAAAATCCATCATGATTTCTTATCGGCAATGAAACAGATTAATGGGGAGTTCACAAAGTTAGTGCGTTTGATGTTCGGCGGCGGCAAAGCCTCACTTTATGTTCAGGAGCTTGTTAATAACGGTAACGGCGCTGTAGCGGTTGAGAGTGCCGCTCTGGAGAACGAAGAAATCCAACCGGGCGTTGAGGTTGAAATCACCCTGCCACGCAAACGCATCAAGGGTTTGGAGGTTCTCTCGGGTGGAGAGCGGAGCCTCGTTTCTATCGCGGCTCTGTTCGCTCTTATCTCCGTGAGTCCGCCGCCATTTCTGGTCTTGGATGAAGTTGATGCTGCGCTCGATGATCGTAACGCCAAGCGCTTCGGCGAGTTGCTGGCTGATTTTGCCAAGAAGACCCAGTTTATCATCGTGACCCACAACCGCGCCACGATGGAGGCCGCGGACGTCCTTTATGGCGTTACGATGTCCGGAGACGGCACCTCCAAAATCGTCTCCCTTAAACTCGAGTAGGCCGCCTAATCGTTTCCAAAACTGGACTAGTATACTAAAATACTGATCAGTGTTTTAGTATACTGGGCGTTTTTGCTATGTTTAGGGCATTGACGTTGTGCATAATTTATGGCAATGTAGTTTTACATCTGCATTAGCCGGGGCCATAAAGGCCAAGTCGACGGCTAAGAGTAACAAACAGAAGTTGCTCTTAGCCGCGATTTATTTCGGCTAAGGGTGGTCCTGTTCATTAAAATTTATGAAGCGCATAATTACGCTTCTCATTATCGTTGCAGTTGTGATTCTGTTTTTCTGGTATTGGGTTCCCGAGGCGGGCGGCGCAAAAACCGCGCACGTGGCGACGGTTGCATCTACCAGTACGGCAAGCGAAACGAAGTTTGCAACATCCACTGTCCCCGGATATTTCCAGGTAGTGGACAGTTGTAACTGGGCGTGGCAGGGTGGCTGCGTGAACGTAAGGACAGGCCCCGGAGTTTCCTATAAGAAAGCTTCGGTGTACCTCGAGACTAGCGGCTCCCAGCCGGCGCGAGCGCGGAACGGTCAGATGTTTCCTA
>Ga0210018_1000544_pt1 | contig 19177 bp, 21 predicted proteins | sample CryGeyCG2014_010_2_FD_183967 | JGI IMG/M metagenome (GOLD analysis project Ga0210018, IMG submission 183967) | Groundwater microbial communities from aquifer - Crystal Geyser CG09_land_8/20/14_0.10 (SPAdes) (version 2) | ecosystem: Environmental > Aquatic > Deep subsurface > Groundwater | place...
CTTCGTATTTCGCCGCTTCTAAAATCCGCGACATCAGCCAGATTTTTTCCGTCTCGTTTTTGCCGGCCAAAATCCTCCGGACGTCTTTTTCCGTCAGGTCATAATCCCATAACCAATAAGGACGTTTTCTAACTGTTGACATAACTTTAATTTTACGATATATTTACTCCTAATGCAAAAACGCGTCCTCTTTACCGTTATTAAATTCGTCCTTATTTGCAAGGGCAAAAATGTGGTGGGAGGAATTTTGTAAGAGCCAATTTAAATTAAAAAGCTTTAACCTCCCACTCACGGGAGGTTTTTTTATGAAAAAATAAATTATGAGTTTTAAAAAAATAATCACTGTAAAACTACCGTCAAAATACGGTAACTTTCGTCTTTTAGCATATCAAAATAGTGATCAAAAATATCACTTGGCTTTAGTCATGGGAAAACCGGCTAATAAAGAAAACGTGCTAGTGAGAATTCATTCGTCGTGTATTACGGGGGATATCTTCAGCTCCAGCAGATGTGATTGCGGACAGCAATTAAAAAAAGCGATGAAATTAATTGCTCAAAAAGGAGAAGGCATAATTATCTATTTATTCCAGGAAGGAAGAGGTATTGGTCTAATCAATAAGTTAAGAGCCTACAAGCTTCAAGAGCAGGGCTTGGATACTTACGATGCCAATACCGCCCTTGGCTTGCCTCCGGATAATCGTACCTATGAAATGGTCAAAACCATCCTAAAAGATATTAAGGTAAAAAGTATTAAATTAATTTCTAATAATCCCGATAAGTTTAATCAGCTCAGGTCGTTAAATTTAAAAATTAACGGCGCTATCCCTTTGGAAATAAGACCGACCAAATATAACCATCAATATTTGTTAACTAAAAAAATAAAATTTGGTCATACATTAAAATACTTATGACATTATCCCCTGAACATCAAAATATGTTTACCTCTACTATAGAGGTCATGGAAACCAAACAGCCACTATTAAAAGATAGCACTATTGCTCGTCTATGGGGTGAAAAGCCAATTATCGTCTCCACTTTTACCCATCCTTCGGTTGATCCTGAAGCCAGAATTGTCATCGGCGATTTGATGTGGGAAACAATAACCGGCCAAGCCGGAAATGCAACCACAAATTTTCATCTTGCCTGGGAACCGTCGCCTCCGGGCAGATATAAAATTCTGGAAATACCGGTACCTAATCCTGCTGATAATTCTAAACGGGTGACAATTGATAGCGGATTCTCGATTATTCCTTGGTGGCTGCCGGCAACCAAAACCAATGTCTCTCATTTTTATTCCGCTCTTCTGGATGAATCCACATGGGCTATAACAGCAGAAGCGGTCAAACTTGGCCTACAACAAACTAATCTTTCAACCCCAAAAAGAGAAACAGTTTCCCAGAATTTATGGTCCCTTCAATCACTTTATTCTGATGTTCTAAACTCTTTTAATGATAAAGGTCTAACCTTAGCCCAAGTGGCTGAAAGACTCTATTTAAGACTTGCCTCTGAATTGGTTGGTAAAGAAATAACCGGTTTATTTAAGCTAAAATCTCCCTACATGGCAGAAATAGGCATAAGGTTAAATGAAACTTTGCTAGCTCTCGATCAAATAATGCCTTTAGAAATTATTTTACAAAGTCTGTTGGAACAAGGAGGACAGAAGCTATTTGTTGCCGGAGGTCAGGCTCGTGAACTTTCTTATGTGGGTTATAGTAGTAAAAAAAATCAATTTGCTATTGATACGGTTGATGCAAAAACAGCCAAAAGCATCGGTAAATCACAACCAATTTCCAAAAACGATTTAATCAATCTTCTGCAATCAGGTGCGGTTTTCCCTACCGGCAAACTCTTTTTTGTTACCCTAACCCATATTGCTTCACAAATTCCTGTTGTCCATATGGGAAACGATTATGGCTGGAGAGAAAGGACGCAAACGGCCATGAAAGCTGATCAACCATTCCATCAAATATTTCCTGATTATTCAGATAGTTGGCCATTTATAGTTCCGATTGTTGATGGTCAACCATATAGCGGCGAGATGATTACTCTTTCAGGGTTATATGTTCTATTTAAAGGCAATCCTAATATAACCGATTATGTCTGGCAAAGTTTATCAGCCGGATCACCAATTAGTCTTGAGGTTTAAATTGATTTATGCTGAACCTGCTTAACACCACTGCTGAATTAAAAAAATCGAAATGCCGCGTTGCCGTTGTGCCGATTGGCTCAATCGAACAGCATAGTGATTATTTACCGTTGGGAACTGATTTGTTTATTGCCGAAACTTTAGCAAAAAAAATTGCCGAGGTTTTTAAAGCCTATTTGTTGCCCATCCTGCCTTATAGCAACTCTCAAGAACACGATGGCACACCAGGAACGGTTTGGCTATCTCCAGTGACTTTGATCAACGTGATTAATGATCTCGTTGAGTCTTTAATCAGATCGGGGATGAAAAAAATTATTTTAGTAAATGCCCATGGCGGTAATCATGTGATCAAATCAGCTATCGTTAACCTTAAAATAAGGTATCCCAAAATAGGAATATTCTTAGCTCCTTTAAGTTGGGAAAAAGCATATATGGCCGGTAATGTAAATACCAATAATGCTGTCCACGCTGATCCAGGAGAAACCTCGCTTTTATATTACGTTTTGAACTTGTCAAATAAAAAAAGAAAAATCAAGAAAAGTGTTCCCCTGCTCAGCTATGAATTACTGGAATCATTCGGCTTTAAATCATTAACCAAAAACGGTGCTTGGGGAGAATCGGGAACGGCCAGTTATGATAAGGGAAGAAAAATTTTCGAGACCTTGCTGAAATCATCCGTAAAAGAGTTAAAACAAGCATTAAAATTCAATGAATAAAATCTTATTTTATTATCCCGATCATTATTGTTTAAACAATCTTTCTGCTCATGAAGTCAGGTACCAAAGAGTTACATATAAAACTGTCGAGCATGCTTATCAAAGCCAAAAGTTTCATGATAAAAAAATTGCTAAGCTAATTCAACTAGCTAAAAGCCCTCTTGGGGCCAAAGCGATTGCGCATAAAAACACTAAATTAATGCGGGCAGATTGGGAAACAATCAAAATAAAAACTATGCGTGATATTGCTAGGGCAAAAATTAATCAACATCCAGAAGTATTAAAAGTATTACTTTCTACTCTTAATAAAGAGATTGTGGAGAATTCTCCTGATGATTATTTCTGGGGTATTGGTAAAAAACAAACCGGCCGCAACCAAATGGGGAAAATATTAATGGAATTACGAAAAGAGTTCATTTTAAAAAAGCGGGGGTTATCAAATTAACTGTATAATTAAATATGGCTTTTAACCAAATTGGTTTTATCAAGAAATTTTTAACCTTTTCGCCGCGGGAAGGAAAAAACGAAACCAAAGCCGGAAAGTATTTAACCGGCCTGCTCGAAGAAGTAAAAATCAACTATTCTCTCCAGAAGTTTAGCTTAACCATTCCCCAAACCGTCAAGGCTGAATTGACCGCCGACGCTAAAAACATTTCCTGCGCCGCTTTATGTTTTGCTTCCGGTGAAATTGACTCCAAAGATAATATTTTAAGCTCCTTAACCCACACTGAAAAGAATTTCCCCTTCATTGGTTTTAACCCTTACTGTCCGGGAATTTCCGCCACCGGCCGAGCAATTAAACATCCTGCCCTGGCGATTGCCCGGGATGACCTGCCCATAATTTTTAAGGCTAAAAAAATCAAAGGCATTGTTAAGATCAAACCGGTAAAACACAAGTCCCAAAATATTTTGGCGGGCAATCTTACTAATCCGAAAAATTTAGTTTTCACTCATTACGACTCGGTTTACAGCGGCGCCGTCGACAACGCTTCCGGCGTGGCTGTTACCCTGAAATTAATTTTCGACCAGTCAAAATTATTAAAAACAACCCAGTTTGTCTTATCCGGCAATGAAGAACTGTGTTATGACTTTCCCATTTATTGGGGCAGGGGATACCGCCAGTTTGAGAAAAAATATTTACACCTCATGAAACAGTCCAGAAAAATTTTCATTATTGATTGCGTTGGTAATGCCCCAACTCAATTCTTAAATGACCCATACTGGGTCAACGAAGGTTTCCCTGTCAAAAATGTTAAGCGACTGTTATCTAAAACCGCTATGGTTACCGGTAATTTCCCAAAACTTATGAAGTATTATCATAGTCCTCTGGATACCATTGATAAACTTAAAAAACAATATCTTGACGAAGCTTATCATTTAGTATTAAAATCGCTTTCATGAGTTTAAATCAGGCCTTTACTTTTTTCTTTTTCAACCTTCAAAAGAGGGAGGCCTTAACGTAGTTTAATTAATTAAATTAACATTAAAACACCGCCTCCCTCAAGGGAGGTTTTTTTATGGCAGAAATACCTAATCCCGAAATTATCAGAGAACAAGCAGCTCTTTTATTGAAACGCTGGCAGACAGAAGCTTTGCCTGCCGAAAAAACAGAACATTTAATCCAAGCCGTCAAAGTTATTACTGATGCATCGCAAGATAACACGGCTATCCCGATCATTTCTCCGATCTGCGCTAATTATGAAACTTTAAGAATTGGAGGAAAAAGGCGCCCAACTATTCATTCTGACTTAGTTTGGAACTGGACAGGTCATTCTCTATCATTAAGGAAAGGTTATCTGCTTTGTCATGAAGAAATTCCTCATCGGCTTAGCAAGCTGCAAAAAATCAGCGGCCAAACGGTTAATTATCTAGTGGTGTTAGTTGACTATGGAATGGCGGAAACTCTATTTGGGCCTTTAAATCCGGATTATTATCGGCTACCACAAAATAAATCTATTCAGCAACATATTGATGAAACCCTGGAAAACAATGTAGCTACTATTCAAACCTTAATCAACCATGGACTCGCCAATGAGCAGGTCAAGGTCACAGTGGCCAGACTGTCTCAACTGGTCAGTGGCACTAATTTTGAGTCAGATTGGTCAAATTGGAATCAAAAACTTAGGTCTCTTTTGAAAACACCCAATAATCATTGGGGTGGTTTAATTCGACGGGAGATCAAAAAAGAACGCAGATATTACGAATATGCCTGGGGGCTGACAACAGAAGAACAGCTTTTTCAAAGAGTGATTGATCAGCAATACGGCTTAGTGGCTATTTTTGCTGACTGGCTGCATCAATTCCACAACTCTGTGTATTCGCAAGGATTAAAGGATAAAGGGTCATTATTGCTACTGGACACTATTCCCGGACCGGATAACCCCGCCCACTCCGAATTCCAGGCTTATAATCTGGATTATCCTGATGGAACCGAAAGGGTAAAAACTCCGATTCTCCGGCCTTTTCATAACTTAGTTTTATTATCTGATCCGGCTGTTTCGGCTCCGTATCTGAATAAATCTCTTGAACAAATAATGGCAGAAGTCAATGAATTTTGTTAAAATAGCCCTATGAAAACAAAACTCCTTTATCTCGAAGACTCCTACCGGAAAACCATGGAAGCCGTTATTCTTGATATCCGGGAATCATCTCCGGGAATTTACAAAATTATTCTTGACCAGACTGTTTTTTATCCTGTTGGCGGCGGACAGGCATCCGATCAGGGTAGACTATTTAATAACTCTTGGGAAGGCAAAGTCATCGACTGCGCTATTCAGGAGGGTGAACATCGCCATATTGTCAAAGCGCAAAAACCGCCGAAAGTTGGCGCTAAAATTAACGGGCAAATTGACTGGGACAGGCGTTATAAATTGATGAAAATCCACTCCGGCGGCCATCTGGTTGATTTTGCTCTGTACCAGCTTGGTTACTCTCCCAAACCCTTAATGCCCTGGAAAGGCGATCACGGCAAAAAAGCCTTTATCCAATATCATGGAATTTTAGGAAAAGATATTAAAACCAAGCTTGAAGATAAAACGAATGATTTAGTGAAACAGAATTTGCCGATTACCTGGGGACAGACAAATTTAGAATCGTTAAAAAAAGAAGCTATTTATCTTCAGCCCGGACTTCCTCTCGATAAACCCTTAAGAAAAATTACTTTAGAAGGAGTTGGTTCGGTGGCCGATGGCGGCACTCAGGTAAAAAGAACCAGTGAAGTCGGTGAGGTGGAAATTATCGCCGTGGAAATAGTTAATGATGAAACGATCGTCCGATACCAAATTAAAGTTTAAAAAGAAGTTTGAAAGTGTGGTAAAATTACAAAAATAATTAAAATAACTATGCAAAAAATAAATGAAATATCCGAAAAAGCAATAATCGTGGTTTCACCTCATTTAGAAAGAGGGCTAGCCGCAAATAGGGCCGCGGTTTTAGCTACTGGACTGGTCGCAGGTAAACCAGAAATGATTGGTTCAAATCTTGAAACAAAAGATGGAATAATTATACTTGGATTTACTCAAATGCCGCTTCCGATACTAACTTCTAAACCTGAACAATCATTGTTAAAAATGGCTGATGAGTGTAAAAAGCTAGGTTGTCAAGTTTATCTATTTTTAACCAGAGCGCAAGGAATGAGATCCTACGAAGAATATCGAAAATCTGTATCGGAAAGTAATTATTCTGATCTTGACGTTGACGCAATAGCTATTTATGGAACTAAAAAATCAGTGAATGCAATAACGGGTAGTTTACCGATGCTACGTTAGGCCGCCGCAACATTTAGTCTAAAGGGCTAATTCCCAGTTTCTCTTCGACCGTTTCCAGCCGCTCCTCGTGCTCGTTTACCTGCCGCTTTATATCCGTAGAGATAATGTTTTCCTGGCGCATAGTTTCTATTTCGTGCATCACGCCGTCAACCGCTCCCAGAATTTCATCTTTAAACCCGGTAATTAATTCTTTCGTTTGTTCCTGTTGATTATCCAACCTTAATTCCCTGGCAATTTTATGGGCGCTTAATTCATTCCGAAACGACTTCATTTGGCTTTCAACGCCACCGACTCGCCATGAAAGTTTTTGTTCCAACTGTTTCAAATCTTTTTTCGTTGCCGGTTGATTATTATTGCCCGTCTTTTTCTTCATAATACATTCTACTCACCGCTGGTTTTACCTGTCAAATTTTGCTAAAATAGTCATCAAGGAGTCGTAGCTCAGCTGGTTAGAGCGTTCGCTCGACATGCGAAAGGCCTGTGGTTCAAATCCACACGGCTCCACAAAAAATTATGGTGGACAAAACTACTCTTAAAACTATCAAAAAATCTCTTAAACTAAAACTATGACCAAGCTTAAAAACCAATATCAGGATTTGACTAACGCCCTAAAAAGGCTCAAAGAAATTCTTAAGGAACCGAAAACTGAAATTATTCGCGACGCGACCATCAAACGCTTCGACTTTACTTTTGAAGCCGCCTGGAAACTTATGCAGTCACTTATCAAGAAAAACGGCAGTAATATCTATGGAACCAGAACAATCATCCGTGAAGCAGGAAAAATGAAAATAATTAACGACCAAAATAAGTGGTTGAAATTTTTTGAAAATCGCCAGCTTAGTGTTTACGCTTATGATGACGCTCTGGCAGAAAAAATCTTTTTGTCTGCAAAAAAATTCCCTCCAGCCGTTGCCAAACTTTTAACGACTGCCAAAACCCACCTTGACAGTTAATATTTTAATGCTATTATTGAAACTATGAAACTTAAGAGTATTTTTAACACCACTACCACCGCTTCCGCATAGGAGGGGTTTTTTGGTGAAAATTTACCCCTCCAACCGGAGGGTTTTTTGTTATACAATAGAAAGGAAAGTATGCCAAAAGATTTATACCCATTACGCCATTCTTGCGAACATGTACTGCATGCGGCCATGCAGAATCTGTATCCCCAGCTTAAAAAAGCCATGGGTCCGGCGACGGAGGAAGGTTTTTACTTTGATTTTGATCTTAACGCTAAAATCAGCGAGGCGGATTTTCCCAAGATTGAAGCAGAAATGCGCAGACTGATCAAGGCTGACTTGCCAATGAAGCAGGAATTCTGGCAACTGGAACCGGCGAAAAAACACTTTAAAGCCAATCCCTACAAGCTGGACTGGCTGAAACAGATTAAATCCCGCAAAGAGAAAATTTCCATTTATCTAATGGGGGATAAAGACGTTGATGTCTGTAAAGGCCCGCACGTTCAGTCTACCGGCGAGATCAAAGCTTTTAAACTTTTATCCGTTGCCGGGGCTTACTGGCACGGCGATGAAAAAAACAAAATGCTCACCCGCATCTACGGCACGGCTTTTTATTCCCAAAAGGAACTGGTAGGATATTTGCATAATTTAGAAGAAGCCAAAAAACGCGACCACCGGGTCATTGGCAAAAAACTGGGTTTGTTTGTTTTAACCAACGAGGTCGGACCGGGTTTGGTTTTGTGGACGCCTAAGGGGGCAACCGTCCGCCGGGAAATCGAAAAATTTATTTACGAAGAGCAGGAAAAACGCGGCTACCAGCACGTTTATACCCCGCACATCGGCAAAAAATCACTTTGGCAAACCAGCGGCCATTGGGACTTATACCGTGACAAAATGTACTCGGCAATGAAGATCGATGATGACGAATACTTGGTCAAACCGATGAACTGCCCCTTCCACATGATGATATATAAAAGCCAACCAAGAAGTTACCGCGACCTTCCTATAAAATTAGCCGAAATTGCCAGCGTCTACCGCTATGAAAAACCCGGCGAACTATCCGGCATGCTGCGCGTCCGCTACATTACCCAGGATGATTCCCATATTTTCTGCACCGAAGATCAGGCCATCAACGAATTTGTTAAAGTCTTTGAATACACCGCTTTCTTACTAAAAACTTTCGGCCTTAAGGATTACTATCTTCGCCTCGGCCTGCGCTCGCCCAAAGAAAAATACTTAGGCAGCGATATCCTTTGGGAAACAGCCCAGAAAAAAATCACTCTGGCAGTAAAAAAAATCGGGGCCAAATTCGTCACCAGTCAAGGCGATGCTGCTTTTTACGGTCCAAAGCTGGATGTAATTGTCAAAGACGTAATCGGTCGCGAGTGGCAGTGCGGTACGATCCAATTAGACTTTATGCTGCCGGAAAGATTTAAGTTGGAATATACCGACGCCGCCGGTGAAAAAAAACGACCGGTATTAATTCATCGGGCACCCTTAGGGTCGTTGGAGCGCTGGATGGCCGTTTTAATCGAACATTATTCCGGCGCCTTTCCGCTCTGGCTCGCCCCGGTGCAGGTGGTTATTTTTCCTATCTCCGAAAAGCATCTGCTTTTCGGTCGTAAGCTACTAAAGCAACTAAAGGACCTTAATGTCCGGGCAGAACTCGACGACCGTTCAAAAACTCTCGGAAGCCGCATCCGCGACGCGGAAATGCAAAAAGTACCCTATCTGATTATTCAGGGAGACAAAGAGATTAAAGCCAATAAGCTGGCTGTCAGGCAAAGAGGTAAGGGCAATTTGGGAACAATGGACATCAATAAATTTATTGGTAAAATAACCAAAGAAATCAATGCAAAAATTCTATAAACTCAACCAATACATCGCCGCCTCCGAATTAAGGGTGATCGGCCCGGATGAAAAACAAATCGGCGTCATGTCCCGCGACGAAGCAATTTTCAAAGCCCGGCAAATGGATATGGATTTAATTCTGGTAGCGGAAAAGGCCCAGCCGCCGGTAGCCAGAATCATTGATTTTAATAAATTCAAATATATCCAAAGCCAAAAAGAAAAAGAAGGCAAGAAAAAAACCGTCCGGACCGATACTAAAGAAGTCCGGATTACTCCCTTTATCGCCCAGGGGGATTTTCAAACCCGGATGAAGCGGGTCAAACAGTTTCTAAGCCTCGGTCATAAAGTTAAACTCACGGTTAAATTTACCGGCCGGCAAATTTCCCGGAAGAACTTCGGTGAACAACTTCTCCACAAATCCTGTCAGGAAGTGGTAGAATATGGCACGCAGGAATCCCAGCCAAAATGGCAGGGAAAACTTTTGTGGGTCACTTTTTCTCCAATTAAAATCAATAAAAAAAATGAAAAAGAAAAATAAAATTATCAAACTAAAACCCAGAAACTCTGTCTCTAAAAGGTTTAAGCTGACCGGCGGCGGCAAAATTATGCGCCGCGGTTCCCAGAACCGGCATTTAAAGGCCAATCGCAGCAAAAGAAACACCCGCCGCAGCAACGTCCCTAAACAAGTTATTAACAGAATGGCCGTCAAAATTAAAAAAATGTTGGGAAAATAGCTTATGAGAGTGAAAACCGGCACAGTCCGCCACCGCCAGCATCAAAAAATCCTCGCCTCGACAAAAGGCTATCGGATGTCCAAACATCGGCTGATTAAGGTCGCCACCGAAGCCGCTCTTCATGCCGGCCAATACGCTTATCACGGCCGCCGCTTAAGAAAACGAAACTTCCGCACCCTGTGGATTCAAAGAATCAATGCCGCTTTAACCGGCACCGGTATGAGTTACTCCAAATTCATTAATGCCCTAAACACAAAACAGATTATTTTAGACCGCAAAATTCTCGCCGACCTCGCAGTCAGCGATGAAAAAACCTTTAAATTCATCCTGGCCCAATGCAAACCAAACTCCTCAACCTGAAAAACCAGGCTTTAGCCTTGATTAATCAAGCTGAAAACCTTCAAGAGCTCAAACGGCTCCGGCTGGGCTACTTTGGCCGGCAGGGTCAAATCAATCAAGTCTTAAAAGATATCCCCAAACTGGAGCCTGAGCAAAAGAAGAAGATCGGCCGCCTGGCCAATGAAGTTAAAACCGCCCTGGAACAAAGCTTAACGGCTAAAACCAAACAGCTGTCCGCTTCTCCGGCAAGCGCGTGGTTTGACCCGACTGCTCCTGGGGAATCTTTGCCGCTTGGCCACCTCCACCCCATCACTCTAGCCATTGAAGAAATTACCCGCATCTTTGAGCACATCGGTTTTACCCGCGTGCGCTATCCGGAAATTGACTGGGACTGGTATGTTTTTGAAGCCTTAAATATGCCTATCGATCATCCTGCCCGGGACGAATGGGAAACGATTTTTATTGATACCCCCCGGCATCATCGGCTCGGCCAAATGGTTCTCACCACCCACACCAGTAACGGCCAAGTCCGGGAAATGGAAAGAGTAAAAACCCCGCCTATCCGTATGCTTAATCTTGGCAAATGCTACCGCCGCCAGCAGGATGCTACCCACACGATTATGTTCCATCAATTTGAAGGCCTGGTGATTGATAAAAATATCAGCATCCCTAATCTTAAAGGCACCCTGGATTATTTTGGTCAGGAGTTTTTCGGAAAAGGCATTAAGTCCCGCATCCGGCCGTTTCATTTTCAGTTTACTGAGCCGTCGTTTGAAGTTGATTTCACCTGCACTGCCTGTTCCGGCAAAGGCTGCCGTTTCTGTAAAGCCGGCTGGGTAGAAGTCGGCGGCGCCGGCATGGTCCACCCCAATGTTTTAAAAGCCGGCCGGATTGATCCGAACAAATATTCCGGTTTTGCCTTCGGTTGGGGAGTGGAACGGGTCTTGCGCTTAAAACCCGGTTTAAACATTGACGATATTCGCTTGTTATACTCAACTAATTTAGAATTTTTAAACCAATTTTAACTTATGAATATTACCATTCCTCATTCTTGGTTAACTGAATATTTAAAGACCGATGCCCTGCCGCAAAAAATTGCTGATTGTTTATCCCTCTGCGGCCCTTCGGTAGAAAAACTGACAAAAACCAAAGACGATTATCTTTACGAAATCGAAGTCACCACCAACCGGGTTGATTGTCTGTCTGTCATGGGTATTGCCCGTGAAGCCAGCGCCATCTTACCCCGATTCGGCTTTTCCGCCCGTCTTAAACACGACATTTATCAAATACCTACAAGGAACATCCTTGCAGATCTGTTTCCCTTAAAAATAACTGTTGACCCTAAACTCTGCTTCCGGTTTACTGCCGTGGTGATTAAAAATGTTACGGTTAAAGCATCTCCAAAAAATATCCAAAGCCGCTTAGAATCAGCCAACATCAGAAGTTTAAATAATGTTATTGATATTTCCAATTACTTAATGCTCTCTTATGGACAACCCGTCCATGTCTTTGACTTAGATAAAATCAAATCCCAAATGATTCTCCGCTCTTCCCGGCCAAAAGAAACTATCACTACCCTAGACGGGAAAACCCATCTTCTTCCCGGCAATGATATTGTTATTGCCGATGCTAATAACCGATTAATCGATCTCTGCGGCATTATGGGCGGCTTAAATTCCAGCGTCGCTCCCCAAACCAAAAATGTTTTATTATTCGTTCAAACCTACAATCCGGTTAACATCCGCCGGACTTCCATGAATCTGGCTCATCGGACCGAAGCCACGGTTATCTTTGAAAAATCTCCTGATCCTGAATTAGTCATGCCGGTATTGCTCCAAGGCATCGCCTTGTTTAAAAAATTAACCAACGGAGAGCAGGGAAGTAAAATCATCGATATTTATCCTCATCCCTATAAACCTAAAATCGTTAAAACCCCGCTTCAATTAATTAAAGAGCGCTTAGGAATCGAAATTACTCAACCAGAAGTCGATAAAATTCTTAAATCTTTAGGTTTTATTAATAATCTTGTTCCCTCGTGGCGCGCCCAAGACATTAATATCCCTGAAGATATCGTCGAAGAAGTCGCCCGGATTTACGGTTACCACCGCCTGCCTAGTCAAATCATGGCCACGGCGATTCCGACTAACTATTCTGGCGAAAACTTTCATCTGGAACACCAAATTAAACTTTGGCTGACTGGCTTAGGTTTAAACGAAATTTATACAAATTCTCTCGTTAGTCAAAATCGTCCCGGTCAGCTGAAAATAAAAAATGCTCTAAGCAGTGATTGGCAGTATTTAAGAAATTCGCTTATTCCCTCCCATACCCAATCATTCCCGGCTTTTGAAATTGCTAATACCTATCACCCCCGCCCGGGCAAACTCCCTGAAGAAAAATTACAGTTAATCATCAGCGGTGTTCGTGATTTCCCCCGTTTAAAAGGTATTATCGATGTTCTTTCCGCCAAACTTCACTACACACTTTCGCCTGCTTATAACTCCTCCGCGGCCGTCATCGACTTATCAACAATTATTAAAAACTCCCGAGCCTATCCTCACTACCAACCGGTTTCTTCCCATCCGCCAATGCTTGAAGATTTAACTTTCACCCTGCCGGAAAAAACGTATCTTGGACCAATCATTAACACCATTAAATCCACTCATCGTTTAATTAAATCGGTTCAGTTATCAAAAACCTATCAGCAAAATTACACTTTCACCATTACTTATCAAAGTCTGTCCAAAGATCTTTCCGCCGCAGACATTGCCCCGATTAGAAAAAAAATCGTCAGCAATCTAAAAATCAAATTTAAGGCGGACTTGATAGGGGAGTTGCACTAACTGACGGGCTCGGGCTGGGAGACGGTGACGGCTGCCAATCCCAAGCTTTGTTGACGCCGATTTTTATTTCCTTTTCACCCACATTGCCGGCTGTATCTTCGGCCCGAATCTTTAAAGTATAAGTTCCATCAATCAAGTTCTGCTTATACTCAAAAGGTTTGCTAGTCAATTCTTTCTTTTTACTGCCGTCAACAAAAAACTCAACCTTTTTTATATCTTTGTTCGCCGTCACCTTTGCCTTAAAATCAAACTCATTTCCCACCTGGCTTTTATCACCCGGATCAGTAATCTCCACATAAACTTCATTCGCCTGGCCGCAATATTCCTTCGGATACTTGTATCTGGCATCATCCTGGCTGTTAATCCAGGCATCAATCCCTTCCTGCCAGCGGTTTTTCCCGCCGCCGGCCGGATCATCCGCTTTTAAAACGATAAACTCCTTTTCCTCATAATCGCCCTTCGCTACCAGCATCTCCGAGGCTAATCTATCCGTCTGGCCTTTGCAGACTTTTAGCTTGGTATGGATCGGGTCAATTCCTGTCGGTTCCGTACCTTTAATAAAATACTCACTTCTTGAAGGCCAACCATCATGGACCGCATATCCGGAAATTATATCAACGTCCTGACTAACAATCCCTTTGGGGACGGCCCAGTCTTGGACCGGTTGTTTAGCTAAAGCCTCCAGAATGATTCTTCTCCAAATCGGCGAGGCGCCGGAAACGCCGGAAGCCACTGATTTCATCCGTGTATTATCATTATTGCCTACCCAAACCCCCACCATCACTCCGGGCGTCCAGCCCACCGCCCAGTTATCCCTCTGGTCATCCGTGGTCCCGGTCTTCACCGCTACCGAACGATTGCTAATATTTAATAAACTGTTGGCTCCAAAGGTTATTAACCGGGCTTTATTATCTGCCAAAATATTGCTGATTAACCACGCTTCTTCTTCTGATAAAACTCTCTGCTTGGACACTGCTTTATACTCTTCTAAAATTTTTCCTTGGGCATCTTCAACCTTGAGAATGCTCACCGGCTCCACCTTCAGCCCGGAATTGGCAAAAGCACTGTAAGCGGCCACCATATCAATCAGCCGAATCTCGCCGCCTCCCAAGGTGACCGATAAACCAAACCTATTAACATTAGCGTTAGTTGGTTCAAGAGTGGTAAACCCCATTTGATAAGCCGTTGTTAACATATCTTTCACTCCCACGAGTTGTAACAGTTTCACTGCCGGAATATTTAAAGAACTGCCCAAAGCATATCTCAACTGCACCGGCCCGCGGACCTTGCCGTCATAATTTTTCGGCTTATACTCGGGAAAATTAACTCCGCCCGGAAACTCGGTTAAAACATCAGCCACCATTGTCGCCGCCGTATACCCTTTCTTAAATGCCGTCACATAAGTTATCGGTTTAATGGCTGAACCCGGCTGTCTTAAAGATAAAGTCACATTCACCTTGCCGTCATAATCTTCGGCCGAGTAATTTTTCGACCCCACCATCGCCAAAATCTCCCCCGTCTGCGGATCGATCACCAAAGCCGCCCCGTTAGTAATCGCGATACTTTCCACCTTAGCAATCTCTTCGCTGACAATTTCCTGAGCCTTTTCCTGCAGCTGCCAATCTAAGGACGTCGTCACTTTTAACCCCCCCTGCTCAACCAATCTTTCCCCATATCGATCGATCAATTGTTGTTTAACATACATCACAAAATGAGGCGCCTTAAAACTCGAACCTTCCGCGGCAAATTTTACTGTTTCCAACTCGGCTAACGCCTGCTTTTCTTCATCTTTAGTAATATAATCATCCTCCCGCATCCGCCGCAAAACCGCCTTCGTTCTGTCTTTATAAGCCGCCGCATTCACTCCAAAAGGGGAGTAGGTACTCGGCGCTTGGGGCAGCCCGGCCAAAATCGCTGACTCGATTAAATTTAACTCGCTCACTTTCTTGCCAAAATATGTCTCGGCGGCCGCTTCCACTCCCCAAGCCGTTCCGCCGTAAGGCGATTCATTCAAATACATCTGTAAAATTTCGTCTTTACTATATTTTTTTTCTATCTGTACTGACAAAACAAACTCTTTAATCTTCCGGCTCACTGCCCTTTGCGAAGTCAATAAAGTATTTTTCACCAACTGCTGCGTCAGGGTCGATCCCCCGGCCAACCGCCGGAATCTGAATACCGTATTAAACATTGATCTTACCCAACCCAGGGGGTCAAACCCCTGATGGCTGTAAAAATTCTTATCTTCGATGGCAATCGTTGCTTGTCTTAAAGTTAGCGGAATCTGATCCAGAGTTACCGGCGTCCGCCGCTGATCGGCAAACACATCGTATAACAGCTCGCCGTTGCGGTCTAAAATCTTCGTACTGAACCCTTCCCGTCTGACCACCTTATCCGGTCTGGGCAAATCCCGGGAATACCAGGCAAACAAAACCACTCCCAATAAAGACATGGTTAGTAAGCCAAAAAAAGCCGCCACCGCCAACAGCTTAACAATATCCGCCTTAGTTCGTCTGCGCCAAACCCTTTGCCAATTAGCCATAGATATAATATACTTCATTTTAACTTTATGACTCAAATCCAAAAATTAGACCTGTTATTGGCCACTTATATTGCCGCCATTGTCAGCGCCGAACTTTTAGGCAGTAAAATTTTTCAGCTGGGAACAAAAAATCTTTGGCTAAGAAACAACTTATCCAACTTCATTGGTCAGCTTTTTATACTCCCGGAAGTTTTAACTTTATATCGAAACGCCGTTTACTTATCTTGGCGTTTCCTGGTTGAAAAAATAATCTTACTGTGATAACTTGAGTTTATGCTAACTAATAATGATTTAGGTAAAATAAAAAAAATTATTCATGATGGTATCAAACCCGTTCAAATTGATGTTACCGGATTAAAAATCGATGTTAAAAGCTTGAAAACTAACGTTAAAAGCCTGGAAGCCAACATTACAGGGCTAAAAAAAGACGTTAAAAAAATCCGCAAGAACGTCGATATAATTATTGATTCCTTTGATCGGGAAAACTTGTCATTAAATCGACGGGTATCCCGTGTCGAAACCCATCTCCAGCTAAAACCCCTTGCGGATTTTTAATTTTTGTGGTATAATCCGTTATCTTTGAAAATTTAATAAAGCGTTAAAAGGAGAATTTTTACACTCCTACAGCAGCGCTGACAAAATCAGCGACGGGGGTTCCCGTTACAGAACTAGCGTGTGTCACAACGAAACCGAGCACGTCAACATGAAGAATTAATTCATTGGTTGACCCGCAGTTTTGCGGGTTTTTATATGGATTAATTGAATCAAGGTGGTACCGTCTTCATCCTTGAAGGCCCTTGAATGTTCCGATTTTTTCGGAATGTTCAAGGGTTTTTTATTGAAAATTTAACATCTGCCAAGGCCCCCGATGTAACGTCGGGGGGACTGGTCACGCCGGGACCAATTTAATTAATTAAATTATTAATTTTCCGCCCGCGCGCCAAATGCACCGGCCAGCCGATTTAATCCTCGGTCCCTTGGCAGAAAAATAATTCTATGAAAGAAAACAATCCAAATCCTGAAAAGGATTCTTTAGTTAATTTTAAACTGGCCATCCCCAGCTTAATTAGCTTTATTGCCGGGTCAGCAATTATTTTAGAAAAACACGGATTCAACGCTTTTGGTTTTGGCCAAGATCCTTTAACTGATATTTCTCTTCTAGCTTGTTGGGGAGGAATCGTGGGAATGTCTGCATCAATAGCACTCCCCAATCTCCCTAAATAATTTCTTATATGTCTATCGAAACAAGAAATTTGTCACCAATAGAAATAGCTACAACAATACAAAGAAGTGCTGTTTTAAGTCATTTAAGAACGGAAACGAGTCTTAGTTTTGAGGAAACGAAATTAGTTGCGGAAGATGCAAGAACTCAAGGTTTTTTAACCACAAAGAAACTTCTTGGGGAAGAGGGAATTAATATTTTCAGACTTGATCATCCAGCTAGACCCAAACTAACTAATAAAGTTGATAATTTAACACATGGCTTCACTTTGCCATTTTCAAAAATAGGTGTTACTGGATTATGTTTACCTGAAAGATTCACTTTTCAATCATTGCTTCCTTTATTAGTAATTCAGGATTTGCTTGAAAATAACCTCCTGGAAACAGCTTATATTGCCGTCCCCTTGATGGCTTATGCTGGAGCCGGATTAAAAAGAGACTTTCAATATAGGCAAACAATAGGTATTGCTCAAGAACTATTTGGTGAAAGGTGGGGCAGTCAAGTCTTCGTTTTACCGGATCATTTATTGGCTGATCCAAAAACCAAACTCGGCTATTTAACTGCCAGACATTTAACCAAAAGATTGGCCGAAATTAAGTACCCCTTCCCTAATTTATTCTCTGCTTGGGAAACGGTCGGTTATGCCACTGATGCAGTTCTTGTTGCTTTAGCCGAACAGCAAGAAGTGACAACGATTTTGGATTTTCGTCAATTTGAAAGCATTCATGGACATATCACCGCGGCTAAAGCTTTAGGAATAAATGTTGGTTCCTTGATATTAACAGTCCTTGATCCACAAATAAACGAAAAAGGCGGAGTAACTGATATTACCTGGGAGAATCCATCGAAACCAATCGGTGACCATCGTCTCCCGGAAATATCAGGACTTTTTCTTCATGCTTTGGCTTTATTTCGAAAAGAAGATATTTCTCAACTTTACAAAATCTGGAAAAATACCGACGATCACCCAGAAATAAGAGAATTGGTCGAAGCACAAAAAAACCATTTAACTCACTCTAGACATATTCTCAAAAGCCAACCAGAAACGATCGAAACCCTATCTTTAGAAAGATTGCAATCCTCTGGTGTATTTGAATGCGTCAATTCATTAATAATTAACCAGACCAAATATGAGGATTTCTCCGTTTGGAAAAATCATTAAAAAACTCTTTCCTTTTGATTTAGCCCCTTTTGAATTTAATGGCCAAATTAACCCTGAAGTAAAAAAAACCGGAATCCAAAAAATTGGCTTAACTTTGGGTTATTCCAAAAAAACAGTCCTAGAGGCAATAAAGAAAGAAGTAGATGTTTTAATTGTTCACAATGTCCCGGAGATAATAAATAATAAAATAAATTACTTTAAAGAAATTAACCAAATGTGCCAAAAACATAAGTTGGTATTATTCAAAGTTCATCTGCCGATGGATTTTGCTTCTGGCGGCATAATGGATTGTTTGTGTCAATTATTAAACCTTCAAGCTAAACCAATTAATGTTCGGCTGAATCAGTATTTGTTAAAAAATGGTTTATTTCTGGCTGACCAACAGCATTTCTCTTTTGAATCCATTGTTCAGCGAATAAAAAATCTTAAACCTAAAACTATAAGGGTCGCTGGTTTTAAAAGAAAATCTTTTAGAAAAATTGCTGTTGCCTCGGGCGACGGTTGCAAACCGGAATTTTTATTGCAAGTTAAACCAGACGGCTTTATTGCTGGTTTATTAAACCAAGAGTCAATTCGCATTGCTGAAGATTTAGGCATAACTTTATTTGAAGCCACATCTGTAGCCACAGAAAATGAACCTTTAAAAATTATTCATCGGAATTTACAAAAAACTTTCAGAACCTTACCCGTTGAGTTTATTGACCCTGTCAATTCGGTTGGCTTAATTACTTAATCGTTCTATAATCAATCTATGACCATCGACAAAGTTTTGACCAGGGGAGTGGAGCAGATTTTGCCCAGCCGCGAGGGATTAAAAAAACTGATGCAGACCAAGAAAATTCGGCTATATCTGGGAATTGATCCGACGGCAACGCGACTCCACATAGGCCATACCGTCA
>Ga0210018_1000548_pt1 | contig 19122 bp, 22 predicted proteins | sample CryGeyCG2014_010_2_FD_183967 | JGI IMG/M metagenome (GOLD analysis project Ga0210018, IMG submission 183967) | Groundwater microbial communities from aquifer - Crystal Geyser CG09_land_8/20/14_0.10 (SPAdes) (version 2) | ecosystem: Environmental > Aquatic > Deep subsurface > Groundwater | place...
ATTTATTTCATCATCTAAAATGGCAATTTCTGTCTGGAGGGTTCTGGCTCTTTGCTGATTAGTGGTTATTCCGGCCCTATATTTGGCAATCTTTTCTTCTAATTCTTTTATTTTCGCCTCCATTTCTTTTTCCTCTTCGGAGGCATCAACAGCCAGAACGGGTTTTATAAACACGACAAAACTAAAAGTCAGTAAGCTGGCTAAAACCACAATTAATATTAAAATATTAGCTTTTTTATATCTAAGCATTATTTATTTTGCGCTGCCTTTCCCGACGTCCCGATCTTTATCAAGAGTCGGAGCCTCAACTTCGCCTTCAGTGGACGGCGGGACTTCTTCTCCCTCTTTTGCTACTTCTACTTCCTCAACCTTCTCCACGGGCTTCTCTTCTAAGGCCTTCAATTCTTCTTCGGTTCTGGGTGGTATTACCGAAACAACCATTTCCTCTGGATCGGCCAAAATCTTTACTCCCGGAGGCAACTCCAAATTTTTAATTCTAATATGTTTGTCAAAAGTATCCAAAGAAGAGATATTCACTTTTATTTCGTGAGGTAAATCTTTCGGCAGCGCCTCAACTTCAACCTCGGTAACGTTTTTCAACAAGACTCCGTCCAAATTTTTTACGGCCGGTGCTTCTCCCTCAAAGACAAGAGACACCTCGGCGGTAATGACCTTATCCATCCTCACCTGGTAAAAATCAACGTGAATAAATCTGTCGCTTACCGGATCCTTAGCAATATCATGAATCAAAACATCTTTGTTTTCCTCTCCGGTTTTTAATTTTTCATTTTTAATTTTTAATTTGATTAATGTGCTTTCACCGGCTTGTTCGAAAATTTTTCTGAATTCTTCATAATCAAGCTGGATAGATGTTGGCTTATAGCCAGGACCGTAAACCACGGCCGGAATAATCCCTTTTTCGCGAAGGGTTTTTAATTTTTTACCAAGAATATTTCTAACCTGGGCTTTTAATTCCAAAGTCATATGTTTCTTAGTTTAGCAGAAATTTATAAAAAAGGCAACCTGAATGAGTTGCCTGATTCTAAAATACGGCGAATTCCTAAATTTTTCCTTGGCTGCCGAATAATTTTATTTTCTCGGCTACGACTTTTTTCATCTCTTCTACGGCAGGAGCCAAAATCTTGTATGGCTTAATTTCATCGGGATGGGCTTTGATTTCTTTTTCCAAGGCATCGCTGTAAGCAATTCTAAGCTCAGTATTTATGTTTATTTTCACGATCCCTAATTCAATCGCTCCTTTGATGTCTTTTTCTGGTGTTTTTGAACCACCATGAAGAACTAAAAATGTATTAGGGACCACCCTTTGAATCTCTTTTAATCTATCGAGAAAAAGTGGTGGCTCTTCTCCTATTTCTATCCCATGAGTATTGCCAATAACTATTGCCAAGCTATCGATCCTTGTTTTTTCAACAAATTCTCGTGCCTCATCTGGTCTGGTCAAGTCTTCTTCTTTAATTTCTATTTTCTCTTTGTGAATTTCTGAGCTGCCACGCAAATACCCTAATTCTGCCTCAATTATAATCTCAGGATTTTTACTTCTAGTATATTCTACAACTTGCTTTGTATCTTTTATGTTATCCTCAAAGGATAATCCGGAGCCATCAAACTGAATCATATCATAGCCAGCATTGACCGCCTCTTTCGCGCTTTCAAAGCCTTTACAGTGGTCAGCGTTTAAAATAATCGGCAATCCGGTTTCCTTTTTCCAGGTTTCAACCAATGCCACTGCTTGTTTTGTACCAATAAATTCTCTCTCGCTTTCTGACGTACCGATGATTACTGGCGATTTTAAATCTTTAGCCGCCTCAATAACAGCCCGAATCTGCTCATCGGTTGAAATATTAAATTGTCCAATCGCATATTTGCCCTCTTGGGCTTTTTTTAGTATTTCAATCGGCTTCATAAACTAATAATCCCTTTATCAAAATTCTCAACCATCAATTTTTCCAAATTTTCCGTGCCCAGATATTCTTCAAAAATATGATTCCATAAAGCCTCCTGATGATGGTAAAGATATTTCATTCTTTCTTCCTTTTGAACCAAGGCCATGACGTTATCAACCAAATCAAAACTTACTAATTCCTCAGTTTCGGATTTCGGATTTCGGATTTCGGATTTTTTCTTGAAGTATCCACCCACCCAATCAAGTTCAAACCATAATTCCAAATCTATATTTTTAAATCTTTTACCAAAATTACTAATATTCTGCTCGGCCTTTTTCCAATGAATTGCCTCGGGATTAATATGAGGAATAAATAAACGCTGATCATTTTCATTGTCTTTGGCCAAATATTGCTGGATTATCAACCAATTCATCTCCTCTTTATTAAATTTATCAATTTCTGGATTTTCTCCTTTTAACAAGGAAATTAATTTGCTACCAAATTCCTTTCCTACTGAGGCCCTCTCAAACATCTTAGAATAAAAATCAACCTCGTGTAAGTAATGTAAAATCAAAGAAAAAAGTCTTACTGTTTCACCGGGAGAATCAATCTTTAAAGGAATAACAAAAATCACTCCCAACTCCTTCAAATGACTTAGATTATGATATTTTTTACCAACAAATTTCTCGGCTATTTTTAACCACTTACCCGATAAAACTCTTAATTCAATATCCTTCTTTTCAAAATCATCGGCTGTCAAATTTTTATAAGTTGCATCGAATGTTTTATGCATCCATTCGTTGGTTTCTACAAATCGCAAAGCGGCAAAAATCTCAATCAAGTCTTCTTTTTTTAAAAGTTCTTCAATGTCTTTGTATTTTAATGCCTTAAGAATATTCGGTGGCGGATTTTTTCTCAAAATCTCTTCGGCTTTTTCTGTTTTTAAAACAAAAAGCTGGTCAATATGAGCCAACTCCAGGGCAAAATTAAAAAGAGTTTTCAATCCAGTCATGCTTGTACCGCTTGGTTTTTTGAATAATTTATATAATGCTCGGTCATCTTCTTGCAATCTGGTAATTAAGGCCCGGCAAATATTTTCCGCCCGATAATCGTGACAACCCAATAAATCTAGGGTTCTGCTGATTCTGTGTTCGTTTTCTCTTACTATCTTATCCAAAATACCGCTCTTTTCGCTTCGGGCTGACATTTTTTTATCTAAATCCAGAATCAATTCCGGCTTTGTCCGTAGAATTTTGGCAAGATATTCATAAGATGTCATATAGATATTTTGATGTTATCTTTAAACGGGTTTTGAGTCCGTAGCCCCGAAGGAGAAACCTACGGTTTCCCTACGGGGTAAACGGGCACTAGGACTTTTACCCCGTACACGAGCGAAGCGAGTTGTTCGGGGCAACCCTGAGCCGCCGCGCTGGGGCGGCGAAGAAAGTGAAAAGATAATATCAAAATTATAATTTTATCTTTGTAATTTCAAATTTCTTCCACCTTGCTTCTTTTTCAAATCTACCTCTGGTTAATAATCCATTCTTGGCACCCAATTCCTCTACCACGGCCGTGCCATTGGCGCTGCCCAATCGAATTGCCTCTTCGATTTTTCCAAATCTAATCAGCCCAGCTACAAATCCCGAACCAAAAGCATCTCCGGCCCCTGTTCTGTCAATATACCTTCTTTCTTTAAACGTCCCGGCAGAATAAACATATTTTCCGTCAGAAACAACCACTCCTTTCGCACCCTTAGTCATTACCACAATCCCTTTAACGTATCTGTCCAACTTTCTAAATATTTCTTTTTCCCTTTTAAAGGATAAATTGGCCAGCCTCGCCCCTTCTTCCTGATTTAAAATCAAAACATCCACCGTAGATAAAACATTTTTTAAACCATTTAAACCCGAAGCCAGTTGTGCCGCGCCCGGATTCAAAGCCACTTTTATTTTATTTTTCTTGGCAAAATCTATTATTGACCGAAGCAACTTAGCCGATTGACCGGAAAGACCGGCGATATAAATCCATCTTGCCCTAATCTTGTTAAAGGGTATGTCTCTTTCTTGCAAATAATGACAGGCACCGGGATAAACCAGAATTGTTCTTTCTTTTTTAGAAACAGAAAGAACCACAGAATAAGCGGTTTTATGGATTTTATCCTCGATAAGAAAATTTTTAACCCCCAATTCTTCCAGTTCTTCCTTAATTGCCCTCCCGCCGGTGTCTCTTCCCACTCTACCAACATAAGCGGTTTTCAGTCCCTGACCGGAAAACGTAGCCGCGGTATTTGTCCCTCCGCCGCCAGTAGCGAAAAATAAATCGTCGAGATAAATTTTTGACCCTAAATTAAAACAAAGACCCTGACCAGTAATAAATTCTTTACTTTTTAGGGTCTTAAAATCTTTGCTTTTTAAAAATAAATCCCTGGTCGCTGAACCAAATGTTATAATGTCAAACATAAATTTATTTCTTTAAATTTTCTATTGCTTGCTTAATATCTTTACTTTTATAAAGATACGTCCCCGCACAAATAAGATTGGCGCCAGCTTTTTTTATTTTCGCCACATTATCATTGTTTATCCCGCCATCAACCTCAATATCTCCTTTGGGCCAGATTTTACGCAAAGCTTCGATTTTGCCCAGCGTCCAGTCTTTGAACTCCTGTCCGCCCCAGCCCGGTTGAACGGTCATAATCAAAACCAAATCCAGGTCTTTTAAGAATGGCGTTGCAACAGCATAATGCGTTTCCGGATTTAAAGCAAGTCCAATTCCCTTTTTCTTTTTATGAGCCTTTTCAATCAATTCTCTTATCCCTAATTCTCTATTCTTAATTCTTGATTCAAAATGGATTATAATCCTATCCGCGACCTTCAACCAGTCGTCAAATTCCTCTTCTGGTTTTTCAACCATCAAATGAACTTCCAGTTTCGTTTTTGCTTTAATTTTTTTCAGCTTTCCTATCTCTTTTGAAAATTTCGTTCCTCTCTTAGCTGGACCCGGCACAACAGAATGCGGCCAGGTTTCATTGTTAACAAAAACCCCATCCATTATATCCAATTGGACCCAAGCCACATAGTTTTCCACTGCCTTAATTTTCTCCTTAACCTCCTTAAAACCATTAACCAAAATTGTAGGAATTATTTCAGTTTTCATTTCTCTAAATTTTCTATTTTCTTCAGTCTTCTAATATATTTCTCTTTATTGAAAAAATCTGTTTCCAGCCATATTTTAATGATTTTTTTTGCCTCCCGAAAAGACAGTTCGTGCTCGCCAATACACAACACATTGGCATCTAAATGCTCTCTCGACTGTTGGGCTGATTTCTTCGTTGTTGGCGCAACTGCTCTAATCCCTCTCACTTTATTGGCAACCACACAAACTCCCAAACCATTGGTACAAAATATTATCCCCTTTTTTCCTGTCTCAGCCACTCTTTTCGCCACTGCCAAAGCAAAATCAGGAAAATCATCCAATGGCTCAAATTTCAAATTACCCAAATCCTCGTATTTTTCTCCGAGTTCATCTAAAAATTCCTTGATTTTTTCTTTAAAACTAAATCCGCCGTGGTCCGCTCCTAAGTAAATCATGGTTTTTTGCTGATTAATTTTCCTGCTTTTATCACATGTTCGACTAAACTTGCACTATATCCCCATTCATTGTCATACCAAGCCAGAATCTTAACCAAATCTTCATCAATCACTTTGGTAAAATTCAAATCAACAATACTGGCCGTGGTAATTCCGATTAAATCGGAAGAAACTAGTTGTTCCTTGCTTACCCCTAAAATTCCTTTCCAGTGCGGTTTTTTCGCTGCCTCAATTAAAATACTGTTTATCTCTTCGACCGAGGTTTTTTTGTTGGCCACAAACGTAATATCAGCCAAAGAAACCGTCGGAACCGGCGTGCGAATGGCAATTCCGTCAAATATTCCTTTCAGATTTTTGACCGCTTTGGTTACGGCAATGGCTGCACCAGTTGTTGAAGGAACCAAGCTGATTGCCCCGGCTCTGCCCCTTCGCCAATCTTTGGTATCTGGGCCGTCAACAATTTTCTGAGTTGCGGTATAAGCGTGGACGGTATTTAAAACCGCTTTTTTGATTCCCGGTTTTTCCGACAAAACAGCCACCACCGGCGCTACGGCATTGGTAGTGCAAGAACCATTAGAAGTAATTTTTACCTTCGCCATGTCTTTTTCGTTTACTCCTAATAAAACCGTGGCCCCCAGTTTCATGCTTTCGTCATCGTCTTTGGCAGGTGCGGTTATCACCACTCTCCTTGCTCCGGCTTTAAGATGGGCGCTTGCCCCTTCAAACGTCTCGAAAAATCCCGTTGCTTCAACTACCACGTCAACGCCCAACTTCCCCCATGGCAGTTTTGTCGGGTCTTTCTCCTGTAAAAATTCTATTCTTTGATTATCAACTATTAATTTCTTGGTTTTGAGGTCGGTTAAAACTTTGTGACTATAATCGCGATAAACGCTGTCGTGCTTTAAAAGATAAGCCAGATTTTCCAAATCAGCTAAGTCATTAATCGCCACAACTCTTAGCTCATGGCGCTCGTTAGCTAATCTAAAAAATGTCCGACCAATTCTTCCAAAACCATTAATTGCTACTTTGATAAACATATTTTTAAAGCTTATTAGCTTGTAGCTGGTTAGCTTATTAGAAAATCTAAAAAGCTAAAAAGCTAACTCCTAAAAAGCTAATTTAATTATATCATTTTTTCTTTGAAATGTAATTTAGGGCACCAAGTGCGGCGATGGCGCCTTCGGCACATGCCGTAATAATCTGTCGGAATTCATTGGAACCAGTGGTGATATCTCCAGCGGCGAAAATTCCGTCAATGTTTGTTGACTGATCTTTCTCTGTTCTTATGTAGCCGTTTTCATCAACGGCTATTCCCAATTCATGTATTAAATATGTATTCGGAACGCAACCCGTTTCCACCAAAAGACTGCTTACTTCCAATTCCTTTTTATCCTGTAAAACAATTTTTTCCAATCCGTCCTTTCCCTTTAAGGCAACAATATTGCTGTTGTAAATTACTTGGATATTTTTAATTTTATTAATCCTGTTAATCCATATTGCATCGGCTCTCAATTTTTCCCGGCGGTAAATTATATAAACTTTTTTCGCTTTCTCCGAAATCATCACTGCGCTCATAGCGGCAGCATTAGCGCCTCCGATTACGGCTACCATCCTGTTTTTAAATAAAAAAGCTCTGTCATCTACCCGATAACTAACGCCTTTACCCTCGAATTTCTCGATATTCTTGATGGTTAACTTTCTGAACTGTGTGCCAAAAGCCAAAATAAGCGTTCTTGCCTGATGGCTGTCTTTGTTTGTTAAAATTTTGAATTCATTTTTTTGCCGAACAATTCCTTCCACCAGTCCATTTTTAAACGGTATTTTCAAATGTTTTTGATGGGCAATAAATTTCTTTGATAATTCTTTCCCGCTGACCCCAAATATACCCGGATAATTTTCCACTTTATAGGCGGCATTGATTAAACCGCCCTTTTCTTCGCCAATAATCAAACACTCCAAGCCGAAATTTTTACCATAAATGCCGGCGCTTATCCCCGCTGGGCCAGCACCAATTATAATTAAATCATGGGTTTTCATTGTTTGTTTTTTAAATAATCCGTTGCGGCTAAGGCGGCTTTGGCACCCTCACCACAAGCAATAACAAGTTGTTCGTATTTTATATCGCTTATATCGCCAGCAACAAAAACTCCTGGTGTTTTTGTGTAATTATCTTTATCAATTACAATTTCTCCAATCTGATTAAGCTCCACTAATTTTGCAGCAAATTCCGCTTTCGCCATCATCCCAACGGCAATAAAAACTCCATCAACTTTTATTTCGTGGTCTTTACTGGTTTTCATATCTTCATAAATCAAGCTTTCCACGAACCCCGAACCAGAGCCTTCGGCTCGGTACGGGGCAGGTTTACTTCCTTTTATTTCCTTGACTGCAGCATTCACAATAAATTCTACTTTGCCGGTCTTTTCCAGTTTTTCTTTGGTTACAAGATCGCCTTTCATTTCTTCAAAAAATTCCAAAATATAAATCTTTTTGGCATAATCAACTAAATCCACGGCCAAAGCAAAACCAGCATTACCCCCGCCAATTACAGCAACTGTCTTATTCTTAAATAATGGCGCATCGCAAGTAGCACAAAAGCTCACTCCTTTGCCCCTAAATTGTGCTTCGCCAGGAATATTTAAGGCGCGGGGTATTTTACCAGTAGCTATAATTACTGCTTTTGCCTCATATTCTTGGTCGTTGTCTCTAACTATAAAATTATCGCCCTTTTTATCCAAATCAATTACTTCTCTGTTCTCTTTTATCTCTATTCCAAAGGTTTTTAGCTGATCGGTCATTTGTTTAATTAATTCCATTCCCGAAATAACTTTTGTTCCCGGCCAGTTATAGATTTCTTTCGCCTTGGTAATCTGACCGCCCCATTCTTTGGTAATCAATAACGTCTTTAATTTCTTGCGCGCAGCATAAATTCCCGCGGTTACTCCAGCAGGGCCCCCACCGATAATGATTAAATCATATAACATAAATTTAATCTTTAATTTTTAATAATTGTTTTATTCTATCTTGGTCAAATCCCACAATAATCTGCCCATCGATATCAACGACCGGCACACCGTATTGACCGGATTTTTCAATCATTTCTTTCTGAGCTAATTCGTTTTGCGAAACATCAATGTCTTCAAATTGAATATTATGCTCTTTTAAAAAATTTTTAAGCGTCACACAATAAGGACATGTTGGAGTTGAGTATACTTTTACCATATTTTGAATGATTCTTTTAGTTTATTTTTTATATCTTCGGCCTGAAGTTGTAATTGTTTAACAAGTTCTTCTTTTTTCTTAGCCATGGCTTTTTGAATCGCCTTTTCCAAAGCCTCCTGGGCTTTGTTCAGATAATATTTATAAAGTTCTTGCTGTTTATCTACCAGTTCTTGTTTTCCTTCCTTAATCATCTGTTGACCCTCATATAATCTTTTCTCGGCAAAAGTTTTGTATCTTTCCGCCTTTTTAGCCAAATTGAAGGTAAGAAATAAAACTACTTTTTCGTATGCAAGTTTCAAAAAATAAAACTTGTCATCGGGCATCAAATGCGGACCGGGCAAATCATCAGGAAACTTCGCCCAGGCAAAATTGGTTGAAAAAAAGCAACCCGCAATAATTACCGCAATAATTATTTTTTTCATCTCTTTCAGTATAGCACGAAAAATAAATCCCGAGCGTCCTTACACATTTCCAGGATAAACCCCGAAAAAATTTCGCTTTGCGAAATTTAACGGGGCAGGCATACTTCAAAATTCACACAATCTAAACATTGCCAGGATAGACATATTTTAAACCTACTTTTTCCCCTATTTCTACTGCTTCGTAAACTTTCTCAACCGGTGTAGATGGTACGTCGGGCATTTTATAATGCGGGAAAAATCGAGAAACGTGCCAAGGAGTATCGTCACCCAATTCGTCTTTAATAAACCCGGCAATCTGCTTTAATTCTTTCTCCGAATCATTCTTGCCCGGAATGATTAAAGTGGTAACCTCCAGCCATATTCTTCTTTTTTTGATATCTATCAGATTTTCTAATACCGGCTTTAATCTCGCCCCGCAAACCTCCTGATAAAATTCCTCGGTAAACGCCTTTAAATCAATATTCGTAGCATCAAGATACTCTCCGACTAAATCCAAAGTATCTTTGGTCATATAACCATTGGAAACCCATACATTTCTCAAATCATTTTCTTTGGCTAATTTCATACAATCCAAGGCATATTCCACAAAAATCGTCGGCTCAGTATAGGTATAAGAGATGCTTGGACATTTGTTATCCAAAGCATCCTGAACAATTTTTTCCGGTTTTATATCTTCGCCCAAAATCTTCACATCCTCTGGTTTCTCTTTGGTAATTTGTGATATATCCGCATTTTGGCAATGTAAGCATCTGAAATTACAACCAACCGTGGCAATAGACAAACTAAAACTGCCGGGCATAAAATGATACAATGGTTTTTTCTCAATTGGATCAATATGCTCGGCAATTATTTTGCCATAAACCAGACTGTATAATTTACCATCGTGATTTTCACGGACTCCGCAAATTCCCCGTTTATTTTGAGCAATAATACATCTATGATTACAAGCATTACAGCGGATTTTTTTTTCACTCAATTTTTCATATAACAAGGCCTCGTGCATATCTTTTCTGTTTATTGGCAAGCGCCTGAAGCTGGCGCTGTGCTCCCAGTATTCTGTAACGTCCCGGAACATTCGGAAGGAGCGGAATTAAATCCAGAACAAATAGCATTTTTGAAAGATTCAGCATCTCTTGAGCCGCTATATTCAGTATCATTAATTACTAATTGCGGAGAACCACTAATTCCGTATTTTGTATTTAACTGAACTTCTTGTTCTAATAAGGTCAATGCCTCATTTTTTTGACAATTTTTGATTTTATTAACATCAATTCCTGTAGTTTGAGCTACTGCTTGCCAACAAGAATCAACATTCTGAGCAGTACATGCGTTATTTATCGCCTCTACAAAATTCCAAAGCTTATCTTTTTGATACTTTTCGACACAAAGCTCTCGAACATCTTGATTTAATTCCTGAATTCCATGCATTGAACAGTATTTACTGTCTTTATCTAAGCAATAATTCGGACCGCCTCCCTGATAATTGCTGTAAATCACATAATGAAGTTGGATATCGGCCTTGTCTTTTAAAAGATTAACTACCGGTATCACCACTGCTTCTGCCTGATTACCATAAGGGCAAAAACTCATCACAAATAACAAGGCCTGAGAAACATCCTTTTGGGGAATATTAGAACTCTCGGCTGGTGTTGCCGCAACATTATCGGGCATTTCTACCCCGGACGGAAATAAAAGCTTGCCATCTTTTGTGGCGTAAGCAGTGTACTCCTGTCCTTCGATCGTAAACTGGATCTTATAAACCCCCCTTTCCTCGGAAACCTGACCCAAAACAGCCGTGGCCTGCCCCTGTAAATAATTCTGGTTAATGAAATTTATTGATTTCTCGGCTGCTGCCTGGGGTTTAAGTATGCTTTTAGATTTCTTGTCAATGTAATACCAACCCGCAACAGCTCCCACGATTACTACAACAACAATTACAGGGATTATAATATCTTTAAGCTTTTTTATATGTATTTTCATAAATTCTTAGAATAATTATTAATTGCATCTCTGAGCGCTTCAGTGACTAATTGAGCGCAATGAATTTTTAAAGGAGGCAAAACCCCAAGTTCATTAGAGACGTCTTGAAAACTAATATTTAATGCTTGTTCCAATGTTTTTCCCTTAACCAACTGACAAATCATATCCGAGGCAGCAATTGCAGCAGCGCAATTATGAACAGCAAATCCTTTTACTAAATAAGAATTTGGCTTTCCTGCGACTTGAAAATTATATACATTGCCTTTATAATTTTTATTTTCTATTTTCCTAATAGGGACCAAAAAATAATTTCCATTATTGTGAAAAAACTTATGCTTTCTCTCTAATTTAAATGAAATATTATAACTAGGATTAGAGGAAACCTTTCTTCCTTCAATATAGTTTCGTGACTCATCATCTTTTCTTCTCTTGATAGAAGAAAATATTCCGCCCCGTGCAAGTATTTCTTGAATCTGAATTACTAAATCCCTTGAGGCGGTATCGGCCCTATAAGTAGAACTATCATTGGGTCGCCTTCTATATATATTCCCATCGCCTTTTATATAGGTTTTAATCATCTCCCACTGTTTTTCAAAAGGCAAAAGAAGAATTTCATCAGAGAGTTTCTTACTTAATGCACCTCTACCAGCTAAAGATTCAAAGAAATCTGACCATTTTTTAGAAGAAATGCGAAACTCTATAACGCTACGCCTAATTCTATATCGAGGCTCTTTCTGAAGAACTTCTTTAATTAAAAATTTTAATTCTGAAATATTCTCTTTTTCATTTTTATTTAATGAAAAATTCAAAACTGTTCCCCTTGCTGTAATATATCCCTCGGCCAAATAATAACCAATCAACCTCATAAGTTCTTTGGTAAATAAAGGATTATCTCTGACCTTTTTATTTGGCACAAAAACAAGATAATCGTTTTCTTTAAGGTCTTCAGCTAAAATATATTTTGGTCTTTTAGAGAGTAACTCTTTTTCTTTTATACGCAACCAGTTGCATTTATTGCTGCTTCTTCTCGTTGATTTCAGCCAAGATCTTTTTATACAGAGTATTGGGTGCTCTGGAGTTACAGAAAATTGATTAAACCTAGATATAAAAGGAATAAAAGTTAGTATTGGCCCCTTATATTTTCTTACATAGATATCTACTACTTGCGCTTTTTTAGCTTTACTATTCAATACAGCAGTTTTTTCTCGAATTGAAGAAATTTCCTTCCACTCGCCATCATTTACTAATACTTCCTCCTTGGGTGGTAAACACCCCAGAGTTTCAAATTTAATATCTTTTATTTTACCGGTTTTTTTATCTATTTTCAAATACAAAGTCAATAAATCTCCGCAACGCGGATTGCCAGCCGTGCCGATTATGTCGGGATTTTCTATTTTCCCGAAAAACTTCGGCTTAACAAAATGTTCCATTACTTTTTTTGAATACATAAATTTATCTTCCAGATATTTTTCTTAGTCTTTCAATTATTTTTGGCAAGACCTTTAAAAAATAATTTACTTCAGCTAAAGTTGTATATTTCCCTAAGCTTACTCTTAAACTGGAATGGGCTTCTAAATCAGATAAACCCATAGCCATCAAAACATGAGATGGTAATAGGGCACTAGACGTGCAAGCTGAACCAGTGGAAACAGCAATACCTTCCTGGTCTAAAGCAAGAACCAGGGCCTCGCCCTCTACTCCTTCAAAACTGAAATTAACAATATTAGGCAAACGGTCTTCGGAATTTTTGGGGCCATTTAATTTACTGCCAGGAATTTTTATTAACACATCGGCCACTAATTTTTCTCTTAATTTTTTCACCCGTAGGGTGACCAGCCGCAGGCTGGCTGCATCATTAAGTTGCGCGATGGCGTCTCCCATCCCCACAATCCCGGCTACATTTTCCGTCCCCGCTCTCAATTTCCATTCTTGGTCTCCACCAGTAATTAAAGCGTGCAAAGGCGTTCCTTCTTTAGCATAAAGAACCCCTACTCCTTTCGGTCCATAAATCTTATGGGCAGACAGGATTAAAAAATCTACCCCCAATTCTTTAACATTGCAATCCAACCAATTCGCTGCCTGAACCGCATCAGTATGAAAATAAGTCAAATGTTCTTCAAATTTATTGCTTTTGGCAATCATTTGTCCGATTTTTTTAATCGGCTGGATTGCGCCCATTTCATTATTGGCATACATAATGGAGACTAAATCTGTTTCTGGAGTAATCTCGGCTTCCAAGTCATCAAGATTAATCAAGCCATCCGGACCAACCGGCAAATAACTTACTCTTACACCCCCTTGCTCAAGGTCTTTACATGTTTCCAAAACCGCTTTGTGCTCGATAGAAGACGTAATAATGTGCATTCTCTCTCCGGCTCTTTTTTGCCTTCTTAACGCCTTCACTAATCCTCTGATTGCTAAATTGTCGCTTTCCGAAGCTGAACCGGTAAAAATAATCTCGGTTGATTTACAGCCTAAAAATTTTGCCACTTTTTCCCGCGCCTCATCAATCGCCTCGGCAGCCTCTCTGCCAAATTGATGCAAAGATGACGGATTGCCGTATTTGTCTTTCAAATACGGCATCATTTTTTTCAGGACACTCGCATCAAGCGGCGTAGTCGCGGCATAGTCAAAATATATCTTTTGTTTTTTCATATTTTAAAGTATTAAAATAAACAATCCTAAACTTATCAATATAATAGCAACTATCTTCTGGACGATAATCTCTTTGCTGAATTCCTCTCTCAAACTCGGAATTTTCCTAAAAAATAACAAAGCCAAAATTAGAACAAAAGCATACTGAAGACCTTGCAGAGAATTGGCTAAAGTCACACTCCCTAAAAAAACCGCCAAATACATGAAAAAACCTGCCACAATACTCAAAATCCGACCCCCGCTAAAGAATCCTATTGTTTTTGGTTTCAATTCCTCTGTTTCTTTAAATATAAGCTGACGATTTTTTCTCGGTAAAAGCAGAAATAAAGCAGTTATTGCCGCTCCTGTCCTTATCCAAACAAGTCCGCTAATAAATGAAGCGCCTAAGAATATATATTTAGTTATAACCCAAAAAACGGCAAAAAGCAAGGCCGAGAAAAGGGCCAAAATAAACGGCTTTTGAAAAATATCTTTCTTTTTGAATGAAATTATCAAGCTTCCCAAAACCAACAGAGTAAAAGCCAAAATTTGCTCCCCGCTTAAGTGTTCTCTTATTAAAAGACTGCTTAAAATTAAGATAAATATGGCTACAAAACTGCCGACAAAAGGAACAATTCTCGAAACTTCACCCACATTCAGGGCTTTATAGAAAAAAATACAACCAGCTACCTGAACAATACCTCCCAGTAAAACCAAAATTATTTGGGTGGATGAAGGAAAAGAAAAGCCAAAAGGAATTAAAACCCAAACAAAAATACTTAAAACACTCACGTAAAAAGTATAAACAATTGGATGAGGCAAAGGACGGGAAATAATGTATTTGTCAATTATAAAAATCAGGGCGTAAAAAAGATGAGCTAAAATTACAATTATCAACCAAGTCATAAAATATAAAATAATAGAAATATAATTGAACTAATAAAAACAGTATACTCTACAATAGCAATTGGATGCCATTTTAAATAGATATTTTTAAACCAATCTTTATCACCGTATTCTCTGACATAATGACCCATCTGCTCCTTACTAATCGAGAATAAAATTCTTGTCGGACTTGTATTCCCTTTTCTGGAATAAAGATAAAAAAATGCAAAATTATTTGTGGAAAAAGGCCAAAGCCACTTTATGCCCCAACCAATACCTATGCTGTCGTGAACAAAATGCAAAAAAGAACAGAAGAAGAAAAGAAGCGCCCACTCTTTTCCGCCAAATAAATAAAAAATTAAAAATCCCAACGGAAGATAAATCAGCGGATAGTGAATATAATCGCGATGACTGTGATCATTAATTCTATCCCTGTCTTTTTTACGCTTTAAAAAATAGTATAAAAAATCACTGTCCGGCAATACTGTCATTAGGATACCGCCGACAAAAAACCACGCATTTGGACTAAAATTCAAGACCCAACCTAAAAAAGCAGCCGCATAAATTCCGATAGCTATATCTAAAAACATATTTATACATTTATAACATTGTTTTTACAAATTTCGGTGTAGAGTTTACTGCTGGGACGGGGAATTCTTTTAAGGTTTTTGTAATCAATTTCAATCAAGCCAAATCGCGGTTCAAAACCCTTATCCCATTCAAAATTATCAATTAAAGACCAGTGAAAATAACCCCGCACATCAACCCCTTCTTCAATTGCCTTATGCACCCATTTTAAATGGTCAATAATAAACTTTGTTCTTTTTTCGTCTTTGGCATCAGCTAAGCCGTTCTCGGTAATGTAAATCGGTTTATTGTACTGTTTCAAATCTTTCAAAACACGATAAAGTCCCTTGGGATAAACTTGCCAAGACATATCAGTAAGCTCCCTACCTAATTTAACTATGTTTCGCCACAAAGAAACGGGAATATAATAATTTACTCCAACAAACTCCTGAAAATCTTTAATCGCATCAAAAAATTGATGATTCCAAAAATATTTCGAGAAAAAGCTTAAAATTCCTTGAAAACAGTTATTATTATTGGCTATACCCACCTGACAATCTGAAGAAATTTTATGAAGTACCCGATAACTCTCCTTATGGGCTGCTATCAAATTTTTAACAACTTCCTGCATCTTGTAAAAACTTTTCTCAAACGGCGGCCAAATACCCCTTAAAAAAGAATAAGAAGTATAAATATTGGGCTCATTTAAAGTAACCCAGAATTTAACCAAATCTTTATACTCGCTAACTACCTTTTCTACAAACCTTGCAAAATATTCTGATGATTCCTTATTTAGCCAATGCCCTTTTTCTACAAACCAGACCGGCAGAGTCCAATGATATAAAGTGACAAACGGCTCCAAGTTTCTTTGTTTTAAAGCCAGAATTACCTTTCTGTAATGTTCAATTTCTTTTTGATCAAATTTTCCTTCCTCTGGTTCAATACGCGCCCATTCGATTGAAAATCGGTGGGCGTTGTTGTTCATCGATTTTGCCAAATCAAAATCTTCTTCAAACCGATTATAGTGGTCGCAGGCAATGCCTGCATCGTATTTTTCTCCGACAACTGACCAGTCATTCCTAATCCCTCCCTCTACCTGATAAGCCGAGGTTGCCGTGCCCCAACAAAAATTTTTGGGAAATTTTAAAATCACTGAATTAACAAAATCTTATTATAATCTTGCGTCAAAATTATCTCTGTCTTTTTTGTTTTCAAGTCCAATTTCATTAAATCAAAATTCTCCCCTTCTTTTTGCTTTTCCAAAAAATACAGATATCTGCCGCCCTTATCAAAGGTCAATTGACTGATGTAACTGCCGCTGTACATGTTGTCATCCGTTTGATTCTTAATATCAACCAAATGTATGGTCTCGGTAACCTTGCCCAACTTATCTTCTTCCTGCTCGGTGTAGAAAAATTTTCCACCGTCATCTATCCACAATCTGTCGCTGATTTCATCAGTGGTTAAAACCTCCAAAAACTCTTTCTTTTCAAAATCACCCAGATAAAGAATGGTAACTTTTTTGTCTCCGGTGTCATTTGCAATCTCATAAAGAAATTTTATACCCGAAGGAGAATACTCTATATTATTGCAATTCTCCAAAAGCTTCTCGCAGTCACGCGGCACCAAATAATCAACTTGTTTGGTTTTCACGTTTATTCTCCCCATACTTCGGTTATTCGCATCCCAAAGTCCCTGAAAATAAATGTAATCTCCGAACCAGCGCTGTAGCAGAATCAGATTTTCGTCGAAACTTGCCAAAAGTTTGGCGTTGTCTCCGTTCGCGTCACTTATCCAAAGCTCTCTTTTTTTACCGCTTTCTTCTATCTTCTGATAAGTAGATTCATCAAGTTGTTTAATCCAAGCGATCTCCGAATCATTCGGAGAAAAAACCAAACTACTTGAATCAATCGATTGATTAATTTCTTTCTCCTGACCGTTTTTTAAATTTACTAAGATAGGCTTGTAAACCACCCTCATCGCAACCATGCCCTCCCCGACATCCAAACCCTCTACCGGCGCTTCACCAACCTGTTTGAAATAAATCATGCTTTTTCTGTTGTTGGAAAGATACGAACGCCGCGGGGGTCGAAAATCACCCGGATCAATTTCACGGCCGGGGAGAGAAACGATTTCTTCGCTGTGGCTGTTTTTTGCCAAAAATAAATTTGCCGTATCGCCTTCCACCTGATAATAAAAAATCCCCCGGCCAATGGCTGGGCTTAAATATTGCCAAATTAAAAAACCTAACCCGATTCCGACTATAATAGCAAGCAAAATAAAGAAACTTTTCTGTTTCAGTTCCATAAATTTAATATATCACGTTTTTTTTCTTTTTTCCACCCTTCTTACTCTCTCTTCGTTCATTCCAAAATGATGGGCGATTTCGTGCCATACGGTATTTTTGACTATTTCTTTAATGTGTTCTTCATTTAGCGCCACTTCTTCAATGGGCTTTTGAAAAATCGTTATTTTATCCGGCAAAACTCCGGAATAAAACCCTCTTTTTGTCTGGGGTATGCCTTCATAAAGACCAAAAAGCTTGGATCCCTCCCCGAGCTTCAATTTTTTTCTCTGTTCTTCGCTCGGCTCATTCTCTATTACAATATCAAGATTGTCCAGTTTTTCCAAAAATCTTTTCGGAATCGCCTCAATTCCCTGTTTTACCAATTCTTCGAACTTTTCTCTGTCCATAGAATTATTTTTTTATCACCATCATTACTTTAGTTACCCCAACAATCGGTTCTTTGTAGCCGGTAGGATATTCCCGAATAGCATTAAAGAAAACATCTTTCGGATAGCGATAGCTTTCACCGTGCCTTGTGCCGCAATCATTGGTAATAAATTCATCGGTCTTGAAATCATAACCTTTAACCAGTATTTTATGCTCCAAAGGACCGGGCTGAGTGTAATAAGGATTGTTTAACTCCTGACCGTTCATAGGTACAATCACTATATTGCCATTCAGCAGCTCCTGAATTATGTCATCGGCAGTAATATCGGTTTTCACCTCAACATTGTCGTAGTTATAATATTCTTTCATCAGTTCGGCGGTATCGGCTGTTGAAAGGTCATAAAAAGTATTGAATATTTTATCTTCGAAATCCGTAAGATCTTTAATATCCTGAGTCGCTTCTTGTGGAGAAATTGATTTTACTCCCCTAACCCATAAATCTGCCATTAATATTGAGGCTTCTTCACAGGCGTTTTGATAAACGGCATCGCTCCACTGACCGAACGGGGCTTGGGCAAGAAACGGCACATCCAATAGAACAATATCCGGAGTCTTTGCTGTTGGTATCGTCGGATCCGGGGTTGTCGTGTCTGGAATCTTTAATTGCTGTCCGCAGCCGCTTGTCGGCATCAACGCGCTGGGATTTCCGTGTTTTACCCACTGCCCGTCATCGCAAATCCAAGTATCCTCACTTGCGCCAAACAAAAACCTGATTGTCAGCCAAAGCCCGGCAATCAAAATCAAAACAACAAAAATTGAAAATATTTTTTTCATTCAGTCGTTTTTCCGTCAAAATGCTCATTATCAGTTTCTGCCTGTTCTTTTGTGGCATGAACCACACCGTCGCGGTGGTTCGGTGGAGAATAAATGGTGTAGAGTTTGAGCGGAGTCATGTCTGAAGTATTGATAATATTATGTTTAGTTCCGGCTGGAACCAAAACTGCATATTCTGCTTCTATTTTATGTTCTACGCCATCTAAAACAACCTTACATTCACCCTCTTCAAAACGGAAAAACTGATCAACGGTTTCGTGAACCTCTTCTCCGATTTCTTCACCCGGTTTTAAACTCATTAAAACCAGTTGGCAGTATTTGGCAGTATAAACCACCTGGCGAAAATTATTGTTTTCTTTTGTCGCCTGACCAATATCTTTTACATATCCTTTCATAAGATTATTAAATTAATT
>Ga0210018_1000554_pt1 | contig 19047 bp, 18 predicted proteins | sample CryGeyCG2014_010_2_FD_183967 | JGI IMG/M metagenome (GOLD analysis project Ga0210018, IMG submission 183967) | Groundwater microbial communities from aquifer - Crystal Geyser CG09_land_8/20/14_0.10 (SPAdes) (version 2) | ecosystem: Environmental > Aquatic > Deep subsurface > Groundwater | place...
ACGGCGAGGAAAAGCCCCCGTAATCTTGCGGCTCGCCCGCCAGCGGGCTCGCCGTGTTCTTCAAAAACTGCCAAAGAACCGGAAAAATATCGGCTCGAACCGTATTTTAGGAAGAACAAAGGAAAATTTTTCATAAAATTAAACCACATTACTATGAATCAAGAAAACAATAAAAATGGAATTGATTTGAGCAAACGTATAAGTGAGCCAGCCACGAAATCTCAAAGCGGAGAATGGTATTCTGGGCCTTATGTTTCTCCCACTGCCCCAAAAATTATTCGGTGGTTAATTAAATATTCGGGCGGCTTAATAAGAAATGAAAAGCAGGCAGCATATGTTATTTTCGGATTCATAGTTTTTGTTGTCATTATTTCTCTTTTCTTAATTTTTGGCAGAGGAGGAGAAAGTGAAAGAGAAAAAACTTTCACTCCTCCCGCAGAAGCGCCAGTGGAGGAAGTCGTTCCTCCTGCTGAATTTTAGAATTATGCATTTGAAACATAACAAAGGATTTACACTCATCGAACTGCTAGTGGTCATTGCTATCATTGGGCTTTTATCCAGCATTGTTTTGGTAAGTATGCAGGGCGTGAGAGCAAAAGCAAGAGATGCCAGGAGACTGCATGATATGAGACAAATTGTCACCGCTCTCCAATTGTATTACAGCAAATATGAAAGATATCCTTTTATTTCAGCTGATGGCTGTTGTGATGGTTGGGACCAGGGACCTTGCGCGGGAGATCCATTTATTGGTGCTTTAGCGACAGAGGGTTTGATACAAACTCCTACCGATCCCAGTGGCGGTTCGGGAACTGGTTGCTATGGCTATAGCTATTACCGCTATTCTGCCGGAGGTTATGGCTGTGATTCTTCGAGAGGTGCTTATTTCGTTCTAGGCGTTCGCGATATGGAAACTAGCGGTCGTCCTCATCCGGACAGCCCAGGCTGGAGTTGTCCCAGCAGAAACTGGCAAAATGAATTTGATTGGGTGATTGGCGATTTTGAAAGGTAAATTCTTTTTTTATTTGCCGCCAAAGAAAAACCCTGAAGTAGAAACCTACGGCTTCACTACAGGGCAGGCTTGAAATTGTCCCCGAAGTATCCGCCTTCGGCAGAACTACGGGGCAGGCAAATTACTGGGGCTCTTTCTCGCCGCCGCAGGCGGCGAAATGCGCTATACCTGTCCGTAGCTTTAGCGAAGGAGGGTTTGACCCCTTGACAAGTCCTCTGTGTATTTGTTAATATAATAAAACCCCTTTAAGGGGTTTTAATATGTCTAAAAACCTAAAATGCCTTCCTTTTCGGAAAAAATGGAGGTTACATATCCTGTTTCCCTTAATTTTAGTTAGTTTAATCGGAATTTTACTCTTTTTTGAACTCAAAACGCCAGCTGTTGAGGCTGATTTTGAGGTAATTTCGAATCAAAACGCAGAGGTTCCTCGATTTTCGGTTATTCAAAATAATAGTCTTTCTCCAATTTCCAACCCTTTAATACCTCAAGATAACCTTATAGTAATTGAGCAAATATCAGTTATTGTTACTGGTTATTCTTCTTCACCCGAGGAGACCGATAGTAGTCCTCGATTGACAGCGGCTGGAACTTGGGTTAGAGATGGAGTTATAGCTAATAATATGTTGCCCTTTGGAACAAAGGTCAGGATTCCCGAAATTTACGACGATAAAATTTTTGTGGTTGAGGATAGAATGAGTTTAAGGAAAGGTAATTTTCACATCGATATCTGGTTCCCGAATTACTGGCAGGCTCTAAACTTTGGCGCCAAAAGAACCTACATTGAGATTTTAGAAGGGTAATTTTAAATTAAAAATAGAAAAAGCCGCGCCATTGGCGCGGCTTTTTTGTGCCCGGGGAGGGACTTGCACCCTCACGGGTTGTTCACCCACTGGATTTTAAGTCCAGACCGTCTGCTAGTTCCGGCACCCGGGCATTTTGAGGCCACGGTCGGATTTGCACCGACGTATAGCGGTTTTGCAGACCGCAGCGTTTGCTTCTTCGCCACGTGGCCATGTTCCTATTTTACCCTATTTTTCCTCTTTTATCAAACGTCAGTGAAGATGAAGAAGAGATTTATCTCTTTGACTTCAACTCTTCTAAAATCTCTTCAACTTTGGCTGCTTCAGCCGTTTTTTCTTCTGGAAAAAATTTCAATCTTGGCAAAGGCTTCATTTTTACTTTTTGGTTGAACTTTTGCTGTAAAAAATAAATTTTTTTGTTTAAAATTTGCAATACTTTATCCAATTTTTCCTCCGGAATTGTAGAGATGAAAACCTTACTTTCTCTTAAATCAGCCGATGTCGCAACTCTGGTCACTGTTACTAAGATATTTGAAGGGAACTCAATCTCTCGCAGGATGAGTTGTGATAAGACCTCTTTTATTAAAGCATTAATTCTTAAAATACGTTTTGACATAAAATTAAATTAAAACTTTTTGTTTAAATTTCTTCTCTTTTTCTTTCTTCGGTATATATCAATAACACATCTCCCTCTTCGATTTTTGTCTCTCCTTCATACAATATTCCGCATTCTTCACCTTTTGAAACTCGCTCCGTATCTTTTTTGTTCTTTTGAAGATTAATTAGTCTGCCCTTGTCTATTAATTCTTCGCCCCGAAAAACCTCAATTAAAGCTCCTTTTTTTACTTCTCCCTCAATTACTTTTCCGCCAATAATTTGGCGGTTTTTCTCGATTAGAAAAATAACCAGGGCTTTAACCCTTCCTATGTCAATTCTTTCTACCTCTGCTTTTAAAAATCTTTGGCATAATTTTCTCACTTCTTCTACCAAGTCGTAAATTACCTGAAATTGCATTATTTTTATTTTTTCTCTTTCGGCCAAATTTTTAGCAAATGGATTTATTTTTACTCGAAAACCTAAAATCAAAGCTTTACTGCTTTTAGCTGTTTTAATATCTGATTCATTTATTTCTCCAACCTCAGATTTAAGAACTCTTAAGATAATTTTTTCTTGAGGAATCTTTTTTAAAACCTCTTCAATCGCTTCGGTTGACCCTAAAAAATCTGCTTTTAAAATTAAATTTAAAACCCTTTGCTCTGTAGGAAACCCGATAGGGCTTTCCTTCGGGGTTTTTGTTCGGCTTTGTATAAGATAATTTTTTGCCTCTTCTAAGATTGAGAAGACTCTAAATTTTTCTCCAACCCTTGGACAATCTTCAAAACCTACGACAATAATCGGATCTCCAGGTGAAGCCTCTGAGAGAGGTAATCCTTGAAAGTTTTCTAAATTTTTTATTTTCCCAAAAGCAAAATTTGTACCGAGAACATCCCCTACCCTCAAAACTCCCTGAGTTAAAATTAAAGTAGCTGTTGGCCCTCTTAACTTATCTAAATAAGACTCAATCACCACCCCTTCAGCTGGTCCTAAAATATCAGCTTTTAAATCTTCCATTTCAGCTATTAATAATACAACCTCTAAAAGTTCATCAATCCCTTTTCCAGTTTTTGCCGAAGTCTCAACAGAAGGCACCTTTCCTCCTAAACTTTCAACTAAAACATCTTCTTTTTGGAGTTCCCTTTTTACCTTTTCTGGATTGGCTTCCGGTTTATCAATTTTATTTAAGGCAACAATTAAGGGAATTTGAATTTTTTTTATATGAGAAATTGCCTCTTTTGTTTGATCTTTTACTCCTTCAGCAGCATCGATGACTAAAATGGCAATATCAGCCACCTTTGCTCCCCTTGAGCGCATGGCTGAAAATGCCTCATGCCCAGGAGTATCAATAAAGGTAATTTTTTTACCATCTTTCTCAATTTGATAAGATTCGATGTGTTGGGTGATAACTCCGCCTGGTTTTCCACCAGTAAATTGAAGTTTTTGAATAGCGTTAAGCAAGCTACTCTTTCCATGATCAATATGTCCTAAAACCACCACCACCGGCGGTCGAGTTATTAAATTTTGAGTTTTTGTTTCCACCCCGTTAGAAATTTCAGCTGTTTTCTTCTTCATAATAATTTCTTTAACAAACCCCGTTGAATTTTTATAATTTCTAACGGGGTCCATATTTTGCTTTATCTATTGCTTTTTTCTCCTCCTCAGATAATAAATATTCCGAATTTCCATTTTTGATTGGTTTTCCATAAACCCGATTTCCTTCCCTGGTGTATAAACTAGTAATCACCACTCCATTATCATTTCTATCGAGCAAGGTAATTGAAAAACTTTGGTCGCCTCCAATCTCTTTGAAGGGATTAAATCTGACAATCCCAATTTTCTGAATAGAAAACTGACTTTCTTTTTTCAAATTTTCTAATTCTTCAGAAAGATTTTCAAAATTTTTCTCAAATTCCTTAAATCGAGCCAAAACCTCTTTAAAATTCTCTGGTTCTTTTTTTGTTTTTTTGAAAAATTTGAACATGGCGGAGGAGAGAGGACTCGAACCTCTAAAGGATTTCTCCCACGGCATTTCGAGTGCCGCGCAATAGCCATTCTGCCACTCCTCCAAAATCTCATCTAATTTAACATAAATTAACAAAAAATAAAAGCCCAAAATGGGCGAGAAGATTTATGGTGTTTGTTAGAAAAAGTTAGAACTTTTTACCAAGAAAATCCCGATGCTAACTTTTAGCCCGTTACCGAAGCCCGAGCCCCGAGCGAAGCGAGGGGCGAGGCAACAATTCACAACCCAAAACTTGCAAAGTTGCGATTGGTGGACCCGAGGGGGTTTGAACCCCTGACCTCACGCATGCCATGCGCGTACTCTACCAGCTGAGCTACGGGCCCAAATTTTGCATTTTACATTTTGAATTTTAAATTTATTATGGTGCTCTATGTTGAAAATGATTAAAACGCATTTCGCCACCTGCGACGGAAAAAAGTCTCCCTAATTTGCGGCTTGCCCACGACTTCATCGGGGTTCGTCGCGAACTTTGTCAATTTTAATTTTTGGCAAGCGGAGCGGAACTTACTGGTAAAATATTAGCATATTTTACCTTTGGCGGCAAATTCTTTATTCCTTTGAAAAATAAATAAGCCCCAAGTAGTACTTGGCCACAAGGGGCTTAATTGAACGAACTCATTAGGAAATGGAGGAAAAAATTAATTTAGAAAGTGGTAGGCTACTTCCTAAAGACCAGAACAGATATCGTCAGACTATTATCCGCAACATCCGTTTCCCCCCTGACAACACTTACTTTAGCCGTCAGCTTGTGACGGATTCCCGCTGGTTCTGTTGGCGTCCAGTAAATTAGCTGACTCCTTGATTTAGAGGGGGCGAGGGTGAATCTCTGAGAGCTAATTAGCCTATTATTAACCGTATTGTCAAATATGCTTAAATTAAGTGTTTCCTGGTAGCCCCCTTCATTCTCTATTGTTACTACAAGTTTAGCCCTCTGGCCTATTGTGGCCGTGCTGCTGGTAGCCCTGAATTTTGTTACCGCCACATCGTGGATAAAAGATGGTGGTTTGGGTGGTTCGTTGGGCTTTTTTCCCACGCAGACATTGCCCTGGCGCAGCGCCTTTTCAATAGAGGCAAGATTGCGTTCAGCGTAAACCCAGACCTTAACCGAGCAATACTTGTTGACTTCGTGAGCATCTGATCCAGCCACCATGCCCTTTCATTTCTCAGCGCACCAGCTTGGCGCCGATAAACAGTGACCATTATAAAGCTCGTATCCCTCCACCTCTTGGGGGATATCTTTGGGGATATCTGTTGACTCCCCCCAGCTCCAGGTAGCAGGGTGAGCAATACAGATAAAAGCCCCTTGATTATAAGCATCGGTTACAGAGGTTGGCATTCTCTGCACAAAATACATCAGGAGATGCTTAAGGTAACCGGGGCAGGTCCATTCTAGGGCGGGGATAATGATCAAACCATCAGCCTTGACTTGAGTAAGTCTATCATGGTCGCTGATAGCGAGAATGTCGAACCCTTTTTCTTTATAGAGTTCAACAATCTTGTCTGGCGGAAGCGAACCGTCAGACTTCTTCGAGTGGACATGCAAATCGGCCAGTAGCCATTCTGGGCCACTAGAAGCTGCTGCCGTCATGGATGGAGCGGGAAAAAGGGAAAGGATAATCAACGCAACCAACGCCAATCCTAATCCTATCATCTTGTGTTTGCTCATCTTGACCTCCTTGCTTTTTAGTTTTTCCCAAATACCCTGATAATACCCTGATTTTTACTCGATAGAACAACCTCCTTTCTTTAAATTCTGTTAAGGTGCGAAAATTGTGAACACTTTATTTTAACATGTAACAAAGAATCTGTCAAGTAGTCCGGTATTGTGTACGATCATATTTTATCTCAGTAGTTTAAAGATAATCTAAAAACAGTTAGTTATCAATTACTTGCCAACTTCCTAGGCAGGGTTGCGTCATCCCTTGTATTGAAAGGTCGAACGAACGAAAAATCACCGAAGGAATCGGTGATTTTTTTGTGGCATTTTTAGGTCATGCTAGTCAGTCGCCTGAATTAGTATGTGAATATGCCCCTGATAGGAATCGAACCTATAATTTAGGGTTTAGGAAACCCTCGTCCTATCCGTTGAACGACAGGGGCAAGAAAAAATTTTCAATTTTCAATTCTAATGTTATTAATATAGCAAAATTTTTACTTGTTGACAATATTATTTATTGTTACAATAAGATATATGCCAGAGAAATCGCCCATTGTTGAAGTAGCAAAAAAAGTTTGTCCCGCAGTAATTACCATTATTATTTCCAAAGACCTGCCGAAAGTGGAAGGTTTTTATCTTTTTCCTTTTGGTGGAGAGAATTTTATTTTTCCAAAAATTGAGAATGGCAAAAAGGAAAAAACGAAAATTGGTGGTGGTTCCGGATTTATTATTACTCCGAATGGCTACATCTTGACCTGTAATCATGTTGTTGGGGCCCCGGAAGCAAATTATACAGTTATTTTTGACCCTCAACATAAATATCAAGCGAAAATCTTAGATAAAGACCCTTTAATCGATATAGCAATATTAAAAATCGATGAAAAAAATCTACCCTATCTGGAATTAGGCGATTCGGATAAAATTGAATTAGGAGAAACAGTGGTAGCTATTGGAAATCCCTTGGGAGAATTTGAAGATACTTTATCAGCTGGAATTGTCTCTGGTTTAAGTCGGAAAATTACCGCTTACGGCGGCATACCTTTTAAAGCCACCAGTTTGAGAGGATTGATTCAGACCGATGCTGCCATCAATCCTGGAAATTCTGGCGGCCCTTTGGTTAATATGGAAGGAAAGGTAATTGGAATTAATACGGCTATGGTTATGGGGGCCCAGAATATTGGTTTTGCCATTTCCATCAATTATGTTAAAAATATTTTAGAAGAAGTAATGAAATACGGAAAATTGAAGAGGCCATTTTTGGGAGTAAGATATGTTATTTTGAATCTCGAAATTTCCAAAGCTAATAAATTGCAAATTGATTATGGAGCTTTAATTGTCAGGGAAAGTTTTGGCGAACCGGCAGTGGTAAAAGGGTCATCCGCAGATAAAGCCGGCCTGAAAGAGTATGACATCATTTTGGAAATGGATGGCAAAAAAATTACTGAAGAAAATCCTCTTGCTGATTTATTGGCCAAACACAAAATTGGCGATGAAATTTCCTTTAAAGTTTTAAGAGAGGGAAAAGAAATAACCCTTAAAGTAGAACTGGAAGAGAAAAAATAATTCTATCGATTTCCGAAATCAATAGAATAAAAACAGCTTTTTAAAGCTATTTTTTGTTTAATGAATGGATTTTAAGCTAAAATCTATCAATAATCTCCCTAAGCTGATTCATTTGCTCTTTGGTCCCGCAAGAGAGCCTAATCCAAGATTTATCTAAGCCCGTAGTACTTATACCATCGCCTTGATTTACTATTACTCCATTTTTCAAAAGGAATGAATAGAATTTATTTGCTTCGTTTATAGAAAAGAATCTAATAATTATATTATTGGTGTTACTTTTTATAATATTGAATCCTTTTAATTTTAAGTATCTCTCAGAATCATTTTTTAATTTTTTAATCTCTTTAATGAGATTTTTAAAGTATTTTTCCTCTTTTAATAATACTAGAGCCACATTTACCGAAGGTGAAGAAACATCATAAAATAACTTTTTATCTTTTAATTGATTAATGAGTTTTTTATTCCCCTACTATAAATCCTAATCTTAAACCAGCCGCAGAGTATCCTTTAGAAAAACTCCTCAGAACTAAAAGGTTAGGATAATTTTTAATATATCTTAGACCAGATTCTCCACCAAAATCTATATAGCATTCATCAACTGCTACAATCCCGTTAGTTTTCTTAGTGATGTCCAATATTGTCCTCGCATTTAACAAACCGAAGGGATTATTCGGGTTACATAGAAAAATCAAAGAGGCTTTTTTAACCTCGGGATTATTAGTATTAATTTTATATTCTTTCCATTGTCCATTGAATGAATATGTGGCTTTATATTTTCTTCCATTCCTTCTGGCAGCCTCTTTAAATTCAAAATAGGTTGGTGTAAAAAATAAAATTTTTTGACCAAAAACTTTTACAATTAAGTCAATGGCGCCATCGATACCATTAACTAATAGTATATTATCTTTATTGACATTAAATTTCTTAGATAGGTTAGAAACCAATGAATCGTAATTCTGAGGATAAAGATTGACATCTTTAAAACATCTTTTGAATTTCCTAATAATTCTTTCTGGTAAAGGGTATTTAATGTCGCCTAATTTAAGATTGATTTCTTTCATTGGTTTAATTATATCACAAATCAAAACAGCCTGAGGAAAACTCAGGCTGAAATTTTAGCTGATGGGGTGGCTAAGCGGATTTGCACCGCCTCCGAGAGTTCCACAAACTCTAATGCTGCTGTTACACCATAGCCACCATGTGCCCTCGACAGGAGTTGAATCTATACTCTTAGCCCTAGAAGGGCTCTGCTTTCTCTAATTAAGCTACGATCGCCATACTCACTTTAAATCCAGTATTAGCCGACGAGCATATCCCCAATCTATATCTAATCTCTTCCCAATCTGTCGATATGATAAACCTTTTCGTCTGAGTATCTTAGCTAGTTGTTTCTTTTTGAGATAAATTGCTCTTCGTTTTCTCTTATTTTCAATATTCTTTTTTAGAATAGGAAGAACCTTTAAAACTACTTCTTTTTTAACTACAAGGTTATCTAAAATTTTATTAAGAAAAAAATATACATCTTCTTGCTTGGCAATATAATAAAGCCAAGCATTTTGCCAGTGAGACTTTCTTTTCTTAATAAAATGAATATGTCCTAGTCCAGTAAAAATTTGGATTTCTTCTAATACTTTTTTACTGCTCTGCGTAATGCCAATTTTATACCCGCTTTTGCTATATTTCCCAAGAGTACCTTCGCCATCAAAAAATCCGGCGATATAATTCCAATTCATATACTTTTATTATCGCAATTATCGTGGCTATGTCAATATGTTTAGCAATTTAAACGTACCACGTTCCACCTTTTATTAAAAATAGTTTTACCAGTTTTCGCAACCTCTGTTTGTAAAACATGTTCAGGCCCCTAAGGGTTCCACAGACCCTAATGCGAAGCCACTACACTAATGCCACCATATTTTATTTAACCATTGGTTTTAATCTCTGTTTTTGGAGAAGTTTTATTACTGGCTTAAAAATTCTCGAAGCATTCAAAATTTCAATTCCAATGCCATTTTCCTAATTTTATTCTATTAAATTTTTAATAATTTTTCAAGTCACTGTATAAATCCATAACATTCTGGAAAACCCAAAGTTCTCAATAAGGTATTGTAGCGGACTTTAGTTATTTAGGGAAGAGCGTGGATATGATTAAAAAACTCCATAAGCGTCTTTCACTTTGGGTTTTCCAATATGTTTTTGAACTTATGCAGAGCGGGCGAAGAGATAAATCTCTTTGAGCGTGCGAAGAAAGGTATTCACCTTTCTTCTTTCGCTTTCGCTAAAGCTCAAGCGGGTGAAGGGAGTCGAACCCTCTTCTCTACCTTGGCAAGGTAGTGTAATAACCGTTATACGACACCCGCATTTTTTATGCCGCGGGTGGGAATCGAACCCACTACCCCTTCTTTTTCAGAGAAGTGCGTCTACCAATGAGCTACCGCGGCAGATAAAATAACTATATCAAAAACTCCAGTTTTGTGGGCGGCATAGGATTCGAACCTATAACCTCGTGAATGTAAGTCACGCACTCTAACCATTGAGCTAGCCGCCCTTATTTTGGCGGAGGACTGTCTAACTATTGAGCTACTCGTTTGAAAAGATGAGGATTGCTTTGACTAACTGTCTCCAGTCCTTTTGTGCGCGGGAGAGGACTCGAACCTCCACGCCTATAAAGGCACTAGCACCTCAAGCTAGCCTGGCTACCGATTACAGCACCCGCGCATATTTTTCATTTTGCCACAGTAACTTTGTTTTTTTCCTATCGGCATATATTTAACGTTTTGACCCTTCAAGAGCTCTTCTCTTTACTTTCGCTTTCTTACCAACCATTTTCCTTAGATAATAAAGTTTAGCTCGCCTAACCCTTCCTCTTTTTAAAACCTCTATTTTCTCAATAGTCGGGGAGTGAAGGGGAAAGATTCTTTCTACTCCAATTCCAGAAATTACTTTTCTAACAGTAATGGTTGCCCCCGCCTCTTTCCCGTGTTTTCTAGCAATAATTACTCCCTCAAAAACCTGAATTCTTTCCTTATCGCCTTCTTTAATTTTTTGTGAAACGCAAACAGTATCGCCAGGGCGGATATATAGTAAGTCTTTCTTTAGTTGTAATTGGTTGAAAATATCAAGTTTTGTAGACATAGTTTTAAATCGTTTGGTAATGCTGATTTAAATTCCCTAATTTCGCCATTGGGTAAATTTATTTTTAGATAACTGGCATGTAAAAATTGTCTTTTTAGACCTTTGGGAGTGAGCTGGTTTTTGAACCCATATAATTTATCACCGGCAATTGGATGACCCAAATAAGCAAGGTGAGTTCGAATTTGATGTTTTCTGCCGGTTTTTGGCTCAACTTCAATTAAATCATAATTTTCAAATCTTTTCAACACTTTATATTTAGTTACTGCCATTCTTTTTCCTTCAGCTCGAGGATCATGAAGTAGATAAACTTTTTGTTTTCTTCTGTCTTTGGGCGAACGGCCGATTAGGGTTTCAATCACCCGAGCGTTAGCGAAGGGTGAAGAAGAAGATTTATCTTCTTCGCCTACCCCTTCATTTTTAAGATTACCAACGACTAAAGCTAAATATTTCTTTTTGACCCTTCTTTCCTTAAATTGTTTTTGTAAAAATTCTAAAGCATTATCATTTTTTGCTATTAAAAGTATTCCTGAAGTATCTTTATCTAACCGATGAACTCTTCTTTCAAAATCATCAGCGTTAACGCCCGCCGGCTTATCAATAACTAAAAAATTATCATCTTCATACAGATTCATACAGAATTTTGCATTTTGCATTTTGAATTTTCTTTTTGTGGGCGCGAGCCGACTTGAACGGCTGACCTTCGCAATGTCAGTGCGACGCTCTAACCAGCTGAGCTACGCGCCCTTGGTGCGCGTGGATGGATTCGAACCATCGACCCCCACTTTATAAGAGTGGTGCTACTACCGCTGAGCTACACGCGCTTGATTTTTACTTTAATTGATTTTTCCCCTTTAGCAAGTGGTTTCGAGACTTCAATTTTAGGAGCCTCTTTTTTTCCAGTCAATTCTTCAAACTCCTCTTTTTCAATTGTCTCTTTCTCAATTAATCGTTTGGCAATTTTTTCTAATAAACTCTTTTTTTTGGTCAAAATTTTTCTGGCTGTATTCTCAGCATTTTTAACAAATTTTTCAATTTCTTTATCAATTTTAGCTGCCACCTTTTCAGAATAATCGCGGAAAAATTCTTCTCTTCCCAAAAATATCAGCTCCTCTTTTTTGCCAAAGGTGACTGGCCCCAAAGCTGACATTCCAAATTCAGTCACCAATTTTCTGGCTAATTGAGTGGTCCTTTCCAAATCATTGCTGGCTCCGGTAGTAATTTCTCCGAATTTTAATCTTTCGGCACAATAACCACCAAGCAAAGTTGCCATTTCAGCTAAAAATTCTGATTTGGTCTTAATTTTTCTTTCTTCAGTTGGCATCTTTAGGGTATAGCCGGCGGCCATTCCCCGGGCAATAATTGAAATTTTTCTTACTGGTTCAACTTCAGGCAAAGAAGCGGAAACTAAGCCATGACCTGCTTCATGATAGGCAGCAATTTCTTTTTCTTTTTTTGATAAAATGTGTGATTTTCTTTCCGGTCCCAGTAAAACTTTTTCAATTGATTCTAATAATTCTTCTTGATAAACTTGTGACTTTCCTCTTCGAGCTGCCAAAATCGCTGCTTCATTAACAACATTAGCCAAATCAGCTCCTGAAAATCCTGGAGTTCTTTCAGCCACCTCTCTTAAATTAACATTGAGGGCCAATGGTTTTCCTCGACAGTGAATCCTTAAAACTTCTTCCCTCTCATTAATATCCGGTAAATCCAAAACAATTCTTCGATCAAATCTTCCTGGTCTCAAAAGTGCTGGATCGAGATATTCCGGGCGATTCGTAGCGGACATAACTATGATACCCTCTTCTCTTCCAATTCCATCCATTTCAGCTAATAGTTGATTTAAAGTTTGCTCCCTCTCCTCGTGTCCACCAGTTACCCCTACACCTCTTATTTTTCCAATACTATCAATTTCATCAATGAAAATTATCGCCCTTCCTGTCTTTCTTGCTTGATCAAATAAACTTCTAACCCTTGAACTCCCAACTCCTACGAATAATTCTATAAATTCTGAACCAGAAATTGAGAAAAAGGGGACATTGCTTTCATTAGCTACTGCTTTCGCCAATAAAGTTTTCCCTGTTCCCGGTGGCCCAACTAACAAAACTCCCCTTGGAATCTTAGCCCCCATTTGTAAATATTTTTTGGGATTTTTTAAAAAATCAACCACTTCCATTAATTCTTGTTTCGCTTCTTCTAAGCCAGCTACATCTTTGAAGGTGATTTTTTCTCTTGGCTGACCCTCGGCTCCGAATAATCTGGCTCTGGCTTTAGTGAAATCAAAGGCTTGCATGGCTCCGGTTTTGGCCTGTCGGAAAATCATAAAGAAAAATAAACCAAAAAGTAAAAGAGGCAAAACAGCAAATAAAACCGGTCCCAACCAAGTCCAGGTTCCACCCGCCTCTTTTGTTTCTATTTCTACTTTGGTTAATTTCTCTTTATCTACTCCATAATTTATTAAAGATTCTGATAGAGCAGCTTCAATTTCTTTTCTTGATTTGGCTTTGGAATCATCTTGATAAACTATCTGAAGCTCATTACCTGAAACAACAATTTTTTTAATTTTTTCCTGATTTATCTCTTGAACTAATTGGGTAAAAGATAATTCCTTTTCAGATGGCTTTGAAAACAAAGAAAAAACAGCCGAAATGACCAGAAAAATTAACAAAATAAAAACAAAATTTTTCGCCAAGCTTTTCATTTACCAAGTCCCGCAGTGCGGGACGCAGGTGGAAAAGAAGATTTATCTTCTTTGACTTAATACTCTTTTAATATATCAAAAAATTTAAAATAATTCAACCTCCATTAAATTAAAAAGAGCTCTGGAGGACGAATTTCGTCACAGAGCCCCTTTTTCCGCTACTTTTCGCTACAGGTCATTTATTTGGTTACTTGCCATTGGCAATCTGGACAGCCTTTTCAGCGTTCTTAAACGCATCAAAGACTTGTCCATAAACCGCTTGAAGGACTGCTCGCAAGGGTTGCGAGCAACCCTCAAACTTGCTTCCCTCTGGGAACTTCTTGCCCATACAAGAGGCAAAGAAATCCTCAAGGTGTTGGGGGACTTTGGAGATTTCTATCTCATTCTCTATCCTTTCTACGAGGAGGAAGAGCTGAGGGATTTCTTCAGCAGTCCGTCCATCAGGGGTAGGGATTTTCCAGACACCTTTAAATTCAACAAAACAGGCGCCTGGCTTCTTTTCCAGGAAGAACTCCTTAGGGGTAATGGTGGTTTGACCTTGAAGGCTTTCCTCCTGAGCCCGGATTTCTCTCTTCCCTTCCGCAGTGGTTATTCCCCGCCTGATGAGGTGCCAGAGGAGCTGCACTTTCTTAGCCTGCTCCATTGGCAATCCCTTGACGAAGGGGGGAACTTTCCAATTGAGAGAGTTGACCAGAAGGTGGATATCAAGATCCCTCATTTCTCTGACAACTTCCTCAATGGCGCCAACGGCGTTAAGAGGGAGAATTTTCTTCCCGTCACTGGTGACAAGAAGCGTCCCTCCCCCTCGCCAGAATTTCTGCCCATTTCGGCTTACATTCTCGGCTGAAACCTCCAGGGTGCACTTGCCTGGTTTACCGATTCGGAGTTCCTGGTCGTCGATTGTGGCCAGACGTCGGAGACCTTCGGCCTTATCTATCCGTACTTTCCCTACCTTTTGGTAGACCCGTTGAAGGAGGCTGAATAGCGACCTTCGGATTTCCCTTTCCTCTGGGTCTTCGAAGAGAGAATTAGGAGAGATAGCGTAACTCTTACCATAGGCCTTGATAGGTCCGACAGAAGCCTCTATCAGGCGTTCTTCCTTGACCAGCTGGTCTAGAAGATTCTCCACTTCCTTGCGGTCATTAAGCTCTCGGGCAAACTCGTATTGCAGAGAGCTTAACCAAGCTGCTCGGCGATAAGCCGGGACCTCATGAGCAAAGAGCTCTTGGAGTTTTTTTTGGGCCTTAGCGATTTCCGACGCTGCCACCAACTCCCGAGCCTCTCGGCTCATCTTGGCCACTTGGTCTATCTTGAGAAGGGTGGACTTCACCCAGCTATAAACTTTGGTGGCTCCTTCACGGATTTTGACAGCTCGTTCTTCCAAATCGTCAGCAGCAAGCAAGTCAATCTCGGGGAGTTCGAGGGGCGACACTAAGGTCATCTTTTTTAGCTCTTCCAGGGAATGCAAAACATTACCACCTTTAGGCATTTAACTAACCTCCTTTTTTATATGATTTGACCCATAGCGAATTGTAGTGAACTAATAACATTATACCAAGATAAAATTTTTTGTCAAGTTTTTAAAATGGCTACAAGAAAAATTAAATGAAATTATTTTCAAAAAACAAAACAGCGAGTCGCCCCGCTGTATAGAGTTAAACGTAAAAGTTTATTCTTTGGTTGGTGAGAAGAGATAAACCATCTTACTGCCATCCGGCTTACTGTCGGCCAAACTAATAAGTTCAGGAGAAAGAGATTTCAGACTACCAGCAACCACAATTATCTTTAGACCTCGGCGGATAGCTGCCCGAACTAAAGGAACAAAGTTCTTTTCGCCGCTACTTGCAAAATCTTTGTCTCCGCTTCCGATACAAAGATGGGTTAAATCTGGATTCTTAGTAATTTCTCTCTTGCCATACTCAGTGAGTATAGAATCAACGGTATCCTTTTCTCCTTCATCTTTAGTTTTGATTTTTGGACAGTAAATTGTGAAAAATCCCTGCTTGTGGAAAGTTTCTCCCCATAGTGAAGATAGATGTGGAGGAACAAAAATAAAGACATCGGTAATTTCACCCACCTCTCGAGAAATCTCCTTAGTTACCTTATCAAATCCAGCTTCTACTGAGTAACTTGTAGGAGATGAAATCTCAAAGTTTGTCAGTAGATTCTCAAAATCTACCAACATCACAATCTTGTTCTCTTTAGTTTTCTTTTTTCCCATCATAATATTACCCTCCAGATTGTTAAAGTACATTTACTTAGCATTTAATCAATGCTGAGTGTCTTTTTTATTGTATCTTAAATAAAAAATCTGTCAACTCTTTGACTGGCAGAATTCATAATTATACTTACGAGATACTAATTACCAGAGACTAATTTTAGGCTCATGCGGTGTTCTTTTGGATCAATGAGTAAAATTTTAAAACTATATTTTTTGCCGATTTTTAATTTTTCTTCCATTTTTTTCTGAGAGCCGAATTCAGAGATATGGCAGAGGCCTTGAATTTTGGGCGAAACTTCAACAAAAGCACCAAAAGGATTAAGTTTTGTTATTTTTCCTTTAATAATATCTCCTTTTTTATATTTTTTTTCAATGTTTTTCCAAGGGTCTTCTTTTAAAGCTTTTAAAGAGAGAGAAACTTTGTCGTTAGTTATGTCAATAATTTTTGCCTGAACAACTTCTCCGACTTTTACAATTTCTGAAGGATCTTCAATAATTTGCCAATCAAGTTCAGAAATATGAATTAGTCCTTCTAAATTTTCATTAAATTTCATAAATACTCCGAAGCCTACTAATCCGGTAATTTTTCCCTCAACCATGTCGCCAACTTTGTAATTTTTTAAAATCTCTTTTGTTTTTTCAACATCTTTTGCTTTCTCAGATAAAATAAGTTTTCTCTCTCTTGGGTCGAGGTCAAAGATTTTTACTTCTAATTCTTTGCCAATAAATTTTTGAAGCTCTCTAAAAACTTTTGTTATATCTCCTCCTTCTACTTTTGGATAATGTTCGGGTGATAATTGGGAAACAGGTAAAAAGGCCGAAATCCCTGAAATTTCTGTCAGCAAGCCCCCTTTATTAGCGCCCAAAATTTTAACAATTAATTTTTCTCCTTTTGATTTTTTTTGTTGTAAATTTTCCCAAACCATTTCTTTTCTCGCTTGACTTATTGATAGCTCAATATACCCATCTTCGTTTTCCAGATCGATTATCTTGGCAAAGATATTGTTTCCGATTTCCAAATCTTTTAACTGGTCTTTTACTATCTGGAATTCCTTTCCATAAATTATTCCTGTTCCTTGAGGTCCTAAATCTAAAAATAACCGAGATTGTCCTCTGGCAATGATTTTTCCCTCAACAGTATCGCCAACTTTCAATGGCTTCAACAAATTGTCTTTTTCTAACAAATCTTTCACCCCGTTAGAAGTCTGTTGTTATATAGCTCATAGCTAATTTCAAACAGACCCTTATATTTAGTTTTACCCCGTTTAGTACCCTGCATAAAATTTTTCAAAGAAAATTTTATGCCAAAGACTTCTAACGGGGTTTCATATCCTCTAATTTATAATAATTCTTGAATTTCTGCAATAGCTGTGATAAAATTAAATAATTCCATGAATATTATTTGGCATGGACAAACTTGTTTTGAGTTATTAATTACACCTGCTAAAAATAGCCAGGTGAAAATTGTTATTGACCCTTTTCCTGAAGAGATTGGGTTGAGGTTACCAAAAGTAGAAGCTAACATTCTATTGACCACTCATAATTATCTTTATTATAACAATATAATAAAAGCAGTAAGCGGCAATCCTTTTTTAATTTCTGGTCCTGGCGAATACGAAGTAAAGGGGGTTTATATTCAGGGCATTCCAACCCGGCATAATGAAAAAAATAGCAAGGAAGAAGGTGAAAATACTATATATACTATTGAGGCTGAAGATTTAAAATTGTGTCATTTGGGAAATTTTAACCAAAAAGAACTAACCGAAGAACAATTAGAAAAGATTGGAGACATTGATATTTTAATGATTCCCATAGGGGGAGTTTCCACACTCTCAACTAACGAGGCTCTAAAAATAATGTCTCAAATTGAGCCAAATATTACAATTCCAATGTGTTATCAGATACCCGAGCAACAGCGAAGGGTGGAGATGAAACGACAGCTTCATCGACTCCCTAAACTGAAGTTAAAGTTAGAAGGAATAGATAAATTTTTAAAAATAATGGGAATAAAAAAAATAGAACCTCAAAACAAATTAACAATCAAAAAGAAAGATATTTCGCCAGAAGAAGCAAAAGTAGTGATATTAAAACCATGAAATTTCTTCAGAAACTACAGAATTTACCGGAAAAAAATAGAAAGATTATTTTATGGTTAGTAGTAATTTTTGTCGGTTTTGGACTTTTCACTTTTTATATTAAAAATATTCAAAAAAAACTAAAAAACTTTGAGGCTGGAAAAATAGAAAAGGAATTAAAGCTGCCTTCTCTTGAAGGTCTTCCAAAAATTGAAGTTCCAGATTTTGAAGAGGCAACAAAAGAGACGAATCAATAATTAAAAAAATGGCAAACAAAACAAAACAATTAAATACTGAGCCCCGCAGCAGCGGGGGGAGGGGGAAGATGAGGACGAAGTCCTCATCGCCCACTGAAGCAGGTTATATAAAGCCCCGGGAGATTACTGAGGAAGTGAAAGAGAGCTACATTGACTATGCAATGTCAGTCATTGTTTCTCGGGCTTTGCCGGATGTGAGAGATGGATTAAAGCCAGTTCATCGACGGATTTTGTATACGATGTTAGAAGATGGGTTAAGGCACGATGCTAAATTTAGAAAATCAGCGACGGTAGTAGGATCCTGCCTCGGTCGCTACCATCCCCATGGGGATATAGCTGTTTATGATTCGCTAGCCAGGATGGCTCAAGACTTTTCTTTACGTTATCCGTTAATCAATGGCCAAGGGAATTGGGGCTCGACAGATGATCCTCCGGCTGCGATGCGGTATACAGAATGTCGGCTTTCAAAAATCGGCGAGGAGGTGTTAAAAGACATAGAAAAAAATACGGTTGATTTTACTGACAATTATGATGGGACAAGAAAAGAACCTGTTGTTTTGCCCTCTCCTCTTCCTCAACTTTTATTAAATGGCTCTCTGGGAATTGCCGTCGGAATGGCAACTAATATTCCTTCTCATAATCTTTCCGAAGTTTGCGATGCCATAATTTATTTAATGGACCATCCTAAAACAACCACTGAAGATATTTTCAAATTCATCAAAGGGCCCGATTTTCCAACCGGTGGAGAAATTTTTGACCAAAAAGAGATAATTCAAACTTATTCTCAAGGGAAAGGACCTGTTATTACCAGAGGAAAAGCGGAAATAATTGAGGAGGTTAAAACTCGTCGTCAGCAGATTGTTATTTCGGAAATTCCCTTTCAGGTGCAAAAATCAACTTTAGTTGAGCAATTGGCTAACTTGGTTTCAGAGAAAAAAATTGAAGGAATTAAAGATATCAGAGACGAATCGGATAAAGAAGGAATGAGAATTGTTATTGATTTACAAAGAGA
>Ga0210018_1000555_pt1 | contig 19019 bp, 29 predicted proteins | sample CryGeyCG2014_010_2_FD_183967 | JGI IMG/M metagenome (GOLD analysis project Ga0210018, IMG submission 183967) | Groundwater microbial communities from aquifer - Crystal Geyser CG09_land_8/20/14_0.10 (SPAdes) (version 2) | ecosystem: Environmental > Aquatic > Deep subsurface > Groundwater | place...
AATCTTTTAAACTCAACTGAGGAGGGGAGGATACACAAAATGACAGTCTCGTAATTCAAAGTAATTTGATTTTAAATACCCTATCAATTTCATAGTCATTAATAAGCTGGCCGATGTAGTCTTTGATTTCCTGCTGAAATCTTGCTGAATTAAATCTTTCAGCATGGGCTTTAATCAGTTGAGGATGGAATTTTTCCTGCTTAAAATGAATGATTTGATTGGCTAATGATTCCCAGTTTTGCTCGTCAAAAAATTCGCCGCTAACATCCGGCACAACAGTTTCCAGAGCGCCGCCTGCCCGATAAGCGATCACCGGCCGGCCGGCGGCCATTGATTCTACGGCCGTGATGCCAAAATCTTCCACCTGGGGATGAATAAAGGCAAGAGTATGCGCGTAAAGCTCCGCTTTGGCAGTATCAGTGATGTTGCCGAGAAATTCAATATTTTTGCAGGCCATTTTTTTTAAGCGCGGATAGTCAGAACCGCTGCCGAAAATTTTGAGCTTAATGCCCAATTTATTAAAGGCGCGGATAGCCAAATCATAGCGCTTATAAGCTACCAGCCGGCCGCCGCTTAAATAGTAATTATCAAGCCGCTGGGCAATGTAAAATTTTTGCGTGTCAACCGGCGGGTAAATTATTTTACTCTCGCGGCCGTAATATTTTTTAATGCGCGCCTGGACAAGGCGGGAGTTGGCGATAAAATAATTAACGCGCCTGGCGGCCAAAAAATCCCAATGGCGCAAACGTTTTAAAAATAAAGAAATAATTTTTTTAACCAATTGATTATATTTTAATTCTTCCACATAATGCTCGGCGTCATGCCAAAGATAGCGCGTAGGAGTGTGGCAGTAGCAGACATGCAGGGCATCGGGACGAATCTTAACGGCTTTGGCAATGGAAGAGGCGGAGCTGATGACCACATCAAAATCATTCAGGCGATGGGATTCAACCGCGCTGGGCATCAGGGCCAAATACCATTGATAGCGGCTGATGGCCAAGGGAAAATTTTGCAGCCAGGAGCTGACGATGCGTGTTTGATCAAAAATCTGGCTGGTGATCTTTTTATTATTGACCAAAACAAAAACAGGGCTGTCTTTAAAGACCTCCTGTAAATTTTGTAAGACTTTTTCCGCTCCGCCTAATTGGGTCAAATAGTCATGAACTAGGGCTATTTTCATACGCCCTAAGCTTAACAGAAATGAAAGGAATTGACAAAAATTAAATCTTTGACTGCTTAGTTTTGAAGCCCGTAACTATTTCTTCCCAGTAATTGATAATTTGTTTGACAGTCTCTTGGTAGTTGAAATTTGCAGTCACATGCTCATAAGCGGCGTTGCCCAGTTTATGGGCCAATTGGTCATTGGCTAATAAGCTTAATACTTTGGCCACAAATTGTTTTTGATTATTAAGCGCCACCAGCAAGCCCGTTTTTTTATTAATAATTATTTCTTGGGCGCCGGTGGTGGCGGTAGCGACGGCCGGCCGAGCAACGGCAGCCGCTTCAAGCAAGACTTTGCCGAAACTTTCATGGAGCGAGGGCAGGACAAAAATATCGGCGGCATAGAAATAATTAGCCACGTTCTGGTAATCAATCCGGCCGAGCAATTTAATGTTTTGCCCTAAATTTAAGCGGACAATCTGCTTTTGGACGGCCGGCAATTCTTTGCCCGAACCGCCAAGGAGTAAAACTGCTTCTGGATATTTTTTTATAATTTGAGCGAATGATTGCAGTAGAAAGCCCAGATTTTTTTCTTGGGCCATCCGACCAAGCCAGAAAATAATTTTTTTGCCGACAAATTCCGCTTTAATGCTTAAAACCGTTTGGTTGTCATGGTTTTGAAATTTTTCCAGGTTGACCGGGGTGTGAATGGTTTTAATTTTAGCGGCTGGCACGCCGGCGGCAATTAACTTCCTCTTAATGCCGGAGGCAACAACGCGCAGAGCGTCGGCATGTCTGACTGTAAATTGGCTGATTAATAATAGCGGGTAATTAAGCATGCTTTGTTTCAGCCAGTAATTGTTGTCCCAAAAATCGCCATGAAAATGAATCAGCAATTTGCTGCCGAATTTTCTTTTGATGAAATAACCGGCAATGCCCGTTAAAAACGGGTCTTGGCAGACGATTAAATCGTAATAATTTTCAGCAAAAAGCTCGCCGGCAATTCTTTTGGCGTCCAGACAATAAAATATTCTGCTTGAGGAATTAGTGGCATAACAAAAAACATTATCAGCCAATTCTTTTGTCTGATAACCAGCGCGAGTGAAAATAATTATGTCTAATTCGTCTACCAATTGGCCGTAATGACGATGGCGGTCAACAACATCTCCGTCGCCAACCAGTTCGCCAAGCAAAGTACGGTCTGTTGATATCATCAGGACTCTCATGGTTTATTATTTGGTTAACTGTTTTATTTTATCAACCAGTTCGGCTGTGGTGTAATTGGTTTTGACCAGATAATCCTTGGCGCCCAGCTCAATGCCATGGGCTTGGCTGGCCTCGTCAGAAAGGTTGGAAACAATAATCACTGGAATATCTTTGGTTTTTTCGTTTGATTTTATTTTCTGCAAAAATGTCCAACCGTCCATTTTGGGCAAAATAATATCCAAAAGAATGGCATTGGGCTTTTCCCGCTCCAGGATTTGCAGAGCTTTTTCGCCATTATCGGCGGCCAGGGTCTGATAACCTTCAACAGAGAGCTGGTTTTGAAGAGCATACAAAAGAGCGGTTTCATCCTCAACGATCAGAATTTTCTTAGACATAAAATTATTATTATTTATTATTTATTTTCATAATAACATTATAACATTATTTCGCATAAATTTGAAGTGTGTTATAATAAAAGCATGGACAAGATGACGGAAAAATCAACTTCACATTTAACAGAAGCGGAAACGGCCCCGGCAGTGACAAAATTATCTTCAGAAGTGGAAAAACCAAGATTTTGGGAAAACCCCACATTCTTATTTGTTTTGATGGGTGTTTTGACAATGATCGTGATGATTGGCACTTATTTCATCGCCCAGAGATATGATGACCCGATGATTGTCATCGCTAGTGTTTCAATCGTGGCTGGCATCACCACCCTAATCGGCGGCATAACGATTAAAACAATTGACCAGCTGTCGCAAACCAACAGAATGAAAACAGAGTTCGTTTCAATCGCCTCGCATCAGCTGCGCACTCCACTATCAATTATTAAATGGTATACGGAGTTCTTGCTCAAACCTGAAAAACAAAAAAATCTGACGGCTGACCAGCTGGGATATATTAAAACCATTAACCAATCAAACCTGCGCATGATCAGGCTGGTCAATGACCTGCTTGATATTTCAAGGGTGGAGAGCGGGAAAATACAGATTCGGCCAGAGGCGACCAATATTGTTGAGTTAACTAAAAATATCATGGCTGAAAATCATGCTTTGGCTGACCAGAAAAAAATCAAGCTGCAACTAAAATACAGCGATTCTATCCCGCTTTTGTTGGTTGACTCCAAAAGAATGGGGATGGTCATAGAAAATTTACTGTCAAACGCCATTAAATATACGAGGCATGACAAGCAGGGAGTCGTGTCCATTAATCTCTCGGAAGACGGCAAAAAACTTTTGTTTTCCATTGCCGATAACGGGGTGGGCATTCCGGCGAGCGACCATAAAAATATTTTCAAGAAGTTTTTCCGGGCCAACAATACCATGAAATTGAAAACAAGCGGCACCGGGCTAGGCCTGTTTATCGCCAAAGCCATTGTTGAGTCGCATAAGGGCAAGATGTGGTTTGTGTCAAGAGAAGACGAGGGCACAACCTTTTACTTTAACTTGCCGCTCAAGCAGAAAAAGTTAGGAGCGTAAAATAATAAATATAAATAAAAAAGGCCCCAGTGCTTCAAATAAACACACTGGGACCTGAAATCTCTATAGTTTACCTCATTAGAATCATTCTCTTTGTGGCCATAAAATTTTTGGCCATGATTCTATAGAAGTAAACGCCGCTCGGCAAGTTACCGGCATTCCAACTGACCCTGTACTCACCTACCTCGCGGTGCGTGTTCACCAAGTCAGCCACCTGCTGACCTCGCAGGTTAAAGATGCTGATGTTCACCAGACCGGGCTTGGCAATGTTATACTCAAACTCGGTAGTGGAGTTGAAAGGGTTGGGAAAATTTTGTGAAAGATAAAAACTTGCGGGTGTCATGACGGCTTTAATTATATTTGAATAGTCTGATGAACCGTCAACATCAATTTGTTTAAGCCGGTAATAGTAAACTCCATTGGCAAGCTCACAATCCATAAAAGAATATGAGTTTGGAACTGCGGACATCCCGTGCCCTGTCACAAAACCAATTCTGGTAAAATTTACTTTATCTTGGCTTCTCTCAATCTCAAAGCCAAAATTATTGGTTTCTGACGCCGTGCTCCAGTGGAGAATAATATTATTTCCCCCTATCGATGCAGTGAATGAACTTAGTTCCACCGGCACAACAGAACCTCCGAAAACGTATAAAATTCCTTCCTCTGAAACAACATACGCCGTACCGGAAGCACCAATCGCCGGTGATCCCAAAGATGAATTTCCTGTATTATAATGCCATTTTTCTGTGCCATCTGGATTAATGGCATAAAACTTTCCTGCATCAGTGCCCAGATAAATGATACCATCGACTCCAATTGCCGGGGCAGAATATTGAACCGAACCAATGGGAGATTCCCATTTAAACGATCCGTCAGCATTTATGGCGAGTAAACCATCTCCGTTCCCGATATAGATAGCGCCATCGCTAGCTATCGCAGGGGAGGAACAATAAAATTTTTCCTGATAGGCGCCATAAGTCCATTTTTCTTCTCCCGCCGGACTAATGGCGTAAAGGCGGCTTGTCCAGCCCGGTAACCATGTTGTGGTCACATAGACTGTCCCGTCGTCAGCGATAGTAGGAACGGAATTGACACCGCCCGGTTCAAAGCGCAGGACTTCAAACTTCCAGTTTTGATTTCCGCCATTACCAAAGGAATAAAGGCGGAAATCATACCACGGCATAGGCCAACTTTGTCCAAGAGTGGCAACATAAATATTTGGCGCTAAATCTTTAGTGGCCGCTGACCCCACTACTACACTCCCAGCAATGTCAGCAATAAAAATAGGATAACCGTTACTGGGTTCAAGGGAGTATAATTTATGCTCGGAAGTAAAGTACACCTTTGGCGGATAACCAGCAATTATAGGTGACTTTAGCGGGCTGTCTGCCTTATAGCTCCATTGCAATTTGCCACTATGATCTAATGCGCAAAGGGTATCATTGGAGCCAAAATAAACAAAATGACCGAGGGCCGCGGTTGAAGTGATGTTGCCGCTTGGAAAAATCCAGTTGACAGTTCCATCAGCATCAACCGCATAAAGTCCATTATCAGCGGAAATATAGATTTGTCCATAACTGACCACCAGCGAGGTTCGCGGACAAATTTGATCCGCAATTTTTTTACTCCACAATAAATTTGGAGTTTGTGGCCCAGCAAAACTACTCCGGCCACTATGTCGTGAATCAGCTTGAAACATTGGCCATGCCCCCTCTGGACCCCATAGGTCTGTCTGCGCCCACAAATTTACAGCTAAAATCCCCCAAACGAGAAAAATAAAAAAGTGCTTCATCGTGCACCTCCTTTAGTAAAAGTGAAAATTTTGGTTTTTGATTGATTTTAATTTTAGACTATTTTTTCCTTGATTTATTAAAAATAAGATACAAAATAACCAGCAACAAAGCAAGGATAACCGCTAGATAAATTGCTTCTGATTTAATTCCAGTAAAATCAATCTTGGCTAGGCTATCTTGTTCAATATTGTCAATCACATAATTAGTTCCCCACTCATCACCCGTCGCATAAATATCAATTTTTACCGTATCACCGGATTTGATTCCTGTCAATGACGCTGTATTATTTAGACTTGCCGTGATTGTGCCATCAGGGAAATAATCTTTTATGTATTCGGTATAATATTGCTTACAATCTTTATCTTTAATATTATTTTTCTCATAAGGAAATCTTTCATAAAACTTTTCGGACAAACCGATAACCTTAGCGATTTTGAATGAAATTACTGTGGCATTTTGTTGTTGCTCTACAGAAATTATTTCTGCCTTAATGACACAATATGAGTTGGGAGCGTAAATCATTCCCTTTTCTATATTTAATGCCGCGCTCGTCGACAGAACTGACAGGAATAAAAAACTAACTAATAAAATTAACAAATAGGTCACATATTTTTTCATAAGATAAATAAGTTAATATTAAATATGTAATACTCCCTAAAAATTATTTCTGCGCTTGTTTTAATTCACTATAACGATCTTGAAACCAGCTTTCGCTATATCGCGGGAATAGATCTTTATTGTCCTCAATATTGTCCTCAATATATTTTAACCATTTTTCAGCTTTTTTAATTTTGTGATCTATCAAAGCTTGACGAAAATCAGCGGTTTTCCTTATACCGAACTTATCAAATAATTCTTGTTGACCAATTTCTTGTTTGCGGTCCGCCAACCAATTATCCCAAGTTTCATGATACTTGGTATATCTATCCTTATTTTTAACAATATGATCCAACCACGCTCTTTTAACTTTCAAAGTAGCTATGTAGCTATACGAAATTCAGCCGTAGTTCTAACACCAAAAATTTTCTCCAATTCTTCTTCTTGCTCTTCCTTAGTTAGTGGATTTTCAGATTCTTTGTCACTAATTTTTTTCAGGCATATGTTTGTAGTTAAATTTATAAGCAAAATCAAAATCAACTTTTAAAATTCATCGTAATTTCTCATTTCCAGCTGGGATTCTATTTGTTTGACCGTTTCAATCACCACGGAAACAACGATCAACAGCGAGGCGCCGGAAATGACCATGCTGGAAACTCCGGTAATGGGACCGATGATCAGCGGCAAAATGGCAACGATGCCCAGTGAAAGAGCGCCAGCGAGCATGATGCGGCTGGAAACATTGCCCAGATAATCCGCGGTCTGATGGCCTGGCCGCATGCCTGGCACAAAGCCGCCTTGCTTTTGCAGGTTTTCCGCAATTTGCTGGGGATGAAAAATAATGGCTGTGTAAAAATAAGTAAAAGCGACGACTAATATAAAATATAGTATGCCATAAACTAAACCATCTGGCTGGAAAAGACGTTGCACAAGTTCTGCGATTTTGACAATAATATCGCTTTCAGCGCGCAGAGCAAGCTGGGCAATTAAGGACGGAAACATAATTAAGGAAATGGCAAAAATGATGGGGATCATCCCGGCCTGATTGACTTTCAAAGGCAGATGCGAGTCAAAACCGCCATACATTCTGACGCCCCGCACCCGTTTGGCATAAGAAACAGGAATATTCCTCTGGCCTTCGGTAATATAAACCACACCGGCAACTGTCAGCACCCCGATAACTAAAAAGGCGGCAATATTAATAACTTGAGTGGTATCAAAAGTATAGGCAGTGCGCTGGATGGCGCCGGGGATGCTAGAAACTATGCCGGCAAAGATAATAAGTGAAATGCCATTGCCGATTTTTTTTTCAGAAATAAGCTCGCCCAGCCACATCAGAAAAATGGTGCCGCTGGTCAGAATAATCACCGTGGTCAGATAATCAAAAGTGGTAAGCTGACCAATAATCCCGCGGCCTGATTGCTGCAAGAGCTTGATCATGCCATAGCCGGAAAGCATAGCCAGCGGGACTGTCAGCAGCCGGGTGTATTGGTTGATTTTTTTCTGGCCAGACTCGCCTTCTTTGCTCATTTCTTCCAGCTTGGGCACAATCATCGCCAAAAGCTGAAAGATAATTGAGGAAGTAATGTAAGGGCCAATGCCCAGGGCAACAATGGAAAAATTAGTTAAGCTGCCGCCGGAAAATATATTGAGCAGGCCCAAAATGGAGTTGTCGGAAAAAAAGTTGCGCAAAGCGACGACATCAATGCCGGGCAAGGGAATATGGGCAGCCAGCCTAAAGATTATTAAAAGACCGAGCACAAAAAGTATCTTTTTACGCAGCTCTTTGTCTTTGAAGATGCGGACTAATTTTGATAACCAGGTCATATTTAAATAATCTTACCGCCAGCCTGCTCAATCGCGGCTTGGGCGGTTTTTGACAATTGGCAGTGGGCAATAGTTAACTTAACTTGGATTTTGCCGTTTGACAAAATTTTAACGCCGTTTCTAATACTGGCAACTAATTTCTTTTTTAATATAATTTTGGGATCAATCTGGTCGCCATCCTTAAAATTTTTATTAAGGGCGTCAAGGGAAACAATCGCCGGTTTGGAATGAATGGATTTAAAACCTTTAAGCTTGTGGGTGCGCTCCATCAGTTGGCGCATGCCCAACCGTTTTAAACCGCGTTTGCCGCCTGACCTGGCTCGTTGGCCTTTTAAGCCACGGCCGCTATAACTACCGCGTTTGCCGCCTCGGCCAATACGTTGACGTTTTTTGGTAGAATGCGGGCTTGGTTTCAGATTGGCAAGATTTAAAGCCATATAATTAATTTAATTTCTTGAAAGCATTATAAACTGCTTTGACATTATTGATCTTGTTTTTTGAGCCGATCATTTTGGCCACGGCGTCTTTATAGCCTGCCAGTTCAAGCATGGTCCTGACTACCCCGCCGGCAATAATACCACTGCCGTGTTTGCCGGGACGAATCATCACTAAAGCTGACTTGAATTTTTCCTTGCACTCATAAGGCAATGTCCCGTCAATAATATATGGCTTAATCATTATTTTTTTGGCCTGGGTGACAGCTTTACTCACGGCCATGGCCACATCAGTGCCTTTGGATACGCCATAACCGACAGTTGACCGGCCATCGCCAACGGCAACGCAAGCCCGGAAACTTAGACGTTTACCGCCTCGAGTAACACGAGTAACACGTGCTAAATCAACCAACTTTTGTTCTAGCCCGTCTTTGTCTTCTGGTTTTTTACTATGTTTTCTATCTTTATTCATAATTAAAACTTTAAGCCTCCTTGACGCGCGCCTTCAGCCACGGCCTTGACGCGGCCGTGGTAAAGCGCGGCGCCTTTGTCAAAAACGCAACGACTGATTTTTTTGTCTTTAGCCTTTTGAGCGATGGCCAAACCGGCCAGTTTGGCAATGGCGGTTTTATTGCCCTTGGCCTTTAATGATTGGGAATGCAAGCTGGCAAGAGTCTTGCCTCTTTGGTCATCAATCAACTGCAAAAAAATATGCTTCAAACTCCGAGAAACATTTAATCTGGGAACTTTGGCCGTGCCAAAAATTTTGGCTCTGGTGCGGAGCTGCCTTCTTTTTTTTGCTTGACGTCTAATTTTGATAGTCTTGATCATATTCTAAAGTTTGGTTAAAGTGATTATTTAAAACGGTGGCATTGTTGGATATCTCATCAATGGTCTTGTTATAAAAATTAATCATAAAAATTAAAGTGCCAGTGATGATAAGAAATAAAACAACCCAACAGTATAATGATGATTTTGTTTTGACTTCGTCTAAATTATCCATATTATCCTCCAGTGGTTTTCACCTGCTTGCCTGCTTTGCACAAAATAATCTCATCAATGTATTTAATGCCCTTGCCTTTATATGGCTCCGGTTTTCTGATTTTACGCAGGCTGGCGGCTGTTTCGCCTAAAAGCTGTTTATTAATTGACTTTAGAGTAATTATATTCTTTTCTACGCTGGCTGTCACGCTGGGGGGAAGTTTATAGTTGACCGGATGCGAATAGCCAACGGCTAAAACCAAGGTATCGCCCTTAAGCTCTGCTTTATAGCCCACGCCATTTATCTCAAGTTGTTTGGTATAACCCTGGCTCACACCGGTGATGATATTAGCGACCATTTGACGGTTGGTCCCCCAAAGGGCTTTGTCATATTTATTATCAATATTTTCAATAGTCAGTTCAAGCTTGTTTTCTTTTTGTTCAATTTTAACATGCGGATGAACAACATATTCAAGTTCGCCTTTGGGTCCTTGGGCATGAACAACTTGGCCGTTTAAATTAACGGCGACGGCTGACGGTAGATCAATTGGTTTTTTGCCGATGCGAGACATAGTTTTCGCCCTTATTAATAAATCTCACAAATAATTTCTCCGCCGACTTTGCCTTTTCTGGCAGCTTTATCCGTTAAAAGCCCTTGGGAAGTTGAAATAACAGCCAGACCACGGCCATTCAAAACAAACGGAATATGTTCCTTGTCTACATAGACTCGGCCGCCTGGCTTGCTGATGCGTTTTAATGAAGTTATTTTAGGCTGACGGCCATCATCTAAATATTTGATTTTAACTTGCAGCTCGGCAAATCTATTCAACCTCTCTGCGTCTGTTTTTTTGCTCTTAGTAATGTCGGCTTTACCGTCAGCTGGCTCAATTCGTTTAACACTACCAATCCAGCCTTCCCTGGCCATTAAAGTTAAAATATTAAACTTTAATTTTGAGAAAGGCATAATGACCACAGATTTTTTTACCATCTGGGCGTTGCGTATTCGTGTTAACATATCAGCGATTGGGTCTGTCATAAAAAATCAAAAATTAAAAATTAAAATCACCAACTAGATTTAGTCACGCCGGGAATATCACCTTTATTGGCCAGTTCACGAAAACAGATGCGGCACAGGCCGAATTTTCTCATAAAACCCCTGTTCCGGCCGCAACGCCAGCAACGTCTGACAACCCTGGTTGAACGTGAGGGTTTTCTCTGCGATCTTATTATTTGTGCTGTAGTAGCCATCGTTGTAACGTTTAATTATTACTATTATTTATCAATTAATTTTTCTACAAAAGGAAAGCCAAGAAGGGCAAGTAAAATAAAACCTTCTTTCTTTGATTTGGCCGTGGTATGAATACAAACTTCAAGGCCATGCAAATTTTCAACCTCATCAGGATTAATTTCTGGAAAAGCCAAATATTCTTTGAAACCAATAGTTAAATTGCCCTGGCCGTCAATACTTTTTTGGCTAAGCCCGCGAAAATCACGCACGTTGGGCAGGGATAAATTAACTAGTTTATCAAGAAAATCATACATTCTGTTGTTTCTTAGGGTGACACTCACCCCGACAATCTGGCCTTCTCTGATTTTAAAAGAAGAGATTGATTTTTTAGCTTTAGTAAAGATCGGCTTTTGGCCGCTGATTCTGGTTAACGTATCAGCAGCTAATTCTTGAAATTTTTGGTCACTGTTGCTGGCGGAAATCCTGACATTCAAAACTATCTTGTCTACCTTGGGCACGGCAAGACTATTGCTATAGCCAAACTTTTCTTTCATTTGGGCCACCACCGTCTTTAAATATTTTTCTTTAAATCTGTTCATAAAAATTAGATTATCGCCCTGCATTTTTTACAGACTCGCTGTTTTTTCTCTCTGGTAGTTTCCGGGGCTTTGGCCAAAACTTGATAGCCGATTCTAGTGGGCTGGCCGCACTTAGGGCAAACTAATTGCGCGTTGGCAACACTCAAAGCAAAGGGAAACATAATCCGCTGGCCTTTTTCGCCAGCACGTTTGGGACGGATGTGCTTATAGCGCAAATTTATGCCTTCAATTATAATTTTATCTTTACTTTTGCTTTGAGGGGAAATAATAACTTTCAAGACTTTGCCTGTCTTGCCTTGATCTTTGCCTTTTAATATTTTGAGCGTGTCGCCTTTTTTAAATTTCATAGTCGGAACGTTATGATGGCTAAAGCACTTCTGGCGCTAATGAAATAATTTTATTAAAGCCCTTGGCTCGGAGCTCTCTGGCCACTGGGCCAAAAATGCGCGTGCCTTTTAGTTCTTTTGATTTTTGATCAAACAAAACGGCGGCGTTATCATCAAAGCGGATATAAATGCCGCTGGAGCGTCTGACTTCTTTTTTAGTTCTGACAATCACGGCATGCATCACCGAGCCTTTTTTAATGGCTGTGTGCGGTTCAGCTTCTTTGACCGAAACAACGACCACATCGCCGACGCGGGCATATCTTTTTCTGTATCCGCCAAGCACGCGAATAACCTGGAGACGTTTGGCTCCGCTGTTATCAGCAACATTTAAAATTGATCTGTGTTGAACCATATATTTAAAATGTGTAGGTACTCGGACTAAAGCAGTTTAGTCCTCGTTTAACCCTCGAACTACCCGCCATCTTTTCTCCTTTGACATTGGCCGGCATTCAATAAATTTGACAGTCTCGCCTGTCTTAAACCGATTGGCTGGATCATGGACTTTATAATTTTTACTGACATGATACCTTTTGTGATATCTGGCATGTATTTTTGTCCGATTAACACGGACAACAATAGTTTTATCCATCTTATCAGAAACCACCAAACCAGTAAAGGCGCGGGATATTTTTTTCTTTTTATCCGTATTTTTTTTCTGATTATTTTTCATATGACTTTTGTTTAATAATAGTTAAAATCCTGGCAATATCTCTTTTAGCAGCTTTAAGATCATGAACTTTTTTTAATTGCCTTTGGGCAACTTTAAAACGCATGTTTCTTAGAGCTTCCCTTCTTTCTGATAAAAGGGTTTTTAATTCGGTTATCGTTTTAACGCGCAGTTCTTTGGCTTTCATTAATTAATAATTACTTTTTAACAAACTTAGTCTTAATCTGCAACTTGTAACTGCTTAGATTAAGCGCTTCTTTGGCATGTTCATTAGAAATGCCGGACATTTCAAAAAGAACCTGGCCAGGTAAAACTGAGACGACATAATGGTCAACCGTCCCTTTGCCTTTGCCCATGCCGACTTCAGCGCCTTTAACTGTCATGGGCTTATCAGGAAAAATCCTCACCCAAATTTTACCGCCTTTTCTGATGTAGCGGACAAGCACGCGCCGCACTGCTTCAATCTGCCTGGCATTAATCCAGCCGGCAGTCATGGCTTTAAGGGCAAAATCACCATAACTAATCTTGGTCATGCGGGAAGCAATGCTGCCGGACGTGCCGGCGCTTTTATGCCATTTTCTGTGTTTTATTTTTTTGGGGGCTAACATAATTTGTGGATTATTTATTATTTCTCCGTATCTTCATGGTTGTCGCCGAAAAATTCGCCTTTATAAATCCAGACTTTAACGCCAATCGCGCCGTAAGTGGTTCTGGCCGCAGTCCGCGCATAATCAATGTCCGCGCGAATGGTATTAAGCGGAATCTTGCCCGCAGTCAACTTCTCCGTTCTGGCAATTTCTGCTCCGCCCAAACGGCCGGAAACGACAATTTTTACCCCTTGAGCGCCTGTTTTAATAATATTTTCAATATATTTTTTCATGACGCGCCGAAAGGGCATCCTTTTTTCCAAGTCTAGGGCGATATTTATCGCCACGATGTTGGCTGATAAATTTGGCTTGCTCACTTCTTTAATATTAATGTTGACCTTTGTCTTTTTGCTTTTAATAATATTTTTTATAATATGGTTTTTCAGCTCATCTACTCCAGCCCCGCCTCTGCCAATAATCACACCGGGGCGGGCAGTATAAATGGTAATTTCTATGGTATCGGCAGTGCGGTCAATAATTACTTTTTCCAAACTGGCTTCACGCAGTTTGCTTTCCAAATATTTACGAATAACCACATCTGTCTGCAATGAGACAGCATAAAACTTATCCCGGAACCATTTTGAATTCCAAGTCTTGCTGACTTTGATACGAAATATTTTTGGATTGACTTTATGACCCATTTTTTTATATTTTAGCCTGATTTTCTGCTGAAAAATCGTCTTTTAGCTGACTGGGGACCTTTTGGTTTTTCCGAATGAAATTTTTCTTGCTGGACTAAACCATCTTTTAAATCGGAACCAGCCTCTTTTTCTCCTTTAGTTTTGCCTTGGCTGACATCTTTAATCTCATCCAATGACCTGACAATTTTTACCTCTTGGCTCTTGGCAGCCCCTTTCTTCTTATCTGCCTTTTCTTTACTGGGCTTAATTTCTGATAAAACAATGGAGATGTGCGAGGTTCTCTTTTGAATGCCAGCGGCACGGCCAAACGCTCTGGAACGCCATCTTTTTAAAACTGGCCCTTCATCAACTTTAATCTCTTTAATTAATAAATTGTCACGTTTCAAATCCTGATTGTGCTCGGCGTTAGCAATGGCTGAATTTAACAATTTGGCAACAGGCTGAACGGCGCGTTTGTCTGAAAATTTCAAGCGAGCTAAAGCCTGTTCAACACTCACGCCGCGGATAGCATCCACGACTAGTCTAACTTTTCTAGGTGACATTCTTAAGTATCTAAGTTTGGCCGTAGTTTCCATAGCTTGAGCCTTATTAATAAATTATTCTTTTGATTATTGTTTGTTGGCAGTTTCTGCGGCGGAACGTTCCGTGTCTCTTTGTTTTTTGCCGCCATGTTTGATGAACTTACGGGTGAACGCAAATTCACCCAACTTATGGCCGACCATGTTTTCAACAACAAAAACTGGAAGATGCGTTTTGCCATTATGGACGCCAAAAGTAAAACCGACCATTTGAGGAGTAATCGTGCAGTCTCTTGACCATGTTTTAATGACTGTCTTATCGCCAATTTTAAGATTGCTGACTTTCTTCAACAGCTTTTCGTCAATGTATGGGCCTTTTTTTAAACTTCTACTCATAATTTTTTGTTAATTAATTACTTTCTTTTCTACTTCTTTGGATAATCATTCTATTTGACCATCTTTTATTATTTCTTGTTTTAACCCCCATGGCATGTTTACCCCATTTAGTTTTGGGATATCTCATGCCAATGGGGTGCCTGCCTTCACCGCCGCCATGGGGATGGTCGCAAGGATTCATGGCTTTGCCACGGACACTGGGACGAATGCCCCGGTGGCGCTGGCGGCCGGCTTTGCCAAGACGGACTAACCGATGGTCGGGATTAGAAACTTGGCCGATTGTCGCCAGACATTCTTTTTTGACTAAACGGATTTCTCCGGATGGCATTTTAAGCTGAACGAACTTGCCTTCAATCGCCTGAACCACGGCAGAAGAACCGGCCGATCTGGCCATTACTCCGCCTTGACCTGGATTTAACTCTACATTATAAACATTAATACCAGCTGGAATAAATTCAAGGGGCATACGATTGCCTACTTTTATGGCGACTTTTTCGTCTGAAGAAACTATTTTATCACCAACTTTAATGCCATCAGCGGCTAAAATATATGAAAGCTGGCCATCCTCATACTGGACCAGGGCAATTCTTGCAGAGCGGTTTGGATCATATTCAATAGCCGCAACACTGGCCGGTTGATTAAATTTCAAACGTTTAAAATCCACCAGCCTGATACGGCGCTTGGCGCCGCCGCCGCGGTGACGGACTGTAATTTTACCGCTCTTGTTTCTGCCGGCAAACGTTTTGCGAGTGACGGTTAATTTTTTTTCCGGTTTACTTTTAGTAATATCAGAAAATGACACAATGGAGGTTTTGCGTCTGGCTGGAGTGGTTGGTTTGTAAATCTTAATTGCCATAGTTTTTATAAAACTTTACTTTTCTATACGGCTTCGTAAACATCAATTTTTTTATCTTGGGGCAAGGTGATGATTGCTTTTTTCCAATTTTTTTGCCTTGACAACCGTCCGCGGCCTGATCTGACTAGTTTGCCCATTTGACTGATGGTTTTTACTTTTAATGGCATGACACCGTAAGTTTCCTGGATGGCCAGTTTAATTTCTACTTTATTTGCCCGACTGTTCACAATAAAAGCATATTGATTGAAACTATTCTGAAGAGTTGATTTTTCTGTGACTAGGGGATGGACAAGCACTTTATACGACACTTGGCTGCCACTTTTTTTTACGGCTTTTCCCGATTTTTGTTTTGGCTGGACAGCTTTAACAGTTCCGGCCGTTTTAGCCTGCTCTTCATTTTTAGTTGCTGGTTCTTTTTTCTTTCTGCTGAATAAAGACATAAACTTATAATTTCAAATTTTTTATGGCAGCTGACTATCTTGTTTTAAATATACTGCTGTTATTACTTTTAAACTGTCCTCTGTGATTAAAATATTCTTATGCGCTAAAATATCCACTACATTTAAGGAATTAGCGCCCAAGACTTTAATCCCTGGAATATTACCGGCTAGGCGCGAAATGCGGGCAGTGTCCTGACCAGTGACAACCAAAATCGATGTTTGGTACTTTTTCAAATCAAATTTTTTCTGTTTTTTATCCTCGCCAGCATTTTTTTCTTCTTTTTTCTTTTCGTCTTCTGCAACCTTTCTCTTGGATAATTTTTTAAGTTTTAAAACATCTTTTAGGTTCTTAACAACCGCCACAAATTCTTTGGTCTTATTCTCTTTGAAATCCAGCTTGTCTACAATGACCATATCCTTGCTTTTAGCGCGGTCAGTTAAACACATAAAAAGCGTTTTTCTTTTCATTTTTTTATTAATTTTTTTCTTAAAATTTCTGTCCTTGGTCGGACCAAAAGTGACACCGCCGCCAATCCAAATGGGCGATCTGCTTGAACCGTGTCTGGCTCGGCCAGTGCCTTTTTGCCGCCAAGGTTTTCGGCCGCCGCCGCGCACTTCGCCTTTATCTTTGGTATCAGCTAATACTTTTCTCTTGGCTGACATTTGGGCGACGACTGCCTGATGAATTAGGCCTTGATTGGCTTCAACGTTAAAAATAGCTGGGTTTAAATCAACTTGCTTGTCTTTTTCTCCACTGGCTTGGTAAATTTGATATTTCATGATTTTTGGATTTTTAACGCGCCAGCACAACTAAGCAACAGCAAGCCGCTTTTCGCTCCGGGTATGGCGCCTTTGATGTAAAGTTCATTTTTTTCATGATCAATTTTTGCTATGGCTAAATTTTTAACAGTCACGCGCTCAGCGCCCATATGACCGGCCATTCTCATGCCTGGGAAAACGCGAGCCGGAGCAGTTGGGCCGATTGAACCCGGGGAACGTTCCTGGTCTTTGGTACCGTGAGTGCCTGGATGCCCGTGAAAACCATAACGTTTGACTACGCCTTGGAAACCTTTGCCCTTTGAAATGCCGACTACCTTGACTTTGTCGCCGACTTCAAAAGCATCAACAGTAATTGTGTCACCGCGTTTCAAATCTTTTAGTTCATCGCTCCTAAATTCTTTGATATATGACAGATTGCCTAAATCTTTAATTGGGCCAAGCTCGCGTTTGCTTAGCTTTTTTTTGCCGCCGAGGCCAAGAATAACAGAACTGTAGCCATCTTTTGAATCACTAGTCTTAATTCTTACCACCCGGCAGGGGCCAGCATTAATAACAGTGACTGGAATTACGTCACCGCTTTCAGGATTAAAAATTTGGGTCATTTGTTTTTTTATGCCAAGGATGAACTTCATGGTTTTTTTAAAAAAAATCCGGTCATTATAAACCAGATATAAACATAGAAATCAAATTATTCTTCATTTTTTATGCTTTTATCCGAATTATAATGGTTTAATCAAAGTTAAGAATAAACGGATGGTTTTCCCGACGCTAGGTCGGGGATCTTATCCGGATTCTTAATGATTATTAAGTGAATATTTTTATATTACATTTTAATTTGAACATCAACCCCGCTAGGCAAGGCTAAATTCATTAAATCATTGATCGTCGTTGGTTTGGGGTCGTAAATATCAATTAATCTTTTATGGACTCGCATTTCAAACTGTTCCCGTGCATCTTTGTGGACAAAGGTTGAACGATTGACAGTATATTTGCTGATTTCAGTGGGTAAAGGAATGGGGCCCTTGACCTGTGCTTGCGTACGTTTAGCGGCATCAATAATAGTTTTAGTGGCCCGGTCAATAATCTTATGATCAAAGGCTTTTACTTTGATTCTGATTCTGGGCTTGTCATCCTCTTTGCCTTCTTGGCGATTATTATTTTTAATGATTGGTTTATCGGTCATAATTTTCAAATGACTTTCAATTGTTATTATTAAACAAACTAAACTCGCTCCCGGAATGATTAGGGAACGAGTCTGAGTTTATTTACTAATCTTAGTAACCACGCCAGCACCAACGGTGCGGCCGCCTTCACGAATGGCAAATTTTTGCTGTTCTTCCAAAGCCACTGGCTGAATTAATGTAATCTTTAAATTAACAGTATCGCCTGGCATGACCATTTCTGTTCCCGCGGCTAAGGTTACATCGCCGGTAACGTCCGTGGTTCTGATATAGAATTGCGGCTTATAACCATTGAAGAACGGGGTATGACGGCCGCCTTCTTCTTTGCTTAAGATATAAACTTCGGCTTCAAATTCCGTATGAGGAGTAACCGTGCCTGGCTTGGCCAAGACTTGGCCGCGATAAACATCTTCTTTTTTAGTGCCGCGCAGCAATACGCCGGCATTGTCCCCAGCGCGGCCCTCGTCAAGCTGTTTATTAAACATCTCAATGCCAGTCACAACAGTTTTAGCCGTATCTTTAATGCCAATAATTTCAACCTCTTCATTTAACTTAACCAAGCCTCTTTCAATTCTGCCAGTCACAACCGTGCCACGGCCTTCAATGGAAAAGATATCCTCAATGGGCATCAGAAATGGTTTGGTTATATCACGCGCTGGTTCTGGAATATATTCATCAAGCTTGTCCAAAAGTTCTTTAATGGATTTTAAATTTTCATCATCTTTATTGCCGGCATTTGCCGCTTCAAGCGCCTTAAGAGCTGAACCGCGAATAATTGGAGTTACATCGCCTGGGAATTCATATTTTTTGAGCAAATCCTTGACTTCTTCTTCCACTAAGTCAATAAGTTCTTTGTCGTCAACTTGATCAACTTTGTTTAAGAAAACGACAATGTATGGCACGCCAACCTGTTTGGCAAGCACAATATGCTCTCTAGTCTGTGGCATCGGACCGTCAGCAGCTGAAACAACAAGGATGGCACCGTCCATCTGCGCAGCGCCAGTAATCATATTCTTGACATAATCAGCATGCCCGGGACAGTCAATGTGGGCATAATGGCGCTTATCAGTTTCATATTCCACATGGGATGTGGCAATGGTAATGCCGCGCTCTCTCTCTTCAGGAGCGTTATCTATCTGATCAACTGATTTATCTTGAGCTTTACCGCCAGTAATTTGCAAATACTTCAAAATGGCGGCA
>Ga0210018_1000557_pt1 | contig 18976 bp, 15 predicted proteins | sample CryGeyCG2014_010_2_FD_183967 | JGI IMG/M metagenome (GOLD analysis project Ga0210018, IMG submission 183967) | Groundwater microbial communities from aquifer - Crystal Geyser CG09_land_8/20/14_0.10 (SPAdes) (version 2) | ecosystem: Environmental > Aquatic > Deep subsurface > Groundwater | place...
TGATCATACTTCAATTATGACGATTCTCACATTTTTGACAAGAAAGACATTTTAGGCGGTCCATTTCGGGCTCATTTGTGTTAGAATCAAGATTTATTTGGGGCTCATTCTGTATTGGACAAGTCTTGAAGTTGACTTTTTTTTTATTTCTGATAAAATAAATTTATGTATATTTTTTGGTATGGAGAATCCTGTTTTAAAATACAAAACAGTGATAAAACTATTTTAATTGATCCAGAGGCGCCGAGAAAAGCTGGTTTAAGAGGTCCAAATTTTAAATCTGACATCTTGCTTTTATCAAGTAAAGACGACGAGAAAGAAATAGAAAAAAAACAAGCATCTTTTTTAATTGCTGGCCCAGGGGAGTATGAAATCAAAGGTGTTTTTATTGAAAGCATTCCTGCCGGGAAAGAAAAAAAACAAACAGTTATTTATCGGATCATTTTTGAAGACGTAAGTTTTGGATTTTTAGGGGCAGGCGTTGATTGCTTAGAAGATGAACAAATAGAAAAGATAGGCGTGATTGACGTTCTTTTTGTTCCGGTTAGTGAAGGGGCGGAAGAAATAATAAATTCTATTGAACCAAAAATTGTTATTCCGCATTCTTATCAAATCCCAGGTTTAAAAGTTAAACGAGAGACGAAGGAAAAATTTTTGAAAAAATTAGGTAAAAAGGACATTAAAACCTTAGAAAAATTTTCTTTCAATAAAAGAGATTTACTTAGAGATTCTAATCAAGAAGAAGTCATAATTTTAGAGCCGAAAGCTTTATGAAAAAACAATTGGTGTTAATTTCAATTATTGTCATCATGGGTCTCATTATTGTTTTCTGGGTTCATAATTTAAAATTTACTTTATCTTCTACGCCTTCTCTTAAAGAAGAAAAGCTTTTTTCTCTCTTAAAAGAAGGTTTCAAAATGACAAAAAATGTCATTAAAGTACCGACTTCTACCATCGAGAATTTTTCTTCGGCAGAAACTCCTACTGATCAAGAAATTTTAACTAAAGAACAAATAGAGATTTTAAAAGAAAAAATAAAAAATTTAAATGAAGAAAAAAAATAAAGAGGAAATTATTAAAAAAGAAGCTATCAATGCTTCAATAAAAGAGGAGATGCAGTCTTCTTATTTGGATTATGCGATGTCTGTGATTGTCTCCCGCGCCTTGCCAGATGTTAGAGATGGACTGAAACCAGTCCAGAGAAGAATTCTCTACACTATGCATGAAATGGGACTGGATCATCAGGCTAAATTTAGAAAGTCAGCGGCGGTGACGGGGAATTGTATGGGCAAATACCACCCTCATGGTGATTTGTCTATTTATGAGGCAATGGTGAGAATGGCTCAAGACTTTTCTTATCATTATCCTCTGGTTGAAGGCCAAGGAAATTTTGGTTGTTTTACTAAAGATACTAAAATTCAGTTAACCGATGGTAGAAAGTTAGACTTTGGAGAATTAATAAAAGAGACAAAACAAGGTAAGAAAAATTATACATTTACTTTTAACCCTGAAACTAAGAAAATTGAAGTTGCCGAAATAAAAAATCCGAGATTAACTAGAAAAAATGAAAAGATAATGGAAGTTATCATAGATAATGGAGAAAAAATAAGATGTACTTTAGATCATAAATTTATGGTCAGAGATGGTAGTTATAAACCAGCTGAAGATTTAAAACCGGGCGATTCATTAATGCCATTTTATACGAAATTATATGACGGCGAAGATAAAAATTTAAAAGGATATGAAATAATCTATCAACCTATAAAAGAAACATGGGAATTTATTCATCGTTTAGCTGACCAGTGGAATTTGGAAAATGGAATTTACGAGAAAAGTGCTGGTAGAATTCGACATCATAAAGATTTTAATAAATTGAACAACAATCCTAATAATATTTTAAGAATTCAATGGCAAGATCATCGGAAATATCATAAAGAGATTGCGTCGGAACGGCATAAAAATGATTCAGAATATGTAAAGAAAATAGCTGAAGGCAGAAGGAAATTCATAGAAAACAACAGAGAAATTTTTTCTCAACGGGCCAAAAATTTAAATAAGAAACTTTGGGCGAATCCAGCTTTTAGAAGGAGGCACTCGGAGCGAATTAAGAAGATGTGGCAAGATCTCGAATATAAAGAATATATGCGGAAGGCTTCGAGTAAAAATCTTAAACTTTTATGGGAGAGAAAGGACTTTCAAGAATTAATGAGTAAAATAAAATCTCAAGAACTGAAAAAAAGATGGCAAAATAAAAATTATAGAGAGATTATGGCGGAGTGGATGAAGAGATTGTCTATTAAAATCTGGTCAAACCCTAAACATAAGGAGTACATTTCAAGATTAATGAAAGAAAGGTCGAAAGATCCGAATTGGCGGAAAAGACAGAGCATAATTGCAAAGGTGCTGTGGCGGGACCCTAAATATCGAGCAAAATATCCATCAAATCATTTCAGTAAGATGGCAAAGAAATTATGGGAAGATCCAAAGTTTCGGGAGCTACAGAAGAGAAAAACAATTCAACAATGGCAAGATCCTGAGTTTAGAAAAAAAGTGATTGAGACGGTAAAGGCGCGGAATCTTCAACGCATCAAAGAAGATCCAACTTTTATGAAAGAATTGACAGAAAAAGCTAAAATTGCTTTGTGTAAAAATTGGAAAGATCCTCGATATAAAGAAAAAGTAATAAAAAGTAAAATTTTAAATTATGTTTATTCTCTCTTAAGCAAGTATTCAGAAGTAACTCCGGAAGTGTATGAGAAAGAAAGGTATAACAATGGCATCCCAAAAATTAAAAATGCCTTAAATTACTTTAACAGTTTTTCAAAGATTTTAGCACAATCGCAAAAACGCAATCATAAAGTAGTCAAAACTAGAATTCTTCGGAAAAAAGAAGATGTTTACGATTTAACTACTGAGCCTTGGCATAATTTTCTTCTTGATGCAGGAGTATTTGTTCATAACTCAATCGACAATGACCCGGCAGCTGCTGCTCGTTACACCGAATGCAGATTATCTAAAGTCGGAGAAGAGACGCTGACTGATCTTGAGAAAGAAACAGTGCCATTTATTCCTAATTACGATGGTACCCAAAAAGAACCCGTTGTCTTGCCGGCCGGGGTTCCCAATCTTCTTTTAAATGGGGCGACAGGTATTGCCGTTGGGATGGCGACCAACATTCCTCCTCATAACCTTTTAGAAATTTGCGATGCTTTGATTTATTTAATTGATCAACCCGATTCAGAGACTGACGATCTTTTCCAGTTTGTCAAAGGGCCAGATTTTCCAACCGGCGGGATAATTTTTAATCTTAAAGAAATTAAAGAGATTTATTCTTCTGGCCGAGGGGCGGTGGCTGTTAGAGCTAAAACAGAAGTTGAAGAAGGAGAAAAAGGCGAGATTATTATTATTAAAGAGATTCCTTATCAAGTCAATAAAGCGGAATTGTTAATTAAAATAGCTGACTTAGTAAAAAATAAACAGCTTGAAGGCATTAGAGATGTCCGTGACGAATCAACAAGCGAAGGAGTGAGAGTGGTTATTGAATTAAAGAAGGACATTTCTGCAGAAAAAATTTTGAATCAACTTTTTAAATCAACTAATTTGCAAACAAATTTCAATGTTAATTTTATTGCTCTTGAAGAAGGGGTTCAGCCCAAACTTTTTAGTTTTAAAGATTTACTGGTTCATTATCTTTCTTGGCGTCAACAAGTTGTTAAAAAAAGAACAGAGTTTGATTTAAAAAAAACACAGGAAAGGAAGCACATCTTAGAAGGTTTGCTAATAGCTCTTGTTAAGATTGATAAAATTATTGCATTAATTAAACGTTCAAAAGACAGAAAAGCGGCAAAGGATGGTTTAATGAAGATGTTTAAACTTTCAGAAAGACAGGCCGAAGCAATTTTAGAAATGAGATTGCATCAGTTAGCTGGGCTGGAAAGACTCGGAGTAGAACAAGAATTTAAAGAAAAAAAGAAACTAGAAGGAGAATTAAAAAATTTACTTGCCAGTCCTAAAAAAATGTCTGAAAAAATAAAAGAAGAACTAAAAAGGTTAAAAGAAAAATATCCTGAACCAAGAAAAACTGAAGTTCAAAACAAAAAAGTTGAAATTTTATCGGAAAAAGATTTAATTATTGACCGGCCAGTTCTTATTGCTTTAACGCGGGATGATTATATTAAAAGACTTATCCCTGAAGCTTTCAGAGTTCAAGGACGGGGAGGGAAAGGAGTTTCAGGTTTTGAAATAAAAGAAGAAGATAAAATAAAAAATTTATTGTTTACCACTTTACACTCTGATATTTTATTTTTCACTAATAAAGGAAAAGTATTTTCTTTAGCCGCTTATGAGATAGAAGAAACAACAAGAAGCGCTAAAGGTAAGTCGTTAGTCAATCTTTTGGCTTTTAGCCCGGGAGAAAAAGTTTCAGAAATTTTTTCAGCAAAATCAATTTCCGATTATCCCTATTTGATCATGGCGACAAAAAGAGGTATAATTAAAAAAATTGAAACAAAATTTTTGAAAAAAATCAGACACTCTGGTTTGAACATAATTAATTTGAGGAAAGACGACTCTTTAGAAGAAGCAACTCTTTGTTTTAAAACCGATGAGGTAATTTTGACGACTGCCAATGGTCAAGCTATTCGTTTTAAGGAAGAGAATATTCGAGCAATGGGGAGAGCGGCGGGTGGAGTTAAGGGCGTCTCTTTAAAAAAAGATGATTATTTAAAAGGTTTATCAATAGTCAGAAAAGACAAAGTAAAAGAAATGAATCTTTTAGTGGTGACCGAAGGCGGATTTGGGAAAAGAACTCCTTTGAGAGAATATCGTTTACAAGCCAGGGGTGGCAGCGGGGTCAAGACCGCTAAAATTACCGCCAAAATCGGCAAAATAAGCGCCTCGGCAATTCTTGACGAGAAAGAAATTGCAGAAAAAGATCTTTTTCTTGTCTCTCAAGAAGGCGTTTTATTGCGTGTTCCATTAGCAGAAGTGCCTCAAACTGGCCGGCAGACCCAAGGAGTGAGATTAATGAGGTTTAAAAAAGAAAAAGACAAGGTCGCCTCAATGGTGATTGTATAAAATAATAAGATTATTTATGATGGAAAATTTAATTCAGCAACTTATTGATGATGGTTATCTAAAAACGCCGACCATTATTAAAGCCTTTAAAAAAATTAAAAGGCAAGATTTTGTGCTTCAAGAGACAGCAGGAGAGGCGGCTGGCAATTATCCCCTGCCTATTGGTTATGGTCAAACTATTTCTCAGCCTTTAACCGTTGCTTTTATGATGGAATTGTTAGCCCCGGAAAAAGATTGGAAGGTTTTGGATATCGGCAGTGGCTCAGGTTTCACGACTGCCATTCTCGCTGAAATTGTTGGGAAAAATGGCAAGGTTTTTGCTCTGGAAAGAATTGATGAGTTAATGAAATTTGGCGAGAGCAATGTCCGAAAATATAATTTTGTAAAATCCGGGAGAGCAATTTTTGCGACCGCTGATGGCACTAAAGGATTAAAAGAAGAAGCGCCATTTAACGGAATTCATGTTGGCGCTGCGGCGATGGACGTTCCTGAAGCTCTTCTTGATCAATTAGCTATTGGCGGAAGATTAGTCATTCCGATTGGGTACCAAACCCAAGAGATAACTTTAATAGAAAAAATTACTTCAAAAAGATTTAAAGAGAAGAGGTTTTCAGGATTTAGTTTTGTACCATTGGTTGAAGGATTGCCTAATAAATAACTAATAACCAACAACTAACAACTAACAACGAACATAAGTTAAAAAAAATGATGATGTTTGAAAAATTTTTTAAAAAAATCTGGATTTTGATGGCTCTTTTTTTAGTGGTTTTTACTTTTGAAGGAATATTTTTTAATCCCGGAGAAAAATTATTAGACAGCTCTTTAAATAAATCAGACGAGATTTTGATTAAATTAAAAACTTCGACAAAAATTTATAAGATAAAAACAAAAGATTTTTCTTTAAGGGTCCTTTTGGAACTTCTCAAGGCGAGACCAGAAGTAGAAATGGCTGAACCAAATTATTCTTTAAAGATATCCGCTGCTTTCAGTTCGCCTAATGATTCTGATTATGATAAACTTTGGTATTTAAGACAGATAAAGGCTGAAGAGGCCTGGGGAATTAGTGGTGGAGGTAAGAAAGAAATTGTCGTGGCCGTGCTTGATACGGGCGTAGATATTGATCACCCAGACCTTAAAGATAATATTTGGGTGAATGTTGACGAAATTTCTAGTAATGGTAATGATGATGATCACAATGGTTATATAGACGACATCAATGGCTGGGATTTTCTCGAAAGCATTCCTGATCCGCGGCCAAAAATTAAAGAAAACTCAACAGAAGCCGGTATTCAACATGGCACTTTAATTAGCGGTATCATTGCCGCGGAAGGAAACAACGGGCAAGGAGTCATTGGTTTAAGTTATGAAGCGAGAATTATGCCTTTGCGTGTTTTGAATAATGATGGAACTGGCAACGTTAATCAGGTGATTCAGGGTATTAATTACGCCATTTATAACGGCGCGAAAATAATTAATTTAAGTTTTGTCGGTAGCGAAAAAAGTTATTTTTTAAAAGAGGCGTTAAAAAAAGCTTGGGACATGGGCTTGATTGTCGTGGCAGCCGCTGGCAACGAAACAGCCAACTCCCCTCTTGATTTGAATAAAGCCCCTACTTATCCAATTTGTCTTGACGCTGAAGAAAAAGAAAATTTTATTATCGGGGTAGCCGCGACTGACAGTCAGGATAAAAAAGCTTCTTTCTCTGACTACGGGGCTTCTTGTATTGATATTTCTAGTCCAGGAACAAAATTTTACGGTCCATTGGTTTATCAACCGGAAAAAGGCTTTAATAATTATTATGGAGGTTATTGGTCAGGAACTTCCTTGTCTGCTCCTTTAGTTTCTTCTTTAGCCGCTTTAGTTTGGTCAACTAATCCTTTGCTTTCTCAAAAAAATGTCAGGGATATAATTTTAGAACAAGCAGACGAGATTGACTCTTTAAATCCAGATTTTCAAGGTCAGTTAGGGAAAGGGAGAATCAACGCCTTTAAAGCAGTAAATTATACTTTTACTCAGACGGGAAATTTGTCTGCTGAAAATTATATTGTTACTGGCGCTGGGCCGGGCGGGGGTCCGCATGTCAGAGTTTTTGATCTTCAAGGCAACTCTAAATCAGGATTTTTTGCCTATGATTCAAGGTTCAAAGGCGGGGTAACGGTTTCGGCCGGCGATGTTGATGGTGATGGAGAAGAAGAAATTGTTACTGGCGCTGGGCCGGGCGGGGGTCCGCATGTCAGAGTTTTTGATCGCTGGGGCAACCCTAAGTCAGGATTTTTCGCCTATGACTCGAGGTTTAAAGGAGGGGTTAACGTTGCCGTTGGTGATATCGATGGTGATGGCATAGCTGAAATAGTCACTGGCGCTGGGCCGGGCGGGGGTCCGCATGTCAGAGTTTTTGATTTTCAGGGCAATCCTAAAGCTGGTTTTTTTGCCTATGATTCAAGATTCCTTGGTGGGATAACAATCACCACTGGTGATCTTGATGGCAACGGGGTTGATGAAATCATTGTTGGTACTGGACCAGGGGGCGGGCCGCATGTTAAAGTTTTTGATCGTCAAGGTAATCTTAAACTTCAATTTTATGCTTATAACGAGACATACTATGGTGGAATTAATTTATTTTCCGGCGCTGACATCGATGGAGACAATAAAGATGATATTATTGTAGCAGTTAACAAAACAGCCTCTCCCTATATTCGAGTTTTCGAAGGTCGGTCTGCTGTCTTAAGATTACAATTTTTACCTTATGACCGTGTTTTTTATCAAGGGGTAAAAGTTTCAGCTGCTGATCTTAACGGAAACCAAAAAAACGAAATTGTTGTTGGTTTGGGAGCAGGGAGAGAGCCTTATGTAAGAATTTATGACACTCAAGGAAATTTTTTGACTAAATTTCTTGCCTATGCGCCCCTTTTTAAAGGAGGAGTAAATGTGGCGGCGATTAAAATTAAGTAAGTTATAAGTTATAAGTTAATTTTATTCAAATGTCTTCAGAAATTCGTAAAGATTATTTTTTAAATCGGTATGTAATTATTACTCCCAGCCGACTTAAGCGGCCGAGATCAACTATTGCGAGAACTTTTTTTACTAAAGAAAAAAAATGTCCTCTTTGTCCGGAGAACATTGAGAAGAATTTAATCGTTAAGCCTTATTTTAGGAATAAAAAAACCAAGACCTGGCAGATTATGGTTTTAGAAAATAAATTTCCAATTGTTTCTTTAAAATCACCTAAAGCTTTTGGACAAAACGAGGTGATTGTTGAAACTCCGGAGCATAGCAAAGATCTTTCAGAATTAAGTATTAAAGAAATTATAAATCTGCTTGATGTTTTTAAAGAAAGAACAAGAGAATTAAGCAAGTTAAAAAAAATTGAGTATATTTTGATTTTTAAAAATGAAGGAGGTAAGGCAGGGGCTTCTTTAGTTCATGCGCATTCACAAGTCTTCGCTCTTGGCATGTTGCCTTCGGACGTCGAAGAAGAGATGAGTATGGCTTATAAATATAAAATAGTCAATGGTGTTTGCCCTTACTGTGATATCATTAAAAAAGAAGAACATAGTCCTCGCTTAATTTTTGAAGATTCTAAGGTGGTAGCAATCGCCCCCTATGCTTCATTTTATCATTATGAGGTTTGGATTTTTCCTAGAAGGCATTTTGATAATATTTTATGTCTAAACAAAGAAGAGGCAAGAAGTTTTGCGGTTGTGTTGAAGAAAATTTTGTCTAGAATAGAGAAACAGGGGCTTTCTTATAATTTTTTTCTCCACCAGGTGATTAAAGAAAAAGATCAACATTTTTGTTTAAAAATTCAACCACGTGAAGCAGTTTGGGGAGGAATAGAGCTGGGCTCGGGATTAATAGTCAATTCAATCTCCCCAGAAGAAGCAGCGAAGTTTTATAGAAAAACATAAAATATTATATAATCTTATGACAAAAAAAATTTGGGCAAAAGTTTTAGGTTTAGTAGAGAAAGATTTAGAGAAAGAAGGAGAAGAAGTTGTGCTGGCGGAAAGTAAAGTTAAAACGAAAAAAAGAGGAGCAGAAAAAGAAGAGGAATGGTTTCTCTCTCAAGAAGGACAATTAACGATTGATCTTTACGAGAAAGGCAATTTTTTAATTATAGAATCAGCGATTGCTGGTGTTAAATCTCAAGATTTAGAAATAAATATTGAATCAGATCTTTTGAGAATAAAAGGGGAAAGGGCTAAAGAGAAAGACGGTAAGAAAAACTATTTTTATCAAGAATGTTTTTGGGGCAGCTTTTCGCGAACAGTCGTCCTTCCTCTCTCAGTAAAAGCTGATGGAGTAAAAGCGGTGATCAATAATGGAATTTTAACGATTACTTTGCCTAAAAAAGAAGAGAAAGAAGGATTAGAAATAGAAAAAAAATAATGAGAGCCTTATTTAGTAAAACAATTTTTTATTTATTATTAATTGTTTTTGCTATTTTCCTCTATGTATTTATTGAGGAAATTGTTTTTTATGACAGAATTTATCCAAGAGTTTATTTAGGAGAGATTGATGTCGGTGGCTTAAAAAAAAATGAGGTAAAAGAATTAGTCAAAATAGCAATTGATCAAATAGAAAGAGAAGGAATAATTTTTTTTGGCGCCACTGATTTGGGAGAAAAGAAAACTGTTTTATTTTTAACCAATATTTCTCCTTCAGACCCAGACCTTTCTTATCAGCTAGTTGATTTTAAATTAGATGAAAATATTAATAAGGCCTATCAGATAGTTAGAGAAGATAATTTTTTAAAAAAGGCCAAAAAAATTTTAGAAACTTCTTTTAAAAATAAAAAAATAAAATTAGAGACAGATATTAAAGAAAAAGAAATTGAAAATTTTTTAGACGACCAATTTAAAAAAATAATTAAAAAACCTTCCAAACCTCGCTTAGAGATTGAGAAAGGAGAAATTATTTTGAAGGAAGCAGAGGACGGTATCATTTTAAATTTTGAAAAAGCGCTTAAAAATTTTAAAGAAAATATAGCGGATTTATCAAATAAAGAAATACAAATTTCTTCTTTTAAAGAAATTTCTTCAATAAAAAAAAAAGACTGCGAAGAATTATTTGAAGACATAAAAACAACATTAACTGAGAACAATTTTATCCTCACCGACTCTTTAAAGAAAAAGCCATTAAGTCGAGAAGATCTAATTTCTTGGATAGAATTTGAAGAGAGAGAAGGAAAAGTGGAAATAAATTTAAATCAGGAGAGGGTTTTCGCTTATCTTGAAAAAATTGCTTCTGAGATAGAGACAAAAACAATTGAACCAAAATTTAAAATGGACGGCGAACAAGTTGTTGAATTTATTCCTCCGCAAAAAGGATTGACGATTGACAAGGAAAACACTTTTTTAAAAATTGAAGAAGCCATTTTAAATAAGGAGGTCCGACCTAAGTCGGACTCTGACCTTGGGTCGGAGAGCATTGAAATAGTTTTAAAAGGAATAGAGCCAATAACAAAAATCGAAAACATCAATAATTTAGGCATTAAAGAAATAGTTGGACGAGGTGAATCAAATTTCGCTGGCAGTTCTTCTAATCGTCGTTATAACATTAAGGTTGGCGCGGGGAGAATAAACGGCCTTTTGATTAAGCCAGATGAAGAATTTTCTTTGGTCAAAGCTCTTGGTCGAACAGACGAAACAACAGGCTTTCTTCCAGAATTAGTTATTAAAGGCGATAGAACAGTCAAAGAATTTGGGGGGGGCCTTTGTCAATTAGGGACCACGACTTTCAGGGTTGCTCTTGATGCTGGTTTGCCTATTACTGAAAGGACTCCTCATACTTTTCGGGTGAGATATTATGAGCCAGCTGGCATGGATGCAACCATCTATAATCCGAGACCAGACTTTCGTTTTATTAATGACACGGGCAATTATTTACTTTTAATCACTAAAATCCAAGGCGATAAATTAATTTTTGAACTTTACGGCACTTCAGATGGACGTCAAGTAGAAATGACTAAGCCTGCTATTTATAATATTGTTTCGCCGCCAGCTAAAAAAATTATTTATATGGAGGAGTTGCCGATAGGCCAAGAAAAAAAAGTTGAATCAGCGGTTCCTGGCGCTGATACAGAATTTAAAAGAACAGTCACTTTTCCAAATGGCACTAAGAGGGAAGAAGTCTGGAGAAGCCATTATGTGGCTTGGTCAGAGATGTGGCTTGTTGGCGGAAAACCGCCAAAAAAAGAAAATGGAGGAGTAAAAGAAGAAAATACAACCAGTACGACTAGCACTACTCAATAATTAGGTAGCTTATCAACGAATATACGAATCAATTCGAATGTACGAATAGAAAGTATAAGAATTGACCTAATTAACCTAATTGACCTAATTTCTAATAAAATCACAAATCACAAATACTATAAATAATACGTTAATCGGTGTGGGTGTCGCCGCTCGTATCGGTGTTAGAATACGTTAGTCGGTGTCGGTGTCGCGGCCCGTTTCGGCAGCCGTTAGACGATACCGTAAGACGATACGGGCAGCGAAAACGAAAACACTAAACGAATTCAATATAACGATACGGCTAGCGAAACCGTAAACCATAACGAGGCGCAGGTGGGTAATTTGTAATTTAATTTATCAATAATGATTCCTGAAGATGAATTAAAAATTATTTTCTCAAGGAGTGCTGGTAGAGGTGGTCAAAATGTTAATAAAGTTTCTACCAAAGCATGTTTGCGTTGGAATATTTGGCGATCTCAAGTTTTGAATCAGGCAGAAAAACAAAGGGTGGTAAAAAGATGGACTAATAAAGTTGATCAAAAAGGCAATTTTATTATTTATTCACAGAGCGAAAGATCGCAACATCAAAACAAACTAGATGCGATTAACAAATTACAAAATTTTATTAAGAGTGCTCTTAAACCAATCAAAAAAAGAATCGCCACTAAACCATCTTTTGGGGCTAAAGAAAGAAGATTAAAAGAGAAAAAAAGACGAACTGAAAAGAAAAAATTAAGAAAAATTGATTATGGCAAAACTTATTGAATTTAAAAATCATAAAAAAGAGACTCTTCGAGGATTGCTTTGCTAATTTCTATTTTCTTGCTATAATGTTTAGTGTTAACTAAGCATTATTTTTTTATGAATATCAGCGAACTTGCCAGAAAACTTAAAGTGACGCCCAAAGAGCTCAAAGAGAAGTTGCCTGAGCTCGGTTTTCACGTCGGCAGAAGAGCAATTCAAATTCCTGACGAGCAAGTAGAAAAGGTGATAGAAAAGTGGAACGAGATGAAAGAAAAAGAAAAGAAAAAAGAAAGACTAGCAAGTATGGTTGAAGAGAAAGAAGAGGAAAAGAAAAAAGAGGTGAAAGAAATATCTTTGCCTCCGGCGATTCAAGTTTATCGCTTGGCCGAAAAATTAAATTTGTCACTCAATAAAGTGATGAGCGAATTAATAAAGAACGGAATTTTTACAAGTTTAAATGAAAAAATAGATTATGAAATCGCTGCGATTATCGCAGAAAATTTGGGTTTTAAAGTTAAAAAACAAGAAAAAGAAGAAGAAATTAAGGTCACGGTCAAAGAAAAAATAAAGAAAGTCATTGACCAAGAAAAAAAAGAAGACCTGATTAAAAGACCGCCGGTTGTTGTCGTTTGTGGTCATGTTGATCATGGAAAAACCAGCTTGCTTGATTTTATTCGGCAGACGAAAGAAGCAGCCAAAGAAAAAGGAGGCATTACCCAGAAGATTGGCGCTTATCAAATAGAAATTCCTTATGATAAAGAAATTCTTCGCTCCGCTCAGAATGATTTTGCGACTAAAAGTCGCAAAATCACTTTCATCGATACGCCAGGGCACGAAGCTTTTGAAGCAATGAGGGCCAGGGGCGGAGAAGCGGCTGATTTAGCTGTTTTAGTCATTGCGGCTGATGATAAGGTTCAGCCGCAGACCATTGAGGCAATTAAAATTATCACCAAAGAAAATTTACCTTTCGTGGTAGCTATTAATAAAATTGATAAACCAGAGGCTGATCCAGAAAAAATTAAAAAAGAACTTTCAGAAATAAATTTAGTTCCAGAAGAATGGGGAGGCAAGACCATCTGTGTCCCTGTTTCAGCCAAAACAGGGCAAGGGATAGATGAACTTTTAGAAACCCTTTTACTTCTGGCTGATTTAAAAGGAGAAGCGCTTCTGGCAAATAAAAAAGGTAAGGCAGTGGCAACGGTCATTGAAAGTCATCTTGACCCTGGCGCAGGACCAGTGGCGGCGGTTATCGTTTTTAATGGTTCGCTTAAAGTTGGCAATTCGGCGCTCATTGGTCATTCTTATGGCAAGATAAGAATGATGAAAAACGAAAAAGGTGAAACAATAAAAGAAGCTTTTTTAAGTCAACCAGTACAAATTTCAGGCTTAAAGAAATTACCCGAGGTAGGAGAAATTTTAGAGGTGATAGAAGATCAGAAAGAATTTAAAAAAAAGATTAAAGAATTAGAAATTTTGTCAGTTAAAGAAAGAATTAAATTAGAAGAGAAAAAGATATCAAAAAAACAAGAAGAGAAATTAAAAATTATTTTGAGAGCAGATACGCTTGGCTCACTTGAAGCAGTGATTAGAGCTTTGAACAAAATTGACGAAAAAGAAGTTAAATTAGAAATAGTTAAAAAAAAAGTCGGCCGGCCGACTGAAAAAGATGTTGTTCTCGCGCATAGAATAAATGCTCAATTAATTAATTTCAATGTTGATTTTTCAAGAAATGTCGAAGAAATGGCTAAAGATTTAGGAGTCAAGTTTAGTAGTTATGATATTATTTACCATTTAATTGAGAAGGTAGGGGAAGAAATTAAAGCTTTAAAAAAACCAGAGTCTGTCGAAGAGAAAATAGGGAAATTAAAAGTTTTAGCTATTTTTGGTAAAAATCAAAAAGGAGAAATTGTTGGCGGTCGAGTAATAGAAGGGAAAATAATAAGTGGTTTAAAGGCAAAAATTTGGCGGGAAGAAAAAATTATTGGTGAAGGATTGATAAAAAAACTTCAAATAAACAAAGAGGAAGTCAAAGAAGTAGGGAATGGTAATGAATGTGGTGTTTTTTTTGTTGGCGATGAAAATCTTAAAGAAGGCGACATTTTGGAATTCTATAAAAAAACTGATTAATTTTCTTAGCGAGGAATGGGTTTAGAAAATTAATCACTTGATTTTAATTGAATATAAACCGGCTTGATTATTGACGATGCCTTCAAAATAAATAAGATTTTCTGAAGGAGCGAAGAAATTTTTAATTTTTTCCGCTTGAAAGAGGAGATGTTGATTTTTAAAATTTTCCAAGTCGATTTCTAGGGCTATAATTTTATTTTGAGAAAGATAATAAAGCCAATTATCAGCCAAAAGAACGTCATCAATATATTCGCTTAAACGGGTGACAATATCTTTCTGCCAAGGAAAAATCAGTCCAGAATCTTCGATCGTTTGAAGAATTTGTATTTCATGGTCATTAAAATATAATAATTTATTTTTTTCGGGAAAAGGAATTATTTTTTTACCTTTGAGTTTAAAAATCATTGGTTCAAGGGAGGCAGAGAAAGGGTTTGGGGCAATAAAAATAAGAGTATCGTCATTTGACAAAAATTCAAAATGGGACGAGGAGAAATTTTCTAAAAAAATAAATCCTCCGGATCCAGATGGCAATTTTAAAGAAGAAATTGGAAATTCCGGTTTTAGAAGAGAAAATTTTTCAAGAAAGAAATTATCTTTTTCTTGACGAATAATTTCAAGATAATTTTCATCAATTAGCCAATCTTTTAATTCGCCATTTGTTTTAAAAATGATTTTTCTTGCCAAGGAAGAAAGATCGACTTGGATAAGGTGTCCTCCTTTACCGATTAAGAGACAATTAGGATCTTTTTTATCAAACTTTATTTCTGTTCCTTCTTGTTTTAATAGAGGAAGAATTTTATCTAAATCAGTCAGTTGACCACTTACAAGATTTAAAAGAAAATGGGAGGAAGGCTGGCTAGAAAAAATGAGTTTTTTTTCATCAGGACTCCATTCTGGATTAGCTAGGTTAGAAAAGTCAAGGAGAGATTGATTATTAATCAAAACATTGATTTTATTATTTTCAAATAATTTAACTATTTCTTTCTCTTTATCTTTTTTTATTCCATAAATAATTTTCTTTCTTGAATTTGACGGCCAGAAAAAAGTGATTTCACCCTCATCAATTGTTTTTAATTCAGGGTTTTCAAAAAATAATTGAATCTTCTCAAAATGAGTAGTGAAGCTCGGCTTGATGATTGCCACTTTTTTCCATTTTTGAAATCCGTTTTTTACTACTTCTATCTCATATTCCCCTGGTGAGAGGTTGTTAATAATCGTCGGCGTCTCGCCGCCATATTTAGCCGAGCCAAACAATTTCCAAAAAAATGAAAAAGGATCAAGCCATTTTGTTGCTTTTTGTCGTTTGCCGTTAATAATGACTGCTGCCTCCCGAGGATAGGAGTTAATAAAAAGAGAGCCGGTTTTAATAAAAGTTTTTTCTTTTTTATCAAATCTATAGCCATTGGCGTAAAGAAGAATTAGAGGCGTAAAAAGGATAAAAACAATAAAGCAGAAGATAAAAAAAATAAGACGAATTTTAGAAAACATATAATATAAATTACCAATTATCAATTATCAAATTTTCCTTGCGGGATATGAGTAAGTTTATAATAAAAGGCGGAAAACAATTAGAAGGAGAGGTCGAAGTCAAAGGAATGAAGAATGCCGCGACTCCAATTTTAGCTGCCACCATGTTGACGAACGACTTCTGCTTGATTGAAAATCTCCCAAGAATTAAAGACGTTGAGAATATGATTAGTTTACTTGAGAGCTTGGGGGCTAAGGTTAAATGGCAAGGACCTCACTCTCTTTTAATTTCTTGCCGCGATTTAAATTATTCTAAATTAGATAAAGAGAAAGTGAAGAGCATGCGTTCTTCTATTTTGCTTTTAGGTCCGCTTTTGTCTCGTTTCAGTAAAATAGAGATACCCGAACCAGGAGGTTGTATTATTGGCAGTCGGCCGATAGACACCCATCTTTATGGGTTAAGAAAACTTGGTGTGAAAATCAAAGAGGAAAAAGGAATTTATCAATTAAAAATTAAATGTTTGAAGGGGACAACTATTATCTTACCAGAATTTTCAGTGACGGCAACTGAAAATTTAATTATGATCGCTGTTAAGGCAGAAGGAGAGACAATTATTAAATTAGCGGCCGCTGAACCACATGTCGAAGATTTTTGCCGTTTTCTTTCAAAAATGGGAGCGAAGATTCAAGGAATCGGTACTCATAGTTTAAAAATTAAGGGGGTAAAAAAATTAAAAGGCGTAAATTATAAAATTATCCCTGATCAAATTGAGGCAGGAACTTTTGCTGTTTTAGCCGCCGCCACTAAAAGTAAAATTTTAATTAAAAATATTATTCCTGAACATCTAGAATCAATTTTTCTAAAATTAGAACAAATCGGAGTAAAATTTAAAGTTTTTCAGAAAGAACTTTTAATCTATCCAACAGGTAATTTAAAATCTTTTAAATTACAAGCCTTGCCTTATCCCGGTTTTCCAACTGATCTTCAAGCTCCTTTTGCTGTTTTGGCAACCCAAACTCATGGGATAAGCTTGATTCACGATCCAATGTATGAAGGAAGGATGGGGTATATTCCTGAATTAATAAAGATGGGAGCAAATGCAACAGTGGTTGACCCTCATCAAGTGGTTATTAAGGGGCCAACTTCTCTTTATGGGACGGAGATAAAAACTATTGATCTGCGAGCTGGCGCAACTTTGATTATTGCTGGCCTTGTTGCTCGTGGCGAGACAGTTATTGATCAGGCAGAAATTATTGACCGAGGATATGAAAAGATAGAAGAAAGATTAGCTAAATTAGGAGCAGAGATTAAAAGAATAGATTAAATTGTGACAAATTTTGCTCCTCCTTTGCGCTGTTGCTTCGCTCCGCTCAGTAAGGTTTCGCCAAGTGTTTCATTCAGGAAGACAAAATTCGTTACCGAAATGGTGAGAAAATACAAATTATGAAAGTTGATTTTAAACAATTTATTGTTTACGAAGATAATGATTTTTTAGTGATTAACAAACCAGCTAATTTGCTTGTTCAGCCGACAAAATATCAAAAGGAAAATACCCTGATTGATTATTTAAAGGATTATTATCCAAAGATTAAAGAAGTTGGCGAATCTTTAAGGCCAGGCCTTGTTCATCGGTTAGATAAAGATGTCTCAGGTTTAATGGTGATTGCCAAAACTAAAGAATCTTACACCTCTTTAATTTCACAATTTAAAAATCATCAAGTAAAAAAAGTATACCTCGGCTTGGTCTCTGGCCATCCGCCGGAAGAAAAGGGATTGATTAATTTTCCTTTGGCCAGAACGAAAAATGGTAAAATTGTAGCGGTCAGATATGAAGGAAAAATAAAGATGAAGAAAGAAGCTGAAACAAAATATAAGGTCATCAATAAATTTAAAAAATACAGCTTGCTTAAAATTGAACCTTCAACTGGTAGAACAAATCAAATAAAAGTTCATCTTAAAGCCATCGGTTGTCCTCTGGTTGAGGTCGGAAATAGAGTTTTTCTACATGCGGCTTGCTTGGGTTTTCATGATTTAAAAAATAAATGGCAGGAATTTGAATCTGTTCTGCCGGCGGAATTAAAAGATTTTTTATCCGCCCTTGGCGGATCCTCCGTGGGAGGAAAAGAAATAAAATAATATTTATGAGTCTTGACACAAAAACTTTTTTAAAGATTTTATCTTCTTTAGAGAAAAAATTAATTAAAGAAAATAAACCCCAAAAAAGAAAGTTGGTCATTACAATTTCTGGCGAGGCAAGCGTAGGGAAAACGGTTATTGGCAAAATACTTTCCACCTATTTTAATTTGAAACTTCATGATGTTGGCGATAGAGAAAGATATTTTGCTAAAAAGAAAAAAATTTCTCTTGAGACAGCCTCTCAGTTATTGCCTAAAAAAATCGATTTTTTAATGGACAAAGAGGTATTAAAATTAGCGATTAAAGGAGGATATGTGATTGTTGGCAGATTAGCTGGCTTGGTGGCTGGCGATTGGGCTGATTGTCGAATTTTAGTTACTTGTGAGGCGAGAATAAGGGCCCAACATTTGGTCTCCACCAGTGGTGGATCCGCCTCTGGCGGAAAAAAATTTCTACAAGAGGCTTTTAAAAAAATTAAGGCCAGAGACAAAGCAGATCGTGCAAGATATAAAAAGCTTTATGGTCTTGATTTATTAAATAAAAACCCATATAATTTAATTATTGATAATACAAAACCAAGTTTAAAAGAAATTAAAAATATTGTTATTAAAAAGGTTGAAGATTTTTTAAAAAATAAAAATTATGGTTGAAGGAAACAAAACAACAATAAAAATCAGACCAGGGATGAAAATTAAAGTTTTTGAGAAATTGCGAGAAAAAAATAGTAAAGGTGAAGTTGAAGAAAGACTGCAAGCATTTGAAGGGATTGTTATTGCTTGTCATAAGAAAAAGGAAGCGGGCGCGACGGTGACCGTGAGAAAAATTAGCGCGGATGGAATCGGGGTAGAAAAAATTTATCCTTTATTTTCTCCTCTTATTGATAAAATAGAGATTTTAGGTCAGCACAAGACTCGCCGAGCAAAGCTTTATTACATGAGGAATTACAAGAAAAAATTGGAAGAGAGGAAGTAAGATAAAAGTTGCCCAGGTGGCGAAGTTGGTAAACGCACTACCTTGAGGTGGTAGCGCCTGTAAAGGCTTGGAGGTTCGAATCCTCTCCTGGGCACCAAAGGACAATCGAGTTCGCCGAGTCATTCGACTCGGCGTCAGGTCGGATAACCTGACGAGTCCTCTCCCGCGCACCACCGCATTAAAATTTTTTATAAGAACCTGCTCACTCCGTTCGCAG
>Ga0210018_1000561_pt1 | contig 18933 bp, 16 predicted proteins | sample CryGeyCG2014_010_2_FD_183967 | JGI IMG/M metagenome (GOLD analysis project Ga0210018, IMG submission 183967) | Groundwater microbial communities from aquifer - Crystal Geyser CG09_land_8/20/14_0.10 (SPAdes) (version 2) | ecosystem: Environmental > Aquatic > Deep subsurface > Groundwater | place...
TCAGGATCATTCTTCAGAAGATTCTGAATCAAGTTCAGAATGACGGTTAGCAATATAGCAATGTAACAATATAACAATGTTCTTTATCTTTAACTTTTAACTTTTGACTTTTAACTTTGGACTTTAAATTTTAAAATATCTCTTTTCTATATCTCTATCTATTAATTTTTTATTTATTATTTTTCGTGTATTCCTGTCTCTTTTATTATATCTCAACTTAATAATTAAAGCTCGATCTCCCCAAAGACCGGCAAAGAGTCAATCCCCAAACTTCATTAAAACCAGCGCGTTTTAAAACATTAGCGGCAGCATTCATCGTCGCTCCCGTTGTCCAAATATCATCTACCAATAAAATCGAATGACGGTTATTAGCGCTCTGTTTATTGACTAAAAAGGCATCTTTCATATTTTCTCTCCGCTCTTTCGAAGACAAAGAATATTGGGGGCGAGTATCTTTAACGCGAATTAATAGATCGCTCTCCAGTCGCAAATGCCACTCCTGAGCCAAACTCTCGGCAACAATTTGGGCATGGTTATAGCCCCGTTCCCGATAGCGACGAGGAAAAAGAGGAATAGAAACAACAGCAGGTTTTTTCACCAAAAATTCCCGTAATAAAATAAAATCAGCGTCTTTTTCAAAATGAGGGATTGCCAATCGGGTTAACTCGCCAATGGCAGCAAACAAATAGGGCTTATATTTAACTTCCTTAATTGCCTCTCGTAATGGCGAAGAATAAGAAAATACATTAGATAAACCGTCGAGACTGTATTTATTTTGACAATGTTCATTAACCCTCCCGCCCAGGGCAGGCCGTCCGCAAACAGGACAAGCTTGAGATTGTAAAAGGATCAATTTGTTCCGACAAGTAGGGCAAAAATAACCACCTTTTGCTTGACAAACCAAACAGCGAGGAGGAAAAAGAAAATTTAAAAGCCAATCAAAAAAATCACTCATACACAAATCAAGTATAATATAAAGATTAACAGATAGTTAAAAGTCAAAAGTTAAAAGTTAAAGATAAAGAACATTGTTATATTGTTATATTGTTACATTGTTAACCGTCATTCTGAACTTGATTCAGAATCTTCTGAAGAATGATCCTGATTTTCATCAGGATGACGATGAGAAGGGGATTCTGGACCCTGTACCATTCGATACAGGGCTAGAGCAAGCCAGAATGACGGCTTTTTTGATTTTTTAACTTTATTTGTCATTTATCACTAACCAGGTGCTTATTAAAAATCGCAAAGCTTACCACCATTACCGAATTTTAGAGGAAAAAGAAGCCGGGGTGGTGCTTTTAGGGGCAGAAGTGAAAAGTTTGCGCGCCGGCCAGGCTAATTTAGATAATAGTTTTATCCATTTTAAAAAAAACGGCGTGTTTTTAGTTAACGCTCATATTAACCCTTATTCTCCCTCCCGCCAGGAAATCGACCCGCGGCGATCGCGACAGATTTTGCTTAAAAAACAAGAAATCCTCTCCTGGCAAAATAAAGTTAAACAACAAAAATTGACCATCGTCCCCTTAGAATGGTATAATAAAGGCAATCTAATCAAGCTAAAAATAGGGTTGGGAAAAAAGAAGAAAGTAAAAAATAAGATGAAATTTCAGTGAGCCGAAGGCGAATAATTTCTCTTTTAGTTTCGATTTATTAATTTCTATATTTATTTGTAATTTAGAATTTGTTTGAAGTTTGTAATTTGAAGCTTGAAATTTCCCGCCAAAGGCGGGCTAAGGGGATGTATTTGATTCGACGGAAAGGGCACTTTTAAAACAGCAAGCCGGGAATGATCCAAGACCCGTAAAAGCGGATCAAAAATAAATGCCGACTCCAATGTCGACTATTCTCTAAATTACGCTATCGCGTAACAGAGAACGTCCTTTAGGTTTTTTCTTGCCGAAATCTTTAGGGTGTGAACAAAGGCAGGGTGCGTTTCAATCTTTTGCTCTAAAGATTGAAACTAAGTAAAAAAGGGCTTACCTTAAATATTAGGCTGTCAACTGCCTTGTTTAGGGAAAATTTAAAAATTGAATAAGCTTGTAGAAATTTTAGGAGAACTCTTTTTGGACGGGAGGTCACACCTCCCCATCTCCACTAAAAAAAGATACATTGTTACATTGCTGAATTGCTATATTGCTAAAGAGAAAAAAGATAGGGGAAAGAGAAGACAAAAGAATAGGACATATAAGACGGATAAAAAAACAAGATTGGAATTGGCTATTCTGAAGTAAGATTAATTTTGTAGATCTTATTCTCTGCTGCTATTAGGGCAACTGTCTCGTCAGAAGAAATAATTAAACCACTCACTCCCTCCAAATTGGGAAGGGAAATTTCTCTGCTAATACTACCTCCTTCTTTGTTTATAAATAGCAAGCGATTATTATCATTATCCAAGAGATAAAGTTCTTCCCCATCGGCAGTGGTGTAGCCAAAAACACTTTTCCCTAAAGAGGCAATTTCGAAAACCTCTTCCTGATAACCTTTATAAAACTTATAGATTTTGCCCTGATCAACCACCCAAATAGACCCATCAATTAAAAGCAAGGCTTTATTGCTCAATGAATAGTCCTTATCTTCTTTAATCCAAGCCCTTTTAGCCCCTAAGCCATTTTTAATCGCCGGGTATTGCCAAATTTGGCCATTACCAGCATCCAAAAGATATAAATTCCCCAACCAGCCTGCGAAACCAATTATTTTACCCCAATCTTCCTCTTTCTCAATCAATTTATTTAATTTTCCCTGCTCAATTTTATAAATTCCATCTGCCGATAAAACAGTCACCCCGCTTACTTGAGGAAAAATTTTCTCGGCTTTTCTTAGTTTCTCCTCTCCTAAAACAACCTCTTTTTTTTGATCTTCCCAGTCTAAAAGCAATATTTTCCCCGCGCTTTTATCCAAAACAAAAATCTTTTTTCCTAAAACAGCCAAATCATCAATTTTTATTGTTTCGTCTTCTGATGAAAAATCAAAAAACACTGATAAGGGCCGAGCCTTTTCCGTTCCCTTTTCTTTCAAATCAGAAGAGAGGGCTTGAATTTTCCCCTCCAAAACCTGAATTTTCTGATCAGAAGCCCTACTCAAGGACCTTGCTTGCTCTATTAATTGTTTTGATTCTCTCAAAAAAACTTCTGCCTGAACAGAATCCAGAGAGGCGATCACCTCCGCCTCTTGATATTTCTCCTGTGCTTGAGAAAATATTTGATCAAATTGTTGGTGACGATCATCTCTTCCTTTTGTTAGAACCACTCCCAAAACGCCAACCCCAAGGGCCAAAATTAATAATAAAACTCCTATTTTAAAAAAAATTGGTCTTAGCTGAAACTTCTTCCTCCCTACTTTCTTTTCTTTTCCCTCTTCAGTCTTAATGTTTTCTATTCTCCCTTCTTCTTTTTTAAACTTAACTATCAAAGCGGCGGCCGCTCCCTGTTCTTCTTCTTTTGCCAAAATAGGCGACAGTGTTTCCACAATTTCCTGAGGAACAACAGATTCTAATGACCTTTGAATTGCTTGTTGGTCAATAATTTCAAAAAAATCTTTTCCTCCCAAAATAATCAAATCGCCCTCCTCCGCCTTTCCGGATGCAGAAACTATTCCCCCATCTGCTTCTCCATTCACTCCTCCCACTAAAACCGCAGAAAGGGTCGGCCCCCGTTTAACCAATATCCTCCCTTCTCCTAAACAAGCAAAATACCAAACCCCCTTCCATAAAACACCGGCGGTAACCTCTAATTCAATCGGAAGCTGACTTTCTTTCACTTCCTTGTTTAATCTCTCCAGTGAAACTATTAATCTTTCCATCGGCCAGCCAGACAATTGACCATAATATTCTTCCTGAAGGCGAGAAATTAATTCTTTACCTAAATCAGGAGTCAAGGAACCTTGAGGAGCCTTAAGGGAAAAAATTGCCAATAATGAACCCCGTCTTTCTTTTTTTTCTGCCTCCTTGGGAACAAAAACATGCACCTGTGACCACGAATGTTCGTTAGGTATCCCCAAAATCTTGGCAACTTCAAAATCTAAGTTAGTATTAAGCATTTAAAAAATAACCATCAGTAATCCTAAAAACCCTAAGCCAAACAAAAGCCAACTAAAAATTGATAATAAAAAGGCTAAGTTAGTCTTAAAAAGACGGCTCATTAAGTTAATCTGACGATGAAGAATTAAATCAAAAATCAAATAACCTAAAAAATAAAAAATTAAAAACAGGCGTAAAAACGACCACAAGGAAAGGTTGGTTAAAAAATTAAAAAGATTATTAAACCCCATACTTTATTGTCTTAATGTATTCTCACTTTCCCGCCCAAAGCTTCGCATTGAGGCGGGTCCGCCACAGGCGGACTAATCAATGACTAAGTTGCAAGAAATGTATCATGTATAATGTATAAAGGGAAAGATAAAGAGATATTTTTTATTCCTATAGATTCCCATTCCCCGCTTTCTCCTCGTCATCCTGGCTTGCTCTAAGCCCTGTATCGAATGGTACAGGGTCCAGAATCCCCTTCTCATCGTCATCCTGATGAAAATCAGGATCATTCTTCAGAAGATTCTGAATCAAGTTCAGAATGACGGTTAACAATATAACAATTTAACAATACCCGCCATAATGTCCCGCCTTGTTTTTTTACTTTTAACTTTGCCCTAGTACCACGTTGGGTACAGGGCAACCCTGAACCGAACTTTGTTCTGGTTCACGGGTTGGACTTTTAACTTTTAACTGTTATCTACCTCCTCACGCAACTTTCGCAACACATCAGCCACCTCGGCCGGCCGCGGCACTTTTAAAAATTCAATCTCTGGTTTTGTGCCCGCCGTTTGGATATAAATGTCGCCGTAGTTAAAAACTATACCGAAAATACCGCCCATTTTGTGGGTGACATCCTGTATTTTCTCAATCTCGGCATCGGTAACCTCACAATAAATCAGGTTGTAAAAATCAACATCCACCACCCGTTCATTAGAAATGATATTGACGTTAAAATACCAGCTTAAAAACCCAGACCAAAAAATAATCAGCGCCAATAATAACCAGGCGTAAACAACCACTAACCGCAATGTTGAGGGTAAAAAGACATAAAAACCAAAATGAAAAGCAGAAAAAACTATCCCTATCATTAAAACAAAAGCCGCCACCCAGGGAAAATTGGTAATCAGATGACGCCGCAGCAAAAAAAGAACCTCCTCATCTTTTTTTTGATTAGCAAACCTTACGTCTTGAGGAGCCACTGCCAAACCTGTCTTAGTTGACAAGTCTTTAACCAACTTTCGACATCTAATAATAGATTTGTTTTCTCTCTTAATTTCTGTTTTGGGGGCAACAAATGTCTTCTGAGCTTCCTTCTCAGTCTTTCCCTTCTTTTCTAACCGGCGATGAGGAGTAATATAAAGATCAGGCATAAAAGAAAAATATATTGTTATATTGTTAAATTGCTAAATTGTTACATTGCTAAATCCGTCACTCTGGCCCGCCTAGCCGGCGAGGCTGGCCCGCCTAGCCGGCGAGGCTGGTAAGCCGCCGACTGGCGGCGCATCCAGAGATCCTGGACAAGCCAAGATGATTCTGGACCCTGTACCATTTCGATACAGGGCTAGAGCAAGCCAGAATGACGAATAGAACAATTAAAAGTTAAAAGTCAAAAGTTAAAAGTAAAAAACAAAAAGAAAGAAACATTGTTACATTGTTACATTGTTATATTGCTAAAAATTCCAAACATGCAAATAAAAGATAATAAATTTTAATTTCTCTTATTCTTAAATCTTTAACAATTCAACAATGTAGCAGTTCAACAATTTATCTTTTTATATTATATCCTATTTTTTCTCAATGTTAAAAAGTGGGCCAACAATCTGAATATTAGCCGGCGCCCGCAAATTAAAATAATCCCTAAACTCATTGGCATCAAAAGTAACACTCCCGCCATCACCGGAAAAACTAATAGAAGTGGTCTTCCCCAATCCCCAGTCAACTCCCGAAACAGAAGCGCTATCAATTCCATTAAAGGGAGTGGTCCCTCGCTGGCGTAATTCCTGTTTTACTTTTTCTTGGTTCCAAATCTCACCACCATAAGGATGGGGTTTATCGGGCTGGTAAAGATGATCCTGGGTATTGGAATCTTTTTTAGCCAAAAGCAAGGCGTTAACAATATCCGCCACCTCCTCAGCTTTAAGCCAAGCCGATTTGTTATACTCCGCCCGCCAACCCTGGGCGGCATAAAAGCAGGGTGATTCTTTATCATAGGCTTTATCCATTAATTCAGCAAAGTTATTAGCCGAACCAACCGTATCCTGCATTCTTTTAGTCCAGGGCCGGTCTTGCCAACCCACATCAGAGGAACGATAAGTATAGCCGCCGGCAGTTGAAGCATACCAGGCGGTAATTGATTGGCCGCCGGAGACCATCACCTCGCCGGTAGTTTCCCGCACCGCTCTCTCCCAGTCACCTCCTTTATTACCTCCTTTATAAACTTGACAAGCTTGAGTAATACAAATCTCCTTAGCACCATTATCGGTATAAGACAAAGCATAAGAGCGAGCCGCTACCACTTGCGCCTTCAGAGCATCAATTGGCCAATCACCCGGCATTTCATAAATTCCTAATAAATATTCATCCAAAGCTTTTTCCCCATAGCCTTGAACTTTAATCTTTAAATTAGGATCACGCGTTTCAAAGCTAATCCCCGAAAAATAGTTTTCCAAAATTTGGCGGTAGTTTTGCCCCGCCTTGGCTCTCCCCAAAGCCCCATACTGGTTCATCCCCACCCGATGGGGGATACCAAAGGTAAAAAAAGCAAAAGCGGGTCGAAAGCCAGGATCAATGTTGCGGTCATCAACACAATAAAGGGGACCGGCGCCTAATCTGGTAGGCAAATTCAAGCTCGCTAACTTTTTAGCAATTAATTCCTTCTGACGGGCGTTTAATTGCGCTCGATATTCTTCGGCATTTTTAATTTCTCCGGCCAAAAACCCGGCCCGCTTATTAAAAGTCTCCTTAACATTAGCTAAGCTTATTTTTTCTTCCTCTAAGTGATCTTTGTCTTTCTTTAGTTGTAAAAGCATCTCCGCCAATTTAATAATTTCCTCCTGATCGCGCTGGGTAGCCATACGATTAGCAGAAATTTCCTGGCTCAAATCCATTGCCTTGATAGTGGAGAAAAGCAAAAGGAGGGGAGAGGAAGAAGCCCGCTGTTTAATATATTGATTGCGCACCCGTTTTTCAAAAAGCGCTTTTTGAAAAACCAAATCAGCCATTCTTTTGTCAATATCCTTTCCCAATTGAACAACCCGCGACTCCACACCGCGAATCCGTCGCTCAATATCAGCCACCTTAACTTTTAGTTCACTAAATTCTTGTTTAAGCGGCGCCTCAGCAATCTCCAAAAGCCGCAAAGATTCGGCAATTTCGGCTAATTCTTCATCAATGCTCTTGGCAAAAACTGAAAAAGAGGTAAAATGAAAAAGGACAAAGAAAAAAATAATTCCTATCGCCAATTTTCTTAAAAATTTCATAGGGAAAAATATATATTATATAGTTAAAAGTCCAAAGTTAAAAGTTCAAAATAAAGAAAATAAAGATTAACATATAGTTAAATTGCTCAAAGTTCAAAGTTCGAAACTCAAAAAAAGTCGCCATTCCCATGATTCCCTGTCATTCCCGCGAAAGCGGGGAGCAAGAATCTATACCAATGTCATTCCCCTGAAAATGGGAATCGATATGGTAATGATGTTTGGGAACAAACTGATATAGCGATCGCCATATAAATTTGTTCGGGTGATATTTAATTTCTTTTACTAAGGCAACAATTTAACAATAAAAATAAGTATTTCTTATTAAGAGAATCTATAGTTGAAATTAGGAAATTTGTTCGCTACGCTCACGGAAATTAAGAAATTATCCCGCCTAGCTGGCGAGGCTGGTTATGCCGGGAATGACAAGGGCGCCGTCATTCTGGTAATCCGCCAGCCGGCGGAGCATCCAGAATCGTTCAGCGGCGGATCCTGAACCCTGTACCAAGGCGGGTGGCTAAGGCAAACCAAGACGATCCTGGACAAGCCAGGATGACGAGGAGAAGGGGATCCTTCGGGAGTACCCTCAGGATGACGGTAAAGGATATTGTCATTCCCATAATTCCTTGTCATTCCCATGAAAACGGTAATTTAATTTTTTATTCCCAGAAAGCGATCCGCCAGCTGGCGGGCCAGCCTCGCCGGCTAGGCGGGCCAACCACAGGTTGGAGATAGAGCGATATCAATAAACGCGCGCAGCGCGACACAAAGCGGAACATAAAACCCCGACCGGTAGGGTCGTAATTTTTTTATAAGGAGGTGAAAAAAAGAATGGTGAGTAAACAGAACAAAATAAAAAAGGCTGGATTTTTAGCTTTGGCCGCTACTATTGGGGCGGCTGTTGGCGGAGCCTTGGGAGTGCTTTTTGCGCCTCAATCGGGCAAGGAAACAAGAGAGGATATTAAAAAAGCTCTCAATGACACTAAAAAGGAGATTAAAGAAAAAGCCAACAAAATTCAGGATTTGACTTCAGATCAATACCAGAAGATTGTTGACGAAGTAGTTGATCAATACGAAGCTATCAAAAGCTTGGGGAGTAAAAAAATAGCGAAAATTAAAAAAGGATTATACGCTAATTATCAAAAGACCCAAAAGACTTCTTAATCTTGATTTTTAGCAATATTTGTGTTAGACTGCCAATATAATTGGAGGTTTCTATCTAAATTCTAAATAAAAGAAAGTCAGAATTTAGAAATTAGTCCGCCTGTGGCGGACCCACCGAAGAGATGGGAATTGAGGATTTTATTCCAAGAAAGCGAAAACTCCAACCACAGGTTGGAGATGAAGCGATATCAATGAACGCGCGAAACGCGACACAAAGCGGAACACAAAACCCCAACCTTCAGGTCGTGGGTTTTTTATAATAATTTATTTTTATTCTTAATTATGCCTATTTTACTTAAACCAGGGCTAGGTCGTTCTTCTCGTAACGCTCAGGAGTTGCCGATAATTCCTCTTCGTGATACGGTAGTTTTTCCTCAAAATGAGACCACCCTTACTTTTGGTCGGTCTCAATCAGTAGAGGCAATATTAAAAGCTTTTTCTTCCCACAAGAAGGTTTTTTTAGTTTGTCAAAAAGATTCGCGGCAAAATCAACCGGGCAAAGAGGATATTTATTTGATAGGGACGATTTGTCAATTAGAAAACATTCTCAGAGTAGATGATGCTGTCTATGCGATTATTCGCGGTCTTTCTCGAGCACGAATAAAAAGAATTATTACTACAAAGCCATTTTTCGAAGGGGAATTGGAAATTTTAATAGAAGATGAAGGTAAAGATGATAAGGTGGCTGTTTTTACTAATCTTTTAATGGAGCAACTCAAAAAAGCTTTATCGTTAGGGAAAATAGTGGAACCTCAATTTATCAATCAGTTGAATTTTAATGATCCGGTGAGATTTGTTAACCGAATATCGGCTGTTTTGGATATTGATACTTCTAAGAAGCAAGAATTATTGGAGACTGATAATTTGAGAGTAAAGTTGGAGAAGGTGGCTAAATATTTAGCTCAAGAGATTAAGGTTTTGGAGTTAGACCGGAAGATTAGTTCTCAAGCGCAGGATCGTTTTGATAAATCAATGAGAGAGGCGGTTTTACGCCAGCGGCGAGAGACGATTGATAGAGAGTTGGGTAAAATGGGGGTGAGGGAGGTTGATCCGGAGATTAAAGAGTTAGAAAATAAAATTAGGACAGGAAAGATGCCATTGAAGGTGAGAAGGAAAGCCGATGGTGAACTAAAGAGGCTAGTGGAGATGTCACCGATGAATCCCGAGAGCGGTTATCTTCGTGCTTATTTGGATTGGTTAGTTAGCGTTCCCTGGGAAAAGAGAAGTCCTAATAATATTAGCTTAAAAGAAGCGGTTGAAATTTTGGATGAAGATCATTATGGTTTAGAGAAGATAAAGGAGCGGATTTTGGAACATTTGGCGGTGATGCAATTGCGGAGTAAGAGTAAAAAAGTTGGTAAGAAAGGAAAACAAGCGGTTTCACCGACAATCTTGTGTTTTATTGGCCCTCCTGGAGTAGGAAAAACTTCGGTGGGCAAATCAATTGCTCGAGCGTTGGGGCGGAAATTTGTTCGTGTTTCTTTGGGTGGAGTGAGAGATGAGGCGGAAATCCGCGGCCATCGACGGACTTATGTGGGGGCCTTGCCGGGACGGATTATTCAAGGAATGAAAGAAGCGGGGACAAAAAACCCGATTTTTATGTTAGATGAAATTGATAAGATAGGTAATGATTTTCGCGGTGATCCTTCGGCAGCGCTTTTAGAAGCTTTGGACCCGGAGCAAAATAAGGAATTTTCCGACCACTACCTTGAAGTGCCCTATGACTTATCAGAGGTCTTTTTTATCACCACTGGTAATATTTTAGATACCATTCCTCCTGCTTTACAAGATCGTTTAGAAATTATCCGTTTCCCCGGTTATACCGATGAAGAGAAATATCATATTGCCAAAGGTTTTCTTTGGCCTAAACAGACTGTCGCTCATGCTCTTGACGACAAACATCTTTTATTAACCTTAAATGCTTATTATGAAATTATTCGTCGTTACACTCGAGAAGCAGGGGTGAGACAATTAGAGAGAGAGTTAGCAAAAATCTGCCGTAAGTTAGCAAGGCAAATTGCTGAAGGTAAAAAAGTAGGAAATAAAATTAACATTGCCGAAGTTCACTCTTTGTTGGGGACAGTTCAGTTTTCTTCTTTATCGGCGGAGAGGAAAGATGATGTGGGACGAACGACTGGTTTGGCTTGGACTCAAGCGGGGGGAGAAATTTTGTTTATTGAGGTGGCTCTAATGCCCGGTAAAGGACAGACTCTTTTGACTGGGCACTTAGGGAATATAATGAAGGAATCTTGCCAGGCGGCGATTTCTTATGTGCGCTCTCATTGGAAAAAGTTTGGTTTAAAGAAGGATTTTGCTAAAAATTTGGATATTCATATTCACGTTCCCGAAGGGGCTGTTCCTAAAGATGGTCCTTCGGCGGGAGTGGCAATTGCCACGGCGGTGGTTTCTGCTCTTACTAAGAAGAAAGTTAAGTCCAACATTGGGATGACCGGAGAGATCACTTTAAGGGGCAAAGTTTTGGAGGTTGGCGGGGTGAAAGAAAAGGTTTTGGCGGCCCACCGGGCGGGATTAAAAACAATAATTTTGCCCAAAAACAATAAAAAAGATTTGGAAGATATTCCTAAAAAAATTCGTGGGAGCTTAAGGTTTATTTTTGTTGATGAATTAAACCAAGCCTTAAAAACAGTCTTGAGAGAAAATTAATTTTACTGATAGGAGTGGCATTGATAGGAAGGACTCCTTCGGGTAATTGATAACCATTAATTTTTACTGAACCGCTCACTGTATAAACTCTTTCTGGATCTGCTTGAGGAAAATCAGAATTATTTTGTGTTGTCGGGGGATGTTTATTCTCTCCCTCGAATTGCTTCGCATATTGCCTAAAAGGACCACTACTTTGTAATTCAACCGCTTTTCTTCTTGTTGCCGTTCTTTCTGGAAAGATTGGTCTCCCTTGCTCGTGTTCTGGTGTTCTAACCATGTGACCCCACCGGGATTTGAACCCAGATTATCAGAATGAGAATCTGATGTCCTAACCATTAGACGATGGGGCCAAAAGAATAATTAAAAGTCAAAAGTCTAAAGTTAAAAATAAGGAAGCGGGGGTTAAAGCCTCTTGCTTTGTTTTCCGACAACTTTTAACTTTTGACTTTTAACTGTTTTGTGCTTATTATATGCCTTTTTTCTTTGCTTGACAAGAGAAGGGCAAAGTAATATAATCTCTTCATCTTTTTGAAAAAGCTTGATATACTTCTTAAACTTTTTCGGAAATATCAGCCAAAATTAAACTTCAGAATTTATTTTTTAGCAGTTGCTAATGATAATGAATGCCAAAAATTTTGATAACCAGGTTAGATTGATTACCAAAGAGGGGTTTGAGAATCTGCGAAAAAAGTTGTTAAAACTTGAAGATAAGCGACCCTATTTGGTGGATCGATTGGAGCATGCCCGCAGTATGGGTGATTTGGCGGAAAACAGCGAATATCACAGCGCTAAAGAGGACTTAGAGTTTTTGGATAGGCAAATTGATGAATCAAGAGAAGCAATTACTCATTTACGGGTAGCACAAAATAGGAACGATCATTCTCGGGTTTTGTTAGGTTGTCGAGTAAAAGTGGTGGCTGACGATGGCAAACAGATTGTTTTTATGATTGTGGGGGATTATGAAAGCGATCCTCTTAAGGGAAAGATTTCTTATTCTTCGCCATTGGGAAAAGCTTTATTTGAAAAGCGGGTAGGCGATAAAGCGATGGTGAAAACTCCCAATGGGATTGTCCATTACAAGATTTTGGCTATAAATTAGTTTTTCTTTGTGATAAACTATTAACTAAATGGTTAGTCGTTTACAAAAAATTCGCCAAGAGAGAGTTGAAAAGTTTAAAAAGCTTCGTCAATTGGGTGTTGACCCATACCCTCCTCGAGCTAAAAGACGGGAAGTAATCGGGAAAGCACGCGCTAAATTAGGTAAGGTTGTTTCGGTGGCGGGAAGAATTATAGCTTGGCGGGCTCATGGCGGCGCTGTTTTTGCTGACTTAATGGATTCTTCTGGAAAAATTCAGCTCTTTTTTAGCCGCAGTGATGTTGGCGAGAAAAATTACGAAATTTTGACACTTTTGGATATCGGTGATTTCTTGTGTGCTCAAGGAGAAGTTTTTAAGACAAAGCAGGGGGAAATTACTGTCAGGGTAGTTTCTTTTCAGGTTTTAGCTAAATCTTTGCGTTCTCTGCCAAACAGGTGGAGGGGCTTGAGAGATATTGAAATTCGTTCCCGAAAAAGGTATTTAGATCTTTTAGTAAACCCGAAATCGCAGCAGGTTTTTATCCATCGCAGTCAAATTATTCGCTCGTTGCGGAAAATTTTGGATGAAGAGGGATTTTTGGAGGTGGAAACGCCTACTCTTCAACCTCTTTATGGCGGCGCTTCGGCGCGGCCTTTTATCACTCGTCATCACGCTTTAGATGCTAATTTATATCTTAAAATTTCCGATGAACTTTATTTAAAGAGGTTGATTATTGGTGGTTTGGATAAGGTTTACGAAATTGACCATAATTTTAGGAATGAGGGGATAGATAAATCTCATAATCCGGAGTTTACGATGATGGAATGTTATTGGGCAATGGCTGATTATAAAGATATGATGGGATTAACGGAAAAGATTTTTTCACAGATAGCCGTTGAGGTTTTGGGGACGACTAAGATTAATTATGGTGGTCACCAAATTGACTTAAAACCGCCTTGGCCAAGAATAACAATGTTTGCGGCGATTAAGAAATATTTAGGTTGGGAGCCGAAGAAGATAAGCGATGGGGATTTGAAGAAGAAGTTAGCAGAGAGAAATCTTACCCTGTCAGGGGGTTTTAATCGGGGCTTGGCGGTGGCGGCTCTTTTTGAAGAGGTGGAGCCGAACTTAATCCAACCTGTTTTTATTACTGATTTTCCTAAAGAAACAACTATGCTTTGTAAGCCGCGAGAGGATAATCCTGAATTAATTGAGCGTTTTGAGCCTTATATTGCCGGTTTTGAGGTGGGCAATGCCTATTCTGAGTTAAATAATCCCTTTTTACAGCGGCAGTTTTTTGAAGAACAGGTTAAAGCGGCGGCGGTTGGTGACGAAGAGGCACCTCCTTTGGATGAAGATTTTTTGGAGGCGATGGAATATGGAATGCCGCCGACGGGAGGTTTGGGAATTGGTATTGATCGGATGGTAATGCTTTTAACCGGTGAAGAAAATATTCGCGATGTGATTTTATTTCCAACATTGAGACCGGAAAAGAAATAGGGTCGATGTTATATTGTTACATTGTTAAATTATTGGGGCTGTCATTCTGACAAAAGTCAGAATCAATAATTAATTTTCAATTTCCAATTTACAATTTTTATTGAATTTTTAATTGATTAATTTTCAATTTTTTAATGATTAACGTCCAGATCCTGAAATGAATTCAGGATGACCGTGCTCCGTCATTCTAAATTCATTTCAGAATCATCTTAAAGAGGCCCTGAATTTATTTCAGACAGCCAGCAATTTAGCAGTATAATAAATTTGAAATTTGCAATTTAAAATTTAAAATTGATTTATGGATAGAGATAAGATCTTAACTATTATTAACCAGTATATTGATAATAAAAATATTGTTAAACATATGTTGGCAATGGAGGCTTTTATGCGCGCTTTGGCGAAAAAGTTAGGGGGAGATGAAAATGAATGGGGCATTACCGGTTTGGTTCATGATTTAGATTATATTGATAGCACACCAGCAAATAAGCATGGTTTATTGGTGGGTGAGATGTTAGAAAAAGAAGGAGTTATTTTATCTCCAGAGATTTTGTCTGCCGTGGCGGCTCATAATTGGCACAATAATGGTGTTGAACCAAAATCGTTAATGGATTGGGCATTATTTTGCGGCGATTCGTTAACTGGTTTAATTGTTGCCTGTACTTTGGTTTTGCCTTCTAAAAAATTGGCTGACTTAACAGTAAAATCAATTTTGAAAAAGTTTCCTCAAAAGAGATTTGCCGCTGGCACTAGGCGAGAAGATATTAAAATGGGCGAGGAAAAGTTAGATATTCCCTTAGAGGAATTTGTTGATATTTGTCTTAAGGCAATGCAGGGAATAAACAAAGAGCTGGGGCTGTAAAGGATTAAAGTAATAAAAGAATAAATGGATAATCACGAAATGGTAAAAAACTATAAAGAACTAAAATTTTGGCAAACAGCTTTTGAAACAACGATTTTGGTTATAGATCTTACAAGAAAATTGCCAAAAGAAAAAGTTTTTTGGATAATAGGTGATCAAATTATTCGAGCCGCTTCGTCTGTTGGTGCTAATATCGCTGAAGGGTTTGGTCGTTATAGAGGAAAAGAATATGAGCGTTTTTTACAAATTTCTCTTGGATCAGCAAATGAGGTAGAATATTGGTTGTTAGTTATTAAAAGAATTTTACCAAAATTAAATGAAGAAATTTTCAGGACAATAGAAATTAATAAACAAACGATCAAAATGTTGGCTAGTTTATTAAAAACTTTAAGAGCGAAGAGATAAACTTTAATAAGACTGACTGATCACTTATTCTTTTAGTCCTTTATTCTTATGCTTTCGATTGACTTTATCCGCCAAAACCAGCCGTTAGTTAAAAAAGTGGCTCGTGATAAACAGCTTGACCCAAGAGTGGTAGATCAACTTTTGGCAGTAGATATTAAAAGGCGAGAATTAATTCAGAAAATAGAAAAATTGCGGGAAGAAAGAAACCAGGTAGCGCGGCAGAGGGATATTAAACGAGGCAGAGAGATAAAGGCGGCGTTAGTAAAATTCGAACCTCAACTTAAAAAGGTTGAGAGAGAATATAAAAGCTTAATGCTTTTAATTCCCAATATTCCTTCAGAGGATTCGCCCTTAGAGAATAAAGAAATTTATCGCTGGGGTAAAAAGCCGAAATTTAACTTTCCGCCGCGTTCTCACCTTGAGCTTGGGGAAGAATTAGGTTTAATTGATTTAAAAACAGGAGTTAAAACAGCCGGTTTTCGTGGTTATTATCTTAAGAATGAGGCGGCCTTACTTCATTTTGCCCTTTTATTTTATTCTTGGCAAAAGATTATTAGTAAGGGCTTTATGCCCATGTTGCCGCCGACAATTTTGCGGGAATTTGCTCTTTTGGGAAGTGGTCACTTTCCTTTTGGTCGGGAGGATGTTTACCAAATTGCCAATCCCGGTAAACTCTCAAGTGGTGAGGAAATTAGCGAACCATTGTTTTTAGCGGGCACGGCCGAGCCCTCGCTTTTAGCTTATTTTGCCAATCAGACTTTAAAAGAAGAGGATTTACCGGTTAAAGTTTGCGGTTGGACGCAATGTTATCGCTCCGAAGTGGGCAGTTATGGCCGGGATACTCAAGGTGTTTACCGGATTCATGAGTTTATGAAGGTAGAGCAAGTGGTTTTATGTCTAGCTGATGAGGTAATTGCTGACCAGTGGCTGGAGAAAATGCGGATTTATTCGGAAGAAATTTTGCGTGATTTAAAACTTCCATATCGGGTAATTCAGGTGGGAAAGAAAGAGATGGGGGTGGGGAAGCGGAAAATGTATGATTTGGAAACCTGGATGCCATCAAGAGAGGGCTATGGGGAAACCCATTCTGATTCTAATTTGACCGATTGGCAGGCGCGGCGGCTAAATATAAAATATAAAACTAAGAAAGGGGAAACAAAATATGTTTACGCCTTGAATAATACGGTGATTGCTTCGCCGCGGATTTTAATTGCCATTTTGGAAAATTATCAGCAAAAAGACGGCTCCATTTTAATTCCCAAGGTTTTGCAAAAGCTAGTAGGGAAAAAGGAAATTGGCTAAAATTATCGTTTTGATTAATATTATAGGGTGGGGATATAAGATTAAGTGATCGTTTAATTTTATGTCCTAAATTTTATTTCAAGAAATAGGTAATAATTGAGGAGAATATTTTATGGTGGGAAGAAAACGAACCACTAATGATACCAATAAAACTAAGGAGTTGGTTTCTTTTTTCTTTGAAATAGGAACGTTAAGGAAGATTGCTCGTTCCCACCGTCAAACTTTATTAACCGATGATTTTTCTGATAATATTGCTTCTCATTCCTTTCGGACGGCGTTTATTGGTTGGTTTTTAGCAGAAATAGAAAATGCCGATTCTTATAAGGTAGTAATGATGTGTTTACTGCATGATCTTGAAGAAACTCGTGCTGGTGACCAAAACTGGGTTCATAAAAGGTTTGTTAAGGTATTTGAGGAGGAAATTAGAAAAGGGCAGTTAACGCCTTTGCCAAAAGCAAACGAACTTTTATCGTTAAGCAGTGAATATCAGGGAAGAGAAACCCTGGAAGCTAAATTAGCTAAAGACGCTGATTTATTAGATCAAATCTTGCTGTTAAAGGAATACTCCCATCAAGGGAATAAGGAAGCGGATGATTGGCTTAAGGGAGGGCAGCAAGAAAAACTGATGTTTAGCAAAACTGCCAAGAAATTAGCTCATGAAGCTTATCAACAAACTCCTAGCGATTGGTGGCAAAATCTCTGGATTAATAAAAGAAGATAAGATTTTAATTGTTTTTGTATCGGCCAAAGAGTTTTTCATTTTGATAGCTGGTAATTTGAATGGGAATAATCTTTTTGGGTAGCTTTCTTTGGTTTTCCTGCCTGCAACGCTTTGGTCCGCCAGGTGGCGGAGATTGCGGGCAGGTAATTTTTACTTCCCAGAAGTTTTCGGTTAGGCCGCGCCAGTAATTTTTCTTCTTGCCGATAATAAGACAATTTAATTTTTTTCCTACCAGCTTTTCGGCTTCTTCACGGCGAATTTTTTTAACCAATTCACTGACTTTCTTGCTTCTTTCTTTTTTAATTTTTTCTGAAATTTCCTGCCATTGATTGTTTTTAGTCATTTTGTAAGCGATTGTCCCGGGTCGGGGTGAGTAGCGAAAAATATGGGCAAAGGCAATTTTTACCTCTTCAATATAATGAAGTGTTTCTTGAAAATCATTTTCGGTTTCGTCTGGAAAGCCAACGATGATATCGGCGCGGAGATTAAATTGGGGAATTTCCTGTTTAATATATTGTAGTAGGTCTTTTAATTTATTAAGATCCGTCTTGGGTCTATTCATTTTGATTAATATTTTTTTTGATCCTGATTGAAGGGCAATATGAAAATAGAAAGATAGTCTTTTTGAGCCGCTTCGCCAATCGTTAGTATAGAGATTAATTAATTTTTTATTAATGAGGTTTGGAGTTAGAGAACTTAAAGAAAGGCGGGAAATATTGGTTTTTTGGAGGATATTTTTTAGCAATTCTACCAAATCGGTTTTCGGTTTTAAATCCTGACCAAATAGCGATAAATTGATGCCGCAGAGATTTATTTCTAAAATGCCCTCTTTTTCTAATTTTTTAATTTCTCTGATAATTTGCGTCACTGGTTTGCTTTTTAATTGGTTGCGAAGATAGGGAACAATGCAAAAAGTGCAAAATTGATTACAACCGTCTTGGATTTTTACCCATCTTCGAATTGACATATCCATCTGTTTGATAGGTGGAGAAAACTTATCCCGCCCTGGCGGGCTGGTTTGAGGTGCGAATGATGGGTAGCCCTTCGCCGCTTTAGTAAAGGAGGGTTTCTGGGCTAAAATTTCGGGAATTTTCTCTTTATCTTGGTTGCCAATAAAAAGATCAGCCTCTGGCAATTTTATTCCTAATTTTTTTTGGGCTTCAACCGCGCATCCGGTAGCCAATAAAAAACTTTGAGGGAAAATTCTCTTTAAATGACGAATTTCTTTTCGAGTTTCTCGTTCTGCTTTTTTGGTGACAACACAAGTATTTAAAATAATAATATCGGGGTATTTGTTTATAAAAGGGAAATTTTGAGAAGCAAAAGGAAGAAATCCTGCTTTAATGAGGTCTTTTTTTATTTGATTGATTTCTTCTTGATTAACCCTACAACCTAATGAACGACACAAAATGGTGAGAGGATAATTATTTTTTAGAGAAAAGCCATTCATTTTTAGAAATTTAGCTTATTGTTTTGGGAATAAATTTGGAACGGCGATAGGCCGTATGTAACAGCCTATCTTTCCTTTTCTGCCTCTTATTATATCAGCCTTGCTTTTTTAGAGATGATGCTAACACTATCCGTAGCCGTCATTCTGATGAAAATCAGAATCATCTTAAGAAGATCCTGAATCAAGTTCAGGATGACGGTTCCCTTGGTGTCATCCTGACGAAAGTCAGAATCATCTTAAGAAGATCCTGAATCAAGTTCAGGATGACGGTTCCCTTGGTGTCATCCTG
>Ga0210018_1000568_pt1 | contig 18787 bp, 17 predicted proteins | sample CryGeyCG2014_010_2_FD_183967 | JGI IMG/M metagenome (GOLD analysis project Ga0210018, IMG submission 183967) | Groundwater microbial communities from aquifer - Crystal Geyser CG09_land_8/20/14_0.10 (SPAdes) (version 2) | ecosystem: Environmental > Aquatic > Deep subsurface > Groundwater | place...
CTAAATTCTTTTTTCCTTCCGGCAATTCTTCACCTTCATAAATATCAAAGAGGTCAACATCTTTAACTAAACTTCCTCCAGCTGTCTCAATTTTATTTAAAACCTCTTCCACTCTAACCTCCGGCGGCACTAAAATGGCAATATCTCTGATAGCTGAGGGAAACCTAGAAATTGGTCGATAAATTGTCTCCTCTGAACAAAATTTAAGTAATTTTTCGAAATCAATATCAAAAACAACCACTCCCTCCTCAATTTTTAGTTCTTCAAGAATTTTGGGAGAAATTTCACCTAAAAATCCGATTTCCTCATGGTCAATTTTAATCTCAGCACATTTTTTTGGATGCCAAATTGCGATTTTCGATTCCTCAGGTATTGGCTGATATTCATCGAACGCCGAGCCCCGCTTGGCGGGGTGAGGCGTGAGATGAGCCGAAGGCTCAGCGAACCAAACATTACTTATGCCCAATTTATTTAGTAACAAATCAATAACTCCTTTTAGTTGATAAAAGTTATCACCGGTCATTACTCCAGAGAGCTGCCTTTTTTCTTTAAAATTTTTAAAAATTTTTCCTAATTCAAAAATCCTAATATGCTGGAAATAATTTAAATTTTTTTCAACATTTTTTAATAAATTTGGAATCAAACTCGGTCTTAAATATTCGTGCTCGAGACTAATCGGATTTTCTACTTTAACCAAATCCCGGAAATTAAAATTAAAGATTTTTGCTAGATTCTCTGAGATAAACGAGTAATTGTAAACTTCGGTAAAGCCGGCTTCTTTTAAAATATTTTTGGTCGGGTCTTCCCAAAAAATATCGAGATTTCTTTTGGGAGGAATCAAAGCGGCAACTGGAAAGATTGCTTGAATTTTCTGATAACCATAAACTCTACCAATTTCTTCAATTAAATCTTCTGGTATTGAAATATCTAACCTTAATGTCGGCACCAAAACTTCAATGTAACGAGCTCTTTCCTCGTTACATTTAAAGCCTAATCTTTTTAAAATATTTTTTATTTCTATTTTTGGTATTTTCGTCCCCAACAATCTTTCGACATAATCTAAATCTAACTTAATTCTTTTTGTCAGGGGTTTTTTAGGGTAAACATCAACTAATCCCTGGGTAACTTTCGGGTACCCGCCTTGCGGGTGGGCAATTTCTTGAATTAAGAAAGCGGCTCGGTTAATTGCCATTTCGGTTAAGTTTGGGTCAATTCCGTGTTCAAAACGCCAGGAAGCATCGGTTTTTAAATCAATAGTTTTGGAGCCTTTGCGGATAACTTTAGGATTGAAATTAGCTGATTCTAAAACAACAATTTTTGTTTTTTCATCAATTTCCGGAAGTTTCCCTCCTTTAATCCCGGCAATGGCAACCGGTTTCTTCTCGTCGGCAATTACCAGAATATTTTCGTCTAAATCATATTTTTCTTCATCTAAGGTAACTATTTTTTCACGTTCCCTGGCAAATCGAACGATAATTTTTTGACCTTCGAGTTTTTCACCATCAAAAGCATGGATGGGCTGACCAGTTTCCAACATTACATAATTGGCGATATCAACAACATTATTAATTGGCCTTAATCCACAAACTTCTAATCTCTCTCGTATCCACTTCAGCGAAGGAGTAATTTTGACATTAGTAATTACCCTGACGGTATATCTCGGGCAGGCATTTTTATCTTTAACTTCTACTACGATAAAATCTTTTGCCCTTAAATTTTTATTCTCAATTAATTTACAATTTACAATCCGCAGTTTACAATTTAAAATCGCTGAGATTTCTCTGGCAATGCCAAGATGAGAGAAACAATCCGGGGCTCGGTTTGGTAAAACCGCAATATCTAAAACCCAATCCTTGCCTGTTCTCTTTACCTCCTCCACTTCAAAAGAATGCAAAGCTAAAAGTTCGGCCAACTTTTCTGGTTTAGATAACTTTTTTTTGAAAAATGATTGTAACCAATTGTAGGAAAAAATCATATGTTTAAAACTCCATTTTAAACACTAAAATTGGGTTAGAAAGCGCAGATCGCCTGAATAAAATAATCTGATGTCGTTAATTTTGTATTTCATCATCGCTAATCTATCCATGCCCATGCCAAAGGCAAAGCCCTGCCATCCCCCTCCTCTGGAGGAGGGGGGAATCAAACCAGAATTTTTAAAAACGGCTGGATGAACCATTCCTGCTCCCATCATTTCCATCCAACCAGTTTTTGAGCAAGCCGAACACCCTTTGCCGCCACAGATAAAACAAGTAATATCCACTTCAAAGCCTGGCTCAACAAAGGGAAAATAACTTGGCCTCATTCTAATTTCAATAGGGGCCCGCTGGGCCCCCGAAGGGGACGGGAGGGCGGTGGGTGGGTTGGAGTCCCGATTGAAAAATCTTTTGAAAAATTCCTCAATCACTGTCTTAAAATTAGCCACCGAAATATCTTTTCCAACCATTAGGCCATCTAACTGATAAAAGTTAGATTCATGAGAAGCATCGGTAGCTTCGTGACGGAAGCAACGGCCAATGGTAATAATTCTTAAGGGCGGCTGATTTTTTTCCATATATCTAACATCAACTGGAGTGGTATGAGTTCGTAATAACCCATTTTTAAGGTAAAATGTATCCCACATATCTCTGGCTGGATGATCTTTAGGAATATTTAAGGCATCGAAGTTATACCACTCTGTTTCAATTTCCGGACCTTCAACAACTGAAAATCCCATTGATTGAAAAATTTCTTCAACTTTTCTTTTTACCAAAGTCAGTGGGTGCAAATGGCCCAAAAGAGGTTTTTTGCCTGGAACGGTGATATCAATCCATTCCCTTTCTTCAGTTTCTTTTTTGATTTTTTCTTTGATTTCTTCAGCTTTCTGGTCAAATTTGATTTTTAAGAAATCTTTCAGTTCATTTGCCTCCCGGCCGATTTTCACTCTTTTTTGTTTTGGTAATTTTTCCAGAGACCTCAAGATTCGGGTAAGCTCCCCGTCGCGCTTGCCTAAATATTTCTTAAAAATCTCATTTAATTCTTTTAAATCTCTCGCTAAATTGATATCTTTCTGGGCCTGTTTTTTGAGTATTTTTAAGCTAATTTTTACCATATTAATGCTTCGACTTCGCTCAGCATTAACCCTGAGCCGTGTCGAAGGGTTAATTAATCTATTTTACCTTAAAATGAATACAAAATCAAGCCCTCCTAAGTTTCGTTTTATCCACAGTGTAGCTAAAATTAAGGTGGAATTATCCAAATGACGAAATTTGGGAGGGCAAGTGTGGATAACTCAAAAATTAATTAAAAACGGCCCGCCGGGATAAATCCCAGTCGGGCCGTTGCGTTTTTTGTGAACCAATCTATTTAATCTAGGTATTCTTCTCCTCAGCTTTCTCGGCCAGATATTTCTTTCCCTCTCCAACCTTAGTGTTAATCGGTACACCTTCTTTGCAAAGCGGGCATACTGCCGGTTCATAAGCAGCCATCTGAACGCTGGCGAGAGTGAAAAACTCCGGTACTCCCCTAATATCCTCTGCTTTAACTCCGCCACGATTACAAAGGCCTCCGACACCGACCACTTCGCCGCCTAAAACTCGGGTCATCCTGACTAGTTTTTCCACTGAACCGCCAGTGGTAAAAACATCGTCAACTATTAAGACTCTCTTACCCGGCACATCCTTACCGTATCCCCTTCTCAGCTCAAGGGCCTCTCCATCTTTATCGGCATAGATACTGATAACCTTTTGACCGGTTATCTGACAAAGATGACGGGCCACTCCCTGAGAAAGATTAATCCCGCCCGCAGCCGGCGCAACCACTACTTCTACATTATAACCCTGAAAGTGCTCGGCGATTCCCTGACAGAGTTCGTCAGTTGCCATGGGATCGCGATACACGCGATCCTTATTAACATACTCTGGCCCGTGTTTCTTTGAAGCGTAGACAAAATGGTCATTCTTTAAAACAGCTTGTGTTTGAGCGAGAAGCTCTAGAGCTCTTTCCTCTTTCATTTTTCACCTCCTTGGATTTTTTGTTGTGGCGCGCTCGCGCACGCCTTCTTCGGCATTATACAAGCGTCGCGATCTGGGAAGTAACCTCCAGAGCAGCTTTACGCATGTTTTCCACTCCCTCAGCTTTGTAAATGGCGCTGCCAACAATGGCATGCCAATTTTCTCCAGCCACCTTGCCGGTCTCAGAGATAATGCCGCCTTGGGCAATAAAACCTGGAGCATAAAGGGCGAAGTTCCCTTGGCCAAGCAATCCTTCTAGGAGCTGGCGATACTTGAGAACGAACTCGGTTTTATTCCCCGGAACAACGAAGTTAGTCACGCCGTTCTCAGCGGCTCTCTTATATATTTGCTCTGGGCCGGAATCAGCAATAAAGCCTCCTTCAGTGGCCAAGAATTCAGGCTGAGTCATATGACCTCCAACCAGAACCACCAAGCCCTCCTTTTGGCAGGCTTTAATCCATTCCCTTTCCGTGGCTGCTCCACCAAAGGGAAAAAGAATTACCGCATCTGCTCCCGAGGATTTTACAGCTCGGGCAAATTTTGACCCGAGGTTCGGAATATCAGTGCCTCCCTTTTGATGGTCATAAATAATTGGCAACTGACTCTCTTTCCGGATTGTCTCGACCACCTTTTTTAGCCCAAAAGGAATAGCCAGTTCTAGGCCAACCTTGTAGCCACCGATTCCAGCTACTCCGGAAGTAGCTATAGCCAGATCTCTTAGCTTCTCTCGACTTGCCACATCGCAGGCCGGAATTACACTCTTTTGTTGAGCAATCAGTTTTTCCATTTCTCTCCTTTCCCTTAGTTTATTTTGGTCTTGTTTCCTCTTCCGCGTGTTATCGCACTACTCTCATCTCCTTTCTATCAGGAAAAAAGCTCTTGAGCTTTTTTCCTGATTCTTTTAAGCCAGCTAAATTCTGGATAGGGCCATATCTTAATGTTCTTACTGCCACAATCTCGGCAATTTTTTGGTTTCCCCTCTACAATATAGCCCTTGCCACAATCCTTTTCCAAACATCGATAATAGAATTTCATCCTTTTCTCCTCTCTTTCCAAAAAGATTTTTAAGGTTCTTTTTAACTAAAAGGCTCGGACTTCCCTCCAAGCCAATTAACTGCGCGGGCGATGGGATTTGAACCCATGTTCTTCCCCGTGACAGGGGGACACTTTAAACCGGACTAAGCTACGCCCGCAAGTGTCAACAATTTTTTATGCCGAGGGTGGGACTCGAACCCACGACCTCTCGCTTATGAAGCGAATGCTCTAACCACTGAGCCACCTCGGCAAAAAGGATACCGAATCGATCCTATTTCCGAAAAAAATTTAGGAACATCTTTTTTATTTATATTTATGCAAACAGTTTTACCCCAATAAAATCCTTTTTTTGGCGTTAAGTGACAAGGAACAAATTTCTTTAGCATTTTTACAATTTGTTTAAGTCCTTTTTTATTTACACATTTTACTCTAATTCTGCCATCGTCATCAAAATCAGCCTCGTCATCAAAAAATGCTCTAATCCAATTTTTCTGCGCTTCTTTTGAACCATTGCTAATTTCTTTTGGAATGTACTAAATGTAAGAACCGCCGGCTCCAAAATTTTTTAACAATTCGTATGCTTTTTTTGAGGTTACTCTAATTCTATTTTTCTCAGACTTTTTGCCTCGGATACCAAATGTAGAAAATATATCCTGCCAGAACTCATTTAATAGACCTTGATTGTTGTTATTATAAACAAGATAATGTTTAATCCGATAAGGATTCTTGCGATATCTTGTCCAGGGACCGTAACAATCTTTTTGTTTGGAACAATAAAGATTTCCATCTCCACAAAGATGAGCATGAATTCTTGCTAAACCAGCGGTAATTTCCGATGGACATTTAAATTTTGCCGGAAACCGTCTCTTTATTTTTAGTTTAGTTATTCTATTACTTAAAGAAGGAACGCTACGTCCAATTATTTTTTCAATTTTTTCAAAAGAAAGATTGGTTTGTAAATAAAGTTTCTTAAGCTTTTTATCTTCTTGGATTGTCCATCTCATAAATTTTATTTTAAAATTTCTTGTTGCGGGGCTGAGAATTGCACTCAGGTCTCGAGGTTATGGGCCTCGCAAGGTACTACTCCTCCACCCCGCTGCACCAATTGTAGCAAATTTTACCCCGTTAGAAAAGACCCCTGGGAAAATCGCAATATAACAGATAGCTTTCTAATTTTATCTAAATTTTCTAACGGGGTTTATAATGTTTGTAAATCGGTCAGGGCTTTTTCGTAAGCTGATATTACCTTCTTTGCCTCTTCTAAATCCAATCTATAAGTTGGGTCATGAATGATGTTATTTCTGATTTTATGAGCAAGTTTTACCTCTTCAATATTTGGCAGAGAAGCCGCAGTTAATCTCTCCAATCTCTCTCCTAAGCTGGCGCCACCAAACTCCATCCGTTTTAAGGTATCATCCAAAATCTTATCTGCCTCAATAATGGATAGTTTTGCCTCTGACTCAATTCCAGTTTCTAATCTCTTTTTTATCTGTTGCCATTTTCCCACCACTTTGCTTACTCCAAAGGGTCGATAGGTGAGAAACTCCTGGGCATCCCAGATTATCATTCTCTTTAGCCAACTAGTTTTGAACAAAGCAAAAATAATAAACCCTAAAAAAAGCAGGCTAAAAAATATAAATAATATTTTAAAAAATAGTAACCAACCAGAAAAAGTAGGATTAAGAATGAATGAAATTATTTGTTCTATATTCATGATTTTACCCGAGCATTAGCGAAGGGTGAAGATGAACGAAGTTCATCGACTTCTAAAATTTTACCGATTGCTAAAATTTTTTCTTCCTCAAATGGCTTGCCAATAATTTGTAATCCTATTGGTAACTTTCCTACCTTCCCACAGGGCAAAGAAAGAGCTGGGAGGCCAGCTAAATTTACTGAAACCGTAAAAATATCAGATAAGTACATTGTCAAAGGGTCGGTAATTTTCTCTCCCAATTTAAAAGCTGGAGTTGGTGAGACGGGAGTGAAGATAACATCAACTTTTTTAAAAGCCCTCTCAAAATCTTCTTTTATTAAAGTTCTCACTTTCTTGGCCCTTAAATAATAGGCTTCATAATAGCCAGCTGACAAAGCATAAGTCCCCAACATTATTCTTCTCCTTACCTCGGGGCCAAATCCTTGCTCTCGACTCTGGAAATAAACATCCATCAATTCGTTGGAATGTTGGAATGTTGGAATGTTGGAAACCGAATATCCATATTTTATTCCGTCATATCGCGCCAAATTAGCACTGGCCTCAGATGGCGCAATTATATAATAACAAGGTAAGGCATATTCGGTATGGGGCAAACTAATTTCTTCAATTTTTGCTCCCACTTCCTCATATTTCTTGATTGCCTCTTTTATCACCCTCTCCACCTCCGGATCCATCCCTTTAATAAAATATTCTTTAGGCACCCCAATCTTTATAGTTTGTAGTTTGTAGTTTGTAGTTTGTAGTTTGGGTTTCTCAACACTAGTAGAATCTAATTCGTCTTTGCCAGAAATGACATCAAAAACAATTTTTGCATCCTCCGCTGTTTTAGTAATTGGCCCTATCTGATCTAAAGAGGAGGCAAAAGCAATCAGGCCATATCTTGAAACTCGACCATAAGTTGGTTTTAACCCCACTACCCCACAAAAAGAAGCTGGTTGACGAATTGAACCACCGGTGTCAGAACCTAAAGCATAACAACACATATTAGCAGCAACTGCCGCTGCCGAACCACCAGAGGAACCACCCGGCACTCGAGTTAAATCATGAGGATTTTTGGTCGAAAAAAAAGCTGAATTTTCTGTTGAGCTTCCCATGGCAAACTCGTCGAGATTGGTTTTTCCTAAAATCACTGCTTCTTTTTCTTTTAGTTTTTTTATTACCGTGGCATCATAAGGAGCAATATAATTTTCAAGAATTTTTGAGCCAGCCGTACATTTTAGATCTTCTACTAAAATAATATCTTTTATCGCGCAAGGAATTCCAGCTAAAACCGGTATTTCTCTACCTTCCAAAATCATATCATCAATTTTTTTTGCCTGAGAAAGAGCAAAATCTTCATTAATAGTTAAAAAAGCAGAAATTTCTTTGTCTTTTTCCTTTATTTTATCCAAATAAGCTTTACAAAGCTCAAGGGCCGAAAACTCTTTTTTTATCAATCCCTGATGAGCTTGAGTAATTGTTAAACCAGTTAGTTTCATTTTAAAGTCAAAGAGAACTTTGTTCTCTTTTCCACCCTTCACTTTTGCTGTGCAAAAGCTCGGGTAGGCGATGAACTTCGTTCATCTTCACGCTTCGCTAACGCTCGCATAATTGATTTCACTTTTAGATAGCCGTCTTTTGTTTCTGGTGCCAACTTCAATAATTTTTTATTTTTAATTTTTAATTTTAGCGAAGCGTCATTTTCTATGTCATCTCTCGTTACATTTTCCATTTCAATCGATGAAGCTGCTGCTGTATCTCCACCCTTCGCTAACGCTCGGGTAATTGAATGACTAGTTGGTTGCACTTTTGAAATATCAACCTCTTTCAATTTTTCAATGTAATCCAAAATCGATGATAGCTCTTTTTGAAACTTCCCTATCTCTTTTTCGGTTAATCCCAGCCTGGCTAATTTGGCGATATGTTGCACTTCCTCTCTGCTGAGCATTTTATTTTGGTGGTTCCAATTCTTTTGTTTCCACTAACACTTCTTCTAATTCATCTAAGTTTTCCAAAACCATTCCTGCTCCCCTAACCACCGTAGTCATTGGGTCTTCAATAATTTTGGTGGGAATTTTTGTTTCTTTTTGAATTAAGGTATCCAATCCCCGCAAAAGTGCACCTCCCCCTGAAAGATAGATGCCATTAACCATGACATCAGCTAATAATTCTGGCGGAGTCTCTTCAACTGCGGTTTTAATTTCAGTAACGATTTGTCTGACTGATTTTTCCATTGCCCTTTTAATATCCTCGTCAGAAACCAAAATTTCTTCTGGCAGACCGGTGACTAAATTTCTTCCTCGCATGGGTAACTCCCTTTTCTCTTTCAAAGGATAAGCTGAACCAATGCCAATTTTAATTGCTTCAGCAGTTCGCTCTCCAATTAATAATTTGTATTCCTCTTGGGCAAATTGAATTATATCCTCATTAAGCTTGTCTCCAGCTATTCTTAGACTTTTAGACAAAACTATTCCGCCTAAAGAAATTATCGCTACCTCGGTTGTGCCTCCACCAATATCAACAATAAAATTTCCGCCGGCTTCCTGAACTAGTAAACGGGCACCGATAGCAGCTGCCATTGGTTCCTCAACTAAAAAGACTTCTCTCGCCCCGGCATTTTTAGTAGCATCACAAACTGCTTTTTTTTCTACTTCTGTCACTCCGCAGGGAATGCCAACAATTACTCTTGGTCTGGGATTGATGATGAATCTTCTTTTGTGAGCTTTTTCAATGAAATATCTGAGCATTTGTTCTGTAACCTCAAAGTCAGAAATTACTCCTGACCTTAATGGTCTGGTAGCAACAATGTGAGAAGGAGTCCGGCCAACCATTTTTTTAGCTTCCGAACCAATGGCTAAAATCTGACCAGTTTTCTGGTTTACCGCCACTACGCTGGGTTCCTGAATAACAATTCCCCGACCCCGAACATAAACCTCAGAGTTAGCCGTCCCTAAATCAATAGCAATATCTTCAGAAAACAAGTGTAAAAGTTTATTTAACATATTTACCAACTTGGCTCAATTTAATTAGTTCCACTTTCCTCTCGCTTCTTTTTTTTATCTCCGCAGAATTTTTCGCTAAAGTTCTCTCGCTTACCACGATTCTGATTGGTAATCCTATTAAGTCGGCATCGGCAAATTTTTCTCCCGGTGTCCTGTCTCTATCGTCATATAATACTTCAATTCCTAACTTAAGTAAATCTCGATATAATTTTTCTGACGTCTTTTTAACTTTGTCGGTATTTTCTATTGGAATTAAGTGAATTTGAAACGGAGTAACTTCTTTTGGCCACAAAATGCCATTTTCATCGTTATAAACTTCTACAATTGTTGCCATTAATCTTGGCAGGCCTATCCCATAGCATCCCATGATAATTTGATGAGATTTACCCCTTTCGTCAATAAAGTTAGCTCCCATCGCCTGGCTGTATTTTGTTCCTAAATTAAAGATGTGACCAATCTCAATACAGTTCTTTTTTTCAAATTGACTTTGACACTTGGGACAAATTTTAATTTCTCCCACTTTTTCGATATTAGCTCCGTATCCGCACTTTTTACAAATTAAAATGCGGTCTTCTCCTTCTGGGGATAGAACCATAAATTCATGTGATAACTTTCCGCCAATGGTTCCTGGGCTCGCTTCAACACAAACTGAATCTAAGCCGCATCTTTTAAATATTTTAAAATAAGCTTTTTTTACTTTTTGATAAAAATTTGCTAAATCTTTTTCATCTCGATGAAAACTGTAAAGGTCTTTCATTAAAAACTCTCGGGTTCGTAGTAGTCCTCCTGTCGCTCTCACTTCATTTCGAAATTTATCCTGAATTTGGAAAAGATGGAGGGGTAAATCTTGATAGGATTTAATTCGTTTGCGTACAATGTCGGTAATTTCTTCTTCATGGGTTGAACCTAAAGCGGTTTCTTTTTGATGGCGGTCTTTTAATTTAAACAAAGGAGGGTCAATCGTTTGCCAGCGATTGGTTTCAAGCCAAAGATTTTTATTTTGCAAAGCTGGTAAATATAACTCCTGAGCTCCTAAAGCAATCATCTCTTCTCTAATAATTTCTTCAATTTTTTTTAGAACCTTAAAACCCAAAGGCAAAAATCGATAAACTCCGCTCGAACTTTGTTCAATAAAATCAGCTCTAAGTAAGAGTTTATGGGATATTATCTCCGCTTCCTTAGGAGCCGTTTTTTTCGTTTTAGCAAAAAGTTGCGACTGCAACATAATTAAAATAACCTGGCAATATCTTTTATTGTTATAAAAATCATTAAAATAATTAACAAGCTAAAACAGAGGGTGGTAACATTTTGTTCTATCTTTTCGCTGACTGGTTTTTTTCTTATTGCCTCGATTCCTAAAAAGAGCAATTTTCCTCCGTCAACCGCCGGAATGGGCAAAATATTAAATAGGGCAATATAAATAGCAACCATCCCGACAAATTGTAAAAAATAATTTACTCCCAATTGGCTGACTTGGGCAAATAAGTGAACCACTCCAACCGGCCCCATTAATTCCACGCCCGAGGGTTTACTAGAAATGACATTTTTGATTGCCTGACCATAACCTTGAATGATGGCTCCTGTCAAATTGACCGTTGTCAAAATTCCCTGCCAGGGAGATATCCACCAAGGATAAGATTTGATTGCTGTTCTGACTAAAGCCACGCCCATTGGCCCTTCGCCAGTTGGTGGCGAAACTCGAGGCACCAATTTAACATCAAAAACTTCTTTCCCTCTCTCAATTGTTAAAATAATCTCTTCGCCTTTATGTTTTTCGGTAAGTTCTTGAAGTTCTTTAACTTTATTAATTGTTAATTGTTGATTGCTAATTGTTAATTGTTTTATTGTATCCCCGGGCCTCATTCCGGCCTTATCTGCTGGTGAATTGGAAGCGACAGCCGCAATTTGAACCTTGGGTTCTACTAAATTAGCATTTTCTTCATCTGAAATTGCTACCGGTGCTCCCAGATTAGAAACGATACTAAACAAAACCGCTGCCATGAGCCAGAAAGAAAGCACGCCTCCAAAAGCAACTAAAGCTCTTTTTGAAACCGGTTGTTTTGAAAAGCTTCGATCATCTTCAACCTTTTCAATTTCTCCTGAAAATCGAACAAAAGCGCCAAAGGGTAAAAGATTCAAGGAATAAAGGGTTTGGCCAATTTTTTTCCCGATTAATCTTGGTGGATAACCAATACCGAACTCCTCTACCTTTATCCCAAATTTTTTTGCCAAAATAAAATGGCCAAACTCATGGAGAACTATTAGACCGATTAAACTAATAAAAGCAATTAAAATGGTTAATATCATTTTGTTGGAATGTTGGAATGTTAGAATGATAGTAAACAATCTAACATAGCGCAGCGATCAAACACTCAAACATTCTAACTATTCAAATATTTCTTTTTTCTTTTTCTCTACCAATTCCTCAATTTTCTCGTTATATTCATCAATTAAATCTTGTAACTCGTCTTTTCCTTTATATTTATCATCTTCCCTGATTTTCCCTTCTTTAAATCCTTCTTGAATTTCCTCCCAGGCTTCCTCTCGCCATCTTCTAATGGTCTGACGAGCTTGTTCTTCTCGTTCTGAAATTAAACGTAATAAATCTTTTCGATATTCCTCGGTTAAAGGAGGTAGATTAATTCGAATTGCCTCTTTGTCAACTACGGCCCTTAATCCAATTCCGGTTTTTTCTAAAGCTAAAATAATGCCTTCGATATAAGACCCATCCCAGGGCTGAATTAAAATTTGTTTTGGTTCGGGAACTGAAATCGCTGCTAATTGTTTTAAAGGAAATTTTTGGCCAAAGCATTCCACAACCACATCTTCAACAAGAGAGGGTGTCGCCCGACCAGTTCGAATTTTCTGTAATTCTCGATCTAAAAAAGCAATGACTTTATCTAATTCAGGCTTAATTTTGTCGATAATTTCTTGGTAACTCATAGGTCGAGCATTAAGATTTCCAGAGCTAATCTGGAATTAACATTGGTGGTTGAGAGAAGGAAATTTGTATTCTGGATTTGGTCGAGAATATTTTTTAATTTTAGAAAAGAGTAATTAGGATGTTTAACACCTGGTGTTAAACATTTTTTAAGTAAGATTTCTCTGAAATAAGATAGCCAAATTTCTAAGATTTCTCTTACATTACTGCCCTTGGTTAGTTTTCCAGCGTATTGAAAACGCCCAGCTAATGATAAATTGGAAATTTCGATTAACTCTTTTATCACTCTTTGGCGACTTTCTAATTTTTGAGGATTCTTTAAAAAATCTATAGCCGCTCCTGGCCTTCCCAAAGAAATATCGGCAATGACTTTCACCTCGTTTTCGGAAATTCCCTGACCAGTCGATGAACTTCGTTTATCTTCACGCTTCGCTAACGCTCGCGTTCTTAAATAACTTTCAATTTCCTTTCTCTCTACTGGATAAAATTTAATAATTTGGCATCTTGAAAGAATGGTCGGGAATAAAAATTCTGGATGTGAGGTGATTAAGATTAGAAGCGTATTTCCTTTTGGTTCTTCTAAAGTTTTTAAAAAACAATTTTGAGCTTCTTCATTCATTAAATGGGCCTGGTCAATAATTGCTACTTTAAGTGGAGCTATTGAGGGCTTTAAGGAGAGTTTCCAGTTCAAATCTCGAATTTGAGAAATTTGAATTTCACGATTTATAGGTCCAATTAAGATGAAATCAGGATGTAATTTTTTTTGAATATTTTCTCCAAAAAGTAATGAAATCCATTCAATGGCTATTGTTTTTTTCCCCAATTTTTCTTGGCCAGAAAACAAATAAGCATGAGATAATTTCTCCAATTCGGCCGATTTTTTTAAAAATTGCCACTGTTTTTGATGACCAATTACCATTTTTTACTCATAATACTTTTTTTATAAACATCTAAATTTTCCGAGACCACTCCTGTCCCCTTGGCTACACAAAGCATTGGTTCTTCAGCCAAAGTGCAGGGAACACCAGTTGATTTAGCAATCAATTCCGGAAGATTTCTCAACAAACTCCCGCCTCCCGTCAGAACCATTCCTTTATCCATCACGTCAGCTGATAATTCCGGGGGAGTATCTCTTAGAACCAACTTAATTACCTGAACAATTTCCCCCAAGGTATCAGAGATTGCCTCACAAACTTCGTTGGAAGAAACCCTAATATTTCTGGGCAAACCCAAAATTAAATCCCTTCCCCGAATCTCAAGCCGCTTTTCCTCTTTTTCTGGAATGGCAGTGCCAATTTTTATTTTAATATCTTCAGTAGTTTGCTCACCAATGGCTAAATTATATTTTCTCTTAATATAATCAGAAATAGATAAATCCATTTTATCTCCAGCAATTCTAACTGAATGACAGGTGACTATTCCGCCCAAAGAAATCACCGCCACTTCCGATGTTCCCCCACCAATATCAACAACCATATTTCCAGAACAAGAGTTAATGGGAACTCCGGCACCAATGGCAGCTAAAATGGGTTCTTTGGCAAGAAAAACGGCTTTGGCACCAGCATTCATTCCTGCTTCAATCACCGCCCTTCTCTCGGTTGAGGTAATCCCGGCCGGCACCCCAATCATTAATTCTGGTTTGAAAAAACGCCAGGGACCAGAAACTTTGTCAATAAAATATTTGAGCATGGCCTGAGTTACTCGAAAATCAGCAATTACTCCATCTTTGAGAGGACGATAAATTCGAATAGTGTCCGGAGTTCGGCCAGTCATTTCTTTGGCTGTCTGACCAACGGCTAAAATTCTATTTTCAGCTAAAGTCACTGCCACCACCGAGGGCTCCTGCAAAACCACCCCTTTTTTAGGGATAAAAACGACTGAATTACAAGTTCCCAAATCAATGCCAATTTTTGTAACCAACATAGTTTGACTCTTTTATTTTACTTTAAAGTTTACATTTTAGCAAGTTTCTTTCCTAAAAATCCCATAATGATTACAAAAATTCCGCCAAAAATAAATAAAAGCTGATAACCCAAAATTCCAATAATTGCCCCGGCGATCCCTGCTCCCAAAGCCACTCCTAAGGGAGAAAAAATAGTATCTATGGCTCCGGCTTCCTCAGGGTTCTCTTTTAATTTTTGAGAGATTAAACCTGACCTCCCCGAATTACAAATTAAATCTCCGGCTGCCCTACCAAAATTAATTAACAAAATATTAAAGAAATTTATAATTGGTACCATTGCCCCAAATAAAATTGAAAAAATTCCAGTAATTATTCCGCCCTGAAAAATATTTTTCTCACTCTTAAATTTGGCTAATTGATTAATCAGAAAAAGCGAAATCGGCAAAAATAAAGCTAAAAATAAGGAAACAAAAACTAAAATTAAATTTTTGGACCAACCTAAAGAATTTTTTAAAAACAAAACTAAAAATGCTTGATAAAAACCGGATACAAGCAAAACTGAAAATGAAATTAGAATCGGAGGCAGAATATCTTTTCCCTTGATCGTTTTAAATATCTTTTGGTAATTTTGCTGAAACCCCCGGAAACTAAAAAATTTATTTAAAGGTTTAATTTCCTGTTTCTTTAATTGAGTAAACCCGCCCAAGTTTTGCCCGGCAAAATTTAGGCGGGTAAAACAAAAAATCGCAGTAAAAATTTGCAATATTAGACTGAAAATAAAAACTCCAATGAAATTAAATTTCCAAATAAAAAGGGCGCCAACTGCTGGAGCTAAGGCATCGGCATAGAAAGGAACTGAATAAAACCAGCCAAAAGCTCGGTCATAACTTTCTAAGGTTGATCCCATTAAAATTGCCCTGGCTGAAACGAAAAATAAAGCTGCCGAAATTCCTAATAAAACCTGCCAAAAATAGAATAAAGCCACATTTTGAATTAGAATCATCCCTAGGGCATAGATGCCGTAACCTAAAATTCCAATTGAAGCCAAAATTGCTGGATTTACTTTATGATTTAAAAAACCGACAAAAGGAGCGGACAAAGCAATTGGCAAATAAATCAATAAATAAGTATAACCTACTTCTGGCAAAGAAAAACCCCTGGCTACTAAAAATAATGGAAAATACAAAGAAAAAAGTTTGTAGCCAAACATCAAAAAGAAATGGGTAATCGTCGCATCCCTGGTGATTTTTTCAATTTTGGGGATAAACATATTTTAAAACATCCGAATTACAATTCGAATTTCACCCGAATTATATGCGAATAAAATTATTTTAACAGATTTTTATTGAAATTAAAATGCGCTCAGCCGACGCAGTCGGCTGAGCGCCCCACTTTTAAAATGGATTATTCTCTCTTGAATCTCTATTAAAGTGATAGGACCATATTTATTTTCCTCTCCGTCGTTTTTAAGTTAGCCATCAAGTCTTCAGTAGATATTTCTTCTATTTCTTTGCAAATATGAAAACCTTTGACAATTTGTAAAAGAGCGGAAATATATTTTCCTTCTCGGTACTCCATTTCAGCCAATCTCCATCTTATTTCTGCTCTCTTTCTTTGAAAATATATTTTCCCTTCTTTGCTCTGCCGAGCCCAATTATGCATCAATTGAATTGCTCTCTCTTTTTGCGGAGAATCTCGACATTCTCCTTCCTTTTCTCTTATTTTTAAAACTTCATCCCATAACGCATCTATTTCCAATTTCACTTCATTTTCCATCTTTTCACCTCCTTTTTCGGTAGTGAATTTTTTCGCTTATCCAAATTTCAAGGAAGATAAGGGCTAATATAGGAGTTAATATCAGGGCTATCGCCCATCCCAACGCTTCTCTGAAAATTGTCTTTATTTCCATTACTTCCCTCCTTTTAAAATATTTTCATTCAATCTTTATTGAACTAAAAAGAACTATATTTTCTTTTTTAATGTAATACTCTATCACATTGATTTAAATTCGTCAATTAGATATTATAATAATATGACAAAGAGAACTCGGACTATTTTATTTTTGATTTGTTTAGCTTTGTTTTTCTTAGTTGCGCCAACGTCGATTTTTTATTCTCAGGGTTATCGATTTGATTTTGATTCAAAAAGAATTACTCAAACCGGCGGTCTTTTTTTGAAAGTTGAACCAAAGCAAGTTGAAATTTATTTGACCCCGTTAGATAGTGAACATCTAACGGGGCGAGGTGGGAAATTCAAGAAAAAAACTGATTTTTTCTTTGGCTCAGCTTTGATTGAAAACCTTTTGCCTAAAAAATATAAAGTTGAAGTTAAAAAAGAAGGGTATCTCCCTTGGGAAAAGAATTTAGAAATAAAAGAACGGCAAGTAACCGAGGTAAAAAATATTGTTTTATTTTCAGAAAACCCTACTTTTAATATTTTAACTGCCGGCACCCCTTCGGGGTACCCGGATTTTTGGTTTTCCCCCGATGAGGAAAAAATAATTTTATTTGAAGGAAGTGAAATGGGCTGGGCTTTGAAATTGTATGATCTGGAAAAGCATGTTAAAAGTCATTTAATCGGAGAAAAAGATATTTATCCAAAGGGAGCTGATTTGCTGAATTTGGAATTTTCTAAAGATTCAAAAGAAATTTACTTAGATGTGGGTATGAAAGAACAAGAGAAAAACTTTGTCTTAAATTTAGAAAAAGTTCCGCCAGTCTTAACCGAAAAAGAAATTGCTGCCTCATCGGAAAACATTGTTATATCTCAAAATTTCAATGGCGAGAGTTATTATTTAGATAATTTCGGTCATCTTTTCAAAAACCCGAGCGTAGCGAAGGGTGAAGATGAAGACAAAGCCTTCATTGACTACGGAGAAAAACTAACTGAAAAACCTTTTCCGGTTAAATCAGAGACTGAATATACTTTAGATATCTTCCAGAATTTTATGTTTTTAGGCGAAGGGCAAAATTTGTATTTATTCTCACCTGAATTAAAATCTTTTGAAAAATTTTTTGAAGGAGTAAGAGATTTAAAAATTTCTCCTGATTCTAAAAAATTGGTTTATTTTTCAGATTCGGAAATCTGGATTTTATTTTTAAAAGACCAAAACCTTCCCACCACCCACCGAAGAGGAGATAAAGTTTTGCTCCTACGACTCTCAGAAAAGATAAATGATGTTTTTTGGTTAAACTCCGATTATCTCATTTTTAATACTGGCGATAAAATAAAAATCGTCGAAATCGACGATCGAGATAGAATAAATATAGTGGATATTGCTGAGTTTAAAAATCCCCAAATATTTTTTAGCCAAACCTTAAAGAAATTGTACATTTTAAGCGAAGGTACCATTTACGCATCAGTGGCTTTATTCTGACCCCGTTAGAAATTTTACATTCTTGGGTGTTGTAAAGTGCTTTGGCATCAAAAATTTCTAACGGGGCTGAGACTCGATCTTTCTTTTAAAATCTTCCCAATTAATATTATTTTGGCCGGCTATTTCACAAATTTCTCTAAACTGACAATATTTGCATTGCCAATCGTCTGGATGACCTGGGATTCTATCAGGAACAATATTTTTATCAATTTTTGTTTTAAGCTCAGATAAATCTTTAAGAAGTTTTCTAGCTATACCCGGATTATATTCAACCAAGAATTCTTTTAATTGTAAGGTGTCTTTGTTTATGTAAAGCAAAATACCCTTTGGGATTTTAAAATAATGTAAGTAAAGCTGAATTTGATTAATATTATCTTCTTTGGGTTGAGTTAAATTTTTAAACACCATACTATTCATGCTTTTGAAATCAACCACATAAAGGTCATTATTCAAAGTGATAATCGCGTCAGCTCTCCCGGAAATTAATTCTTGAGGAGGGATTTTAATTTCTGATGCCCTAACCATTCCTAAACTAAATAAGTTACTTAAAATCTGCATCTGGATATAGTCTCCGTGGTCAAACATTCGTAGGACTTCGGGCGTCATTTTCTCTCGAGGAATGTTCTTGAATTTAAAAAAGATTGCCCGAGAGCATTTACCAGCATCAGTAATATAAAAATGGTGTTGCTCTTTGTCTCTTTCTCTATCTAGATAAAATTTATCAATGAGTTCTTTTAACATAAACTAATTTTTAATTTCCAATTTTCAATTTTCAATAAATAAGCAAGAGCGAGACAACAAGTTTTAAAGTAACTTTCGCAGGCGGCTGAGCATGGTTTCCGCTTTTA
>Ga0210018_1000570_pt1 | contig 18778 bp, 14 predicted proteins | sample CryGeyCG2014_010_2_FD_183967 | JGI IMG/M metagenome (GOLD analysis project Ga0210018, IMG submission 183967) | Groundwater microbial communities from aquifer - Crystal Geyser CG09_land_8/20/14_0.10 (SPAdes) (version 2) | ecosystem: Environmental > Aquatic > Deep subsurface > Groundwater | place...
GAGAAGAAAATTTTTTGGGCAACAATAATTTTTGGAATTCTCTTTATTATTTTGGCTATTCTCAAACTGATCTCTTAATGAAATTCTTGAATCCAGAAATCAAAAAATGTCCCTCGAAAAGCCAATAGCCCCGTTAGAGTTAACGGGGTCAACTAAAAAATCATGCATTATATCGAAGGTTTAAAACGATTTAGAACTCTAACGGGGTGGCGGCAGTTTTTTAGAATTTTAACTAAAGGGGAGAGAATTTTGTTCTTCTTTTTTTTCTTTTTGGCTTTAGGATCTTTGATTTTTCTCTTAATTAATTTTTATTTTGGAAATACCGAAATTAAACCGGCTCAAGGTGGAAATTTTGTTGAAGGAGTAATTGGTTTTCCTGAATACCTTAACCCAATCTATGCCCCTTTAAATGCTGTCGATCAAGATTTAACCGAATTATTATTTTCCGGCTTAATGAAATATAATGAAAAAGGTGAAGTTATCCCTGATTTAGCTCAATGTGAAATTAAAGAAGAGGGGATGGTTTACGAATGTTATTTAAAAGAAAATATTTTTTGGTCAGATGGCGAAAAATTAACAACCGACGATGTCATTTTTACAATAAAAATTGTTCAAGATCCCGCCTATCTAAGTCCTCTCAGGGCCAATTGGTTAGGAGTTGATGTTGAAAAAATTTCTGATTTGGCAGTTCGTTTCAAATTAAAAAATCCCTATCCCCCATTTTCGGAATATTTAACTTTAAAAATTTTACCAAAACATATTTGGCAAGATATTCCGGCCCAAAGTTTTAAACTCTCAGATTATAATTTGAAGCCCATCGGATCCGGTCCTTATCAATTTAAAGAACTAAAAAGAGGTGAATCCGGCAATCTAATTTCTTTGACTTTGATTTCTAATCCGAGATACTATGGGAAAATTCCCAATCTTTCTCAAGTTATTTTTAGATTTTTTGAGAAAGAAAGAGATTTGATTTTAGCTTACCAATCAAAAGAAATTCAGGGATTTTCTGTTCTCGATCCCAAATTATTAAAAGAATTTTGTTGCTATTTTGCGTTTTCTTTACCAAGATATTTCGCTATTTTTTTTAACCCAGAGAAATCGAAGGTTTTAGCTGAAAAGGAGGTCAGGGAGGCCTTAAATTATGGGACTAATAAAAAGGAAATTTTAGAGAAAGTTTTAGAAAATCAGGGCAAGGTTGTTGATTCGCCTATTCTGCCCGAAATTTATGGTTTTAGCCAACCTAATAAAATTTACCAGTTTGATTTAGCAAAGGCGAAAGAAATTTTAGATGAAGCCGGTTTTAAAGAAAATGAAGAAGGGAAAAGGATAAAAACAGTGAAAAAGGAGTTAGAGTTTCAGTTCAAAGGTGATTTAAAAACAGGTTCGAGAGGAAAAGAAGTAGAAGAACTTCAAAAATGTCTGGCTAAAGATCCGGAAATTTACCCGGCAGGAGAAATCACCGGTTTTTTTGGAAACTCGACAAAAGAAGCCGTAATTTTGTTCCAAGAAAAATATAAAAAAGAAATTTTAGAACCCTGGGGATTTGAAAAGGGAACTGGTATTGTTAGTAAAACCACCCGAGATAAATTAAATGAGATTTGTTTTGAAAAACCGGTGGAGACCCTGCCCCTTTCATTCACTTTAGTCACTGTTGATCAACCATTTTTAATTAAAATGGCAAATTTATTAAAAGAGCAATGGCAAGCTTTAGGAGCTGAAGTTAATATTCAAACTTTTGATCTCCCAACCACAGAATTAGAAACAGAAATTATCAAACCAAGAGATTATGAAGCACTTTTATTTGGTCAGGTTTTGGGCTTAATTTCAGATCCTTATCCTTTTTGGCATTCTTTACAAAAAATAGATCCGGGTTTAAATTTGGCTTTATATGAAAATAAAGAGGTTGATAAATTACTTGAGAAAGGAAGAAAAACCCAAGATTTGAATGAAAGAAAAAAAATTTATGAGGAATTTCAAAATCTTTTAATCGGGGATAGCCCAGCAATCTTTCTTTTAAATCCAGATTATATCTATTTCGTTTCTCCAGAAATTAAGGGAATTAAAGAGGGATTAATTGCTGATCCTTCGAAAAGATTTTCTGGAATCGAAGAGTGGTATATAAAGACCCGAAGGGTTTGGAAATAAAATTGAAAATTGGCCCTAGGCCCTTCGGGCCGGGCCCCGGTCGCCAAAAGGCGACCTAGGGGTACACCAAAACAAAAAGAGTCTGGCGGTAATCAACGAAAAACGAATTTATTTCGAATAAACGAATTCGATTATTCTTAAATTCGCCCCAGTAGCAGAGCCTTCGGCTCGCTATGGGGCAGCCCCGAAGTGAACGCGAAGCGTTCTACTTCTGGGGCGTAACTGATTCGTTTTTCGTTGATAATCTCAATATGAAAAAACCCGAAATCCGTTATTTATATGATATGCGAATGGTTCTTTATGATAAAAAGTGGGCGAAAAAAGCACCCAATTTTGAACTCTATTATATGTATCGGGGAGTTAAAAAGAAGAAAAATTTAAGATACGATATTACAATAATTCCAGCCAGAATGTTAGGAAAAGAATTTGTTAAAACAAAAGGTAATCGTAATTGGAAAGGTTATCAGGAACTTTATACAGTTTTAGAAGGAGAAGCAATGTTTTTGATGCAAAGAATTCAAGGTAAAATCGTAAAAGATGTTTTTGCAATAAAAGCTAAAAAAGGAAGTTGGGTCATCATCCCTCCTAATTATTTAGTCGTTCTCATCAATCCTTCTTCGAAAAAGATATTAAAAACCGGAAACTGGGTTTCGGAGAAGAATAAAAATATTTACGAGGATGTCGAAAAAATGAAAGGAGCTTGCTATTTTTATACTAAATCTGGCTGGATTAAAAATAAAAATTACAAAAAAGTCCCCAAACTTCGTTTCAAAAAACCATTAAAATTAATGCCAAGGAATTTAGAATTTTTGAGGCGGGACGTACAAATTTTTCGCTAAAATTTTACGTCCCAGCAACGTTGAAATTTTATTTGAAAATTTCTTACGTTGCGGACGTGGCGGAACCGGGATACGCCTTGGTCTCAGGAACCAAGGGGCTTAAAGCCCGTGAGAGTTCGAGTCTCTCCGTCCGCACCATCGCGCACTTTGTGCTTAATTAATAATCTATAATTAATAAGACATAATTGTTAGATTTTAATTTCTAACGGCCATTATGTATTATTAATTTTTAATTATTTATTATTATCAATATGGCTAAACAAAAACAACAAAGTCTTAGAATTATTCCTCTGGGGGGTCTGGGTGAAGTCGGCCGAAATATGATGCTTTTGGAATACGGAAGGAAAATTTTAATTATTGATCTGGGTTTTAGATTGCCAGAAGAAAATATGCCGGGAATAGATTATATCATTCCTAATATAAATTGTTTGAGAGGAAGAGAAAAAGATATTTTGGGAATTTTATTCACCCACGGCCATTACGATCACATCGGAGCTGTCCCCTATTTAATTGAAAAATTAGGAAATCCAGAAATTTTTGCCTCACCCCTCACCCGAGGAATTATTTTAAAAAGACAGGATGATTTTACCAATCAGCCAAGATTAGAAATTAATGAAGTAAAAGACGGTTCAATCATTAGACTAAATCCTTTTAAAATTGAGTTTTTCAAAATCAACCACAACATCCCTGATAATTTAGGACTCTTTATCGAAACACCGATAGGCAATATCTTGCACACTTCCGATTTTAAATTCGATCCGGCCCCGGTCAATGATTTACCAACCAACTTTCAAAAGCTAAGAAAACTGGCCAAAAGAAAAATTTTTCTCTTAATGTCAGATTCTACCGGAGCCGAAGAAGATGGTCATTCCCTTTCAGAAAAAGAGATTTCGAAAAATTTGGAGGAAATTTTTAGAGAAGCAAGGGGCAGAATTATTGCGGCTACTTTTTCTTCTCTAATCAATCGAATTCAGCAAATTATCACTTTATCAGAAAAGTTTAGCCGAAAAGTAATCTTGGAAGGATATTCAATGAAAACCAATGTCGAAATTGCCAGAAATTTGGGCTATATCAGACTCAAACAGGGAACATTAATTAACTCAAAAGAAATTGAAAATTATCCCGATTCCAGAATTACAATTTTGGGTACCGGTGCTCAGGGAGAGGGATCGGCTGTCTTGATGAGGATTGCTAATAAAGAACACCGCTTCATCCGTTTAAGAAAGGGAGATTCGGTTATCCTTTCTTCTTCGGTCATCCCTGGCAACGAAAGAACGGTCCAGGTTTTAAAGGATGAGATTTTGAGACAAGGAGCAATGGTTTTCCACTATCAAATGATGGATATCCATGCCGGCGGTCACGCCCAGAAGGAAGAGTTAAAAGAAATGATAAAAATTATGAGACCTCGCTTTTTCTTGCCAATCCATGGTCAGTATTCAATGTTAGTTTCCCATGCCAATCTAGCCCAAAAAATGGGGATACCAGAAAAAAATATTGCCGTGGCTGAAAATGGACAAATTGTTAATTTAAGTCGGGGGAGAATCTTGATTGAAAAAATAGAAATCCCTTCAAATTATGTGATGGTTGATGGGTTAGGAATTGGTGATGTAGGAGAAGTTGTTTTAAGGGATAGACAAATGTTAGCCCAAGATGGGATGTTTGTTATTGTGGCGGTTGTTGACAGACAAACTGGAAAAGTTCGGGGTTCTCCTGATATAATATCAAGAGGATTTGTTTATTTAAGAGAATCAAAAGAATTATTAAGAGAAACAAGGAGAAAGGTTATTGGAATTATCCATAAAACTACTGGTTCTGGCGGTGCCGTCAATTGGGTTTATGTCAAAGATGAAATTAGAAATAAAATTGGCCAATTTTTATTTAGTAGAACACAGAGACGTCCAATGATTCTCCCAGTTGTTATAGAAGTATAAGAAGGCCGACTTGCCAGTTGTAATTGAAGTTTAAATTTGATAGATTAAAAATATGAGAAATAAAACGATAACAGTTGATTTTAAAAAGTATCGCGGGAAACATATCGCCATCGTAAAAGAAAAAATAGTTGCGGCTGGAAAATCGGCTAAAGAAGTTTTAAAAAAAGCCAAATCTCTTTACCCAAAAGAGGAAGTTATGCTTTTCCTTGTGCCGAGAGAAAGGTATTTTATCTATGAGGAAATTAAAATTTCCATATCGACTGCAATTGAGAGAAGAAGGTGAAATAATCCCTCTCCCTCTCGTTCCGGCAAGATTTTTTTCAAATAAAGAATCAGTTGAATTTTTATTATTATTAGATTCTGGTGCCGAAATCTCTCTTTTAACAAAAGAGGACGCTGAGTTATTAGGAATAAATTTAGAAAAGGGAGAGAGGGTTAAATTGCGAGGAATTGGCGGCTCAATCGATGGGTTTAAACATTTAGTTAAAATGGTAATTGGAGAAATAAAATTGAAAGCTCCGGCTGTTTTTGCTAATGTAGATTCTCGAGTTCTAGGTAGAGAAGAAGTCTTTGATAAATTTTTTATTTTATTTGATGAGGAAGTAAAACAAACAATTTTTATTCGCCGCAATTTAGAGTCCCAAAAAGAATTGAAGAAAATTTTTAATAATGGATCTTGATCTCTTATTCTTGTCAAAGAGATCTTTGTTTTATTTAATTCTATGCGAGTTTTTTCGGGCATCAGACCAACCGGAGAATTACATATTGGGAATTATTTGGGAGCGATTCGCCAATGGATCGAGCTCCAAGAAAAGCACGATTGTGTTTTTTGTATTGTTGATTTACATGTCATCACTACTCCTTTTGAACCAAAAAATTTGCAAAAAAATATTTTAGATTTGGCTATTGCCTATTTGGCTGCTGGTTTGGATCCGGAAAAGTGTATTTTATTTATCCAATCTCAGGTCAAAGAACATTCGGAATTAGCTTGGCTTTTAGGAACAATTACTCCTTTGGGTGAATTAAAAAGAATGACCCAACTTAAAGAAAGGAGTAAAGAACATCCAGAATACATCAACGCGGGATTATTGAATTATCCTCTTTTAATGGCGGCCGATATTTTACTTTATCAGACCGATTTGGTTCCAGTAGGTATTGACCAAAAACAGCACGTGGAATTAACCAGAGAAATTGCCCGAAAATTTAATCGAACATTTGGAAAGGCTTTCAAAGAACCTGAGGTTTTGCTTTCGAAGTTTGGCCAAAAAATTATGTCTTTGCAAGATCCCAAGAAAAAAATGTCAAAAACCGGAGACCCTCGAGGTTGTATTGAATTATTTGACGAACCAGAGATTATCAAGAAAAAAATAATGAGTGCCATTACTGATTTGGGAAAGGAAATAAAATATGACCCAATTAAAAAACCGGGAATTTCCAATCTTTTAACAATTTATAGTTTATTTAGCGGAAAATCGATTCCGGAGTTAGAAAAAGAATTCAAAGGCAAGGGTTATGAAGAATTTAAAAAGAATTTGGCTGAAGTTTTGATAAACTCTTTAAAACCTTTGAGAGAAAAAAGAAAAAAACTTCTCAAAAGAGAGGTCTATGTTAAAAAAATCTTAGAAAAGGGAGTTGAAAGGGCAAGAAAAATCGCCCAATTAACGATGGAAGAAGTTCGAAAGAAAATGGGCTTATCTTAGTAATGTTTCACCTTACTAATCACCGGTATTATTTATAAAATTTTAGCAAAAATTCTGCTAACAATTCGCCGCCTAATTCTCCTGGTTTGTGATCGATGAAATATTCTGCCCGAACCCTGTCTGGTTCTACCGTAACACCTTTACCAAATTGAAGCATCTCTGCGTCGTTATAATTATTCCCAGTAGTCATTATTTGTTTTGGGTCAATTTTAAGATACTTAGCTAGATCAATAATCCCCTGCCCTTTGGTCATTGCTTTATTCCCTATATCATAACCCTCATTAGTCCAAAGGCAATATAATTCCTTTTCTTTGTCCATTTGTTTCACCAAATTTGGTATTTCCTCCATCTGATCACAATGAGGAGTCAAGATAAACAGTTTTGGCTCAAATCCTCTTATTCTTTTATCAATGGCCATCATTGATTTAATCTTTTCTTTAATATCCCTTAACTTATCAAAGTAGCTATTAGGATAAATGGGGTGAATAATCTTGCCCTCCAACCAGATTACATTACCATTTTCTGCATGTAAAACGATACTTTGGTCGAAAATTTCATTAACCAAACTTCTAAGATACAAAATATTTCTGCCTGAGGAAAAATTTAATCTTACATATTTTTTAAGTTCTTTTAAATTTTTTATAAAACCTGGGAATAATTGTTTTGATTTCATATAAAACTCGGTGCCATCTTGATTCTCTCTCAATTCTGTACCGGTCGGTATAATTACTCCGTCTATATCAAAAGTGACAACTTTTATTACCTCCAATTCTTTTTTTGTTATTTCGTTTAAGTTTTTCATAATTTAAAAATTGACCGCGAATTAAATTTATTATAATCTATTCTTATGAGCTTTTCAATTGGTATCGTTGGCCTCCCCAATGTGGGAAAATCTACTCTCTTTAAAGCCCTAACCAGACAAAGGGTTGATATTGCTCCCTATCCCTTCACCACAATTTCACCCAATATCGGTAAGGTTTTTGTTCCTGATGAAAGGTTAGAAAAAATTGCTCAGATTGTCAAGCCAGAAAAAATCACTCCCACCACAATTGAATTCATTGATATTGCCGGATTAGTAAAGGGAGCTCACAAGGGCGAAGGTTTGGGAAATCAGTTCTTGGCCCAAATCAGAAATTGCGATGCTATAGTGGAAGTGGTGAGGGCTTTCAAGGATGAAAATGTCCAACATGTTGAAAAAGAAGTTAATCCTAAGAGGGATTTGGAAATCGTCGAAATTGAACTCTTAATGAAGGATTTAGAAACAATTGATAAAATTTTGGCTAAATTAGAAAAAGAAGCGAAATCGGGAGATAAAGAAAAAAGTAAAAAATTTGATCTGCTTAAAAAGATTAGAGAAAATTTAGTTTTGGAGAAAAAAGTTTCTGATATTTCTCTTTCTGAAGAGGAAAATTCTCTCATTAAAGAATTTCAGTTTTTAACCCAAAAACCAATTATTTATTTGTTCAACACCGATCAGTCAAATAAATTTAAAATTGACGAAAGATTAAAATCGAAAGTTGGTTCTCATTATTTAATTTCCAATTTGAAATTTGAAGAAGAAGTTTCCGAGCTATCGGAAAAGGAAATCGAAGAATTAAAAATCAAACCCTTTCTTGATCAATTGATTTTAACCTGCTATAATATCTTAAGTTTAATTACTTTTTTTACGATTGCCGGCGGTAAGGAAACGAGGGCTTGGACGATAAAAAAAGGAGTTTTGGCTCCGGAAGCCGGCGGGAAAGTTCATTCAGATTTCGAAAAAAAGTTTATCCGGGCTGAAGTCATCCCCTGGCAAAAGTTAATCGAATTAGGGGCTTGGAAAAAAGCCAGAGAATTGGGCCAAATTAAGACCGCCGGTCGAGATTATCTGGTCCAAGACGGTGACATCATCGAATTCAAGATATGAGCGGAGCGAAACCCCGCCCTCTAAGCCCATCACTTAGCAGTTAATGTTTGAAAAATTATCAAAGATGCAAACTACATTAACTTTGTCATGAGCATAGAGGGCGGGGTGCTCACTACATTCGCATGAAACTTTACGAATTAACATACTTAGTTTCGCCTGATATTTCGGAAGAGGAACTGAAGATTTTTCAGGAGAAAATTAATTCTTCTCTGGAAGAAGAAGGAGGCAAATCGGAGAGTTTAAAATTGCCCCTTAGGAAAAGGTTGGCCTATCCGATTAAAAAGAAAAGTGGGGCCTATTTGGGAACTTTGAATTTTTATCTTTCACCAGAAAAATTAGAAACTTTTGAAAAAAAATTGAAGAAAGAACCAAAAATTCTCCGCTATTTACTTTTAAGGAAGGAGCTGCCAAAGAAAATTGAAATTCCCCGAATCAGACTAAAAGCCAAAGCACCGAAAGTAAAAAAAGAGAAAAAGGTCGAATTGGAAAAAATAGAAGAAAAATTAGAAGAAATCCTTGGTGAATGATAAACGCAAGATAAAAACACGATGAACACACGATTATATCTTGTGTTTATCGTGTCAAAAATCGTGCGTTAATCAATTTAAATGAATTTAAACAAAGTATTTTTAATTGGCCGCCTGACTCGTGATCCAGAATTAAAATCTCTTCCTTCCGGTCTGAAAGTTTGTTCTTTTGGATTAGCCACCGATAGATTTTTTACTGATAAATCGGGACAAAAACAACAACAGGTTGAATTCCATAATATTGTGCTCTTTGGAAGATTGGCTGAGATTGCCTCCCAATATTTAACAAAAGGGTCCTTGACGTTTATTGAAGGTAGAATCAGAACTCGAACTTGGCAGGATCAATCTGGCAATCAAAGAACAAGAACTGAAATTGTGGCTGAAAGAATACAATTGGGACCAAAGGCGGCTGGAAAAGTGGTTCCTGAAGGAGCTCCACCTGAGGTTTCAAAAGAAGAAATTCCAATAATCGAAGAGGAAGGAGAAATCGATATCTCTCAGATACCCTTTTAAATTAAGGAGGGTCTATCAAAATTATTATAGTGCAATAAAGAAGAACTTTTATTTTCGTTCTCCAGACATTTAGTTATTTAGGGGTTAGAAAAAATAATATGAATTGGAAAAGTTTTCTAAAACCAACAAAAGATAAGATAATAATTTTGTTTGTTTTGTTTGTATTATTTGCAATTATTGTAAGATTAGTTTTTGGAACCACTTCATTTTATTATTTTGTGGTAGGCGATAGTATGTCTCCAGCTTTTAATCCCTATGATATTGTATTTGTAAAAAAGCTTAATTTCAACAGACTAAAAAGCGGCGATGCAGTTTTGTTTTCAACCACTAAAAATCGAGTAGCTATTATAGGAAGAATTGTATCGATAGATTTTAACAATAAGACATTTACAGCAAAACAGGATAATATAGAGAAACCTTTATCATATGAAATAAATATACCCTTGGATTTAATTAAAGGGAAGGTTATAGGAAAAATATCTTCGCTGGGTTATATTGAAATGTATCGAATTGGATTATTAATTAGGTCAGCGATTTTGTACTTACTTTCTTGTTTTGTTAATTTCGGTATCCGAAAAATCAGAAAAAAGTAGGCTTTTAATTCTTAGATTCTAATCGTCTCGGAAATAAAATTTTTAAAAAGCGCGAATAAATTATGGCTTATAAAGACAAAGGAAAGGAACGACAAAATAAGAAGGGATATTATCAGAAAAATAAAGAAAGAATTCTACAATATAAGAGGAAATATTATCGAGAAAACAGAGAAAAGATCTCAAAAAATAAGAAAGGATATTATCAAAGAAATAGAGGAAAAATACAAAAGAGAGTGAAATCATATCATAAGATTTGGTATCAAAAGAATAGAGAAAGAAGACAACAGCAAATTAGAGAATGGTATCAAAAGAATAAAGAGCAAGTGCAGCAATATCATAAAGAGTGGTATCAAAAGAACAAAGAAAAAATATCACAACAACATAAAAATTATTATCAGAAAAATAAAGGGGCAATACAACAACGTCAGAGAAAGTATAATCAAAAAAATAAAGAGAAAAGATTACGGTATAAAGGAAAGTGGCAAAAATATAAAAGAAAAATAGACCCAAGATATCGTCTAGACGAGAATATGGGTTCAGCAATCGCTAGGTCTTTAAAAGATAAAAAAGCCAAACAACCGTGGAAAGTCCTCGCTGATTATACTTTAGAAGAATTAATAAGACATTTAGAAAAACAGTTTGATAATAAAATGAGTTGGGACAATTACGGAAGTTATTGGGTAGTCGATCATATAAAACCGAAAAGTTTGTTTAACTATACCTCTCCAAATGATTTGGAATTTAAACAATGCTGGAGTCTAAAAAATTTACAACCTTTAGAGAAAATAAAAAATATAAAAAAGCGTAATCAATGTATTGGTTAATCAAAAAATGAATTGCTATTTTTGCCAAAAAGGAGTGGGAGAAATAGATTTCAAAAACACTGAACTTTTAAGAAGGTTTATTTCCGGTGTGGGCAAAATTAGACCAAGAAAAAAAACTGGCCTTTGCAGCCAACACCAAAGAAAATTAGCCCGAGCAATAAAAAGAGCTCGATTTTTGGGATTGCTTTCTTATACTGGTAAGTAGAAGGTGGAGAGTAGAGGGTAGAAAAATAAAAAAACAGTTTTTAGCTGTTTTTTATTATTTATAGACCACTTATTACTTTCAACTTTCAGCTTTCTTACTATCGAAATTAAAAATTGCCTTTTTTATTTTATCAACGGTTTGAGGGTTTTCTTTTAGAAATTTTTTACTACCTTCCAAACCCTGTCCCAATTTTGCATTTTCAAACTCTAACCAGCTCCCGGTTTTTTTAATTACTCCCAATTTAATTGCCGTATTCAAAAGATCGGCTAAATAAGAAATTCCTTCGTTATAGTAAATGTCGAATTCCGCGGTTTTAAAAGGGGCGGCCACTTTATTTTTGACAATTTTGGCTTTAATGCGAGAGCCAATAATTTCTTCTCCATGCTTTATCTGGGCAATTCTTTTTAATTGAATTCTAACCGAGGCATAAAACTTTAAAGCTAAACCCCCGGGAGTAGTTTCCGGATTACCCCACATCATTCCAATTTTCATTCTGGTTTGATTCAAAAAAATAACAACGGTTTTTGTCTTAGATATGATTCCGGAAAGTTTTCTCAAGGCCTGACTCATCAATCTAGCTTGGAGACCGATTTGAAATTCTCCCATTTCTCCAGCAATTTCGGCCTGAGGAACCAAAGCGGCTACCGAATCAATAACGATGACATCAACCTCACCTGATTTAACCAGGGTTTCAACAATTTGCAAGGCCTGTTCGCCAGAATCGGGCTGAGAAATTAATAAATCATCAACATTCACCCCAATTTTTTTGGAATAATCAGGGTCCAGGGCATGCTCAGCATCAATAAAAGCGCCAACCCCCCCTTGTTTTTGAGCCTCAGCTAAAATATGCAAAGCTAAAGTAGATTTTCCCGTCGACTCGGCGCCATAAATTTCAATCACCCTACCCCGCGGCACTCCGCCTACTCCCAAAGCCGTATCCAAAGAGATGGAACCGGTAGGAATCACATCAACATTAACCGGTCGGGCCTCTTTCAATCTCATAATTGCTCCTTCGCCAAATTTTTGCTTAATTCCCTCAATTGTCTCGGCCAGGGCTTCTTTTTCAATTTTCTTCTCTTTTTTTGCCATATGCGAACGTAGTGAGCACCCCGCCCCCTAAGCAGTAATTCTGCTTGCGAGGACTTATTGAGTGCTATTATAATATTTTAATTCTTTTTTTAAAAAATACAAACAGCATAGGGGGCGGGGTTTTCGCTACCGCTCAAATTTTTTGCCAATCCTCTTCGTCTTTTTCTTCTTCTTTAAAATAAACTTCCCGAGGTTTGGCTCCGTCTAAAGGGCCCACCATTCCCCTTTCTTCCAAAATATCAATTAATCGGGCTGCTCGAGCATAGCCAATTTTTAATCTCCTTTGCAAAAGGGAAGCCGAGGCCTTTCTGGCTTCAATCACTACCCTTTTGGCTTCTTCGTAAAGGGGGTCCTCTTCGGTTGGAAAAAATAGAGTTTTTTCCTCAGGAAGCCGAATGAGATTTTCTTTTAAATCCTGGGCTAATTTATCTCCGACGATTTCCGATGGGATTTTTGACCCTAACCATTTAACCACCCTTCTCACTTCTTTTAAAGAAACGTAGGCGCCCTGGATTCTTTTTGGCTTCAAGGTTTCGGCTGAAATAAAAAGCATATCTCCCAAACCCAAAAGTTTCTCTGCGCCAGCGGCGTCTAAAACTGTCCTCGAATCAACTTGAGAAGCAACCTGAAAAGTTACGCGGGAAGTAATGTTGGCTTTTATTAAGCCAGTAATCACTTCCACTGACGGTCTCTGAGTGGCGACGACCAAATGGATTCCCACTGCCCTGGCCAATTGAGCCAATCTCACAATCCCGGCCTCAATCTCTTTGCCTTTGGCTGCTATCAAATCGGCCAGCTCATCGATGATTAAAATAATATAGGGAAGGGGTTCGCTTTCGGTTTTAAAAGCCAATTCATTAAAACCAGCAAGATCCCTGACTTTTACCTCAGCCAAAACTTCAAATCTTCTCTCCATTTCTTTTGTTAACCACTGCAAAACACTCACCGTCCGATTAACATCCAAAATTACCGGGGTCAGAAGGTGGGGTAAATCATTATAGACCGGGAATTCAACTCTTTTTGGGTCAACCAAAATAAATCTCAGGATTTTTGGAGAATTGCGATAGATCAAACTTAAAATCAAACTGTTGAGGAAAATTGTATTATGATTGACAAAGCCATTTCCAACAAAAGAATCTGAACCTGGGACATAAAAGTCGTAACCAACGCCAGAAGTTCTCTCTATCTTTTCCACTCTATCCCAATAAAAATTTCTTTTTGAAATCTCGTTTAACTTTTGATACTCCAATTCCTGAGAAATCGGCTGATAAAAATCGAGGATTCTCTCTAAAGCTTGATAACTTGGTCTCCTTTCGCCCGAATTATACTTCATTAAAGAATTAAAAGCGTATTTGGGAATTAAAATTCCTGGCTGATAGCTCCATCCCTGATTAGTTAAATAGGCAAAGCGATCACGGTATTTTTTAGCCAAGATTTTAAGCAGGGAGGGTAGATGAGGAATTACATCAACATTGAAATTTGGCGATAGTTTGAGAAATTTTTTAATTTTCTGATACTTTTCTTTTCTAAGAAAACCGATTTCTTTAATAAATTTTCTTGCTTCCTCCCCATAAATAGAAAGCCGAAAATATTCATTTTTAGGATAATTTTTTACTTTTTTAAATTTTAATGAAGAAACTATTCCAAAATTCAAAAGCATTATCTGAACCTGAGAGAGTAATTTTTTACTACTTAGAGAAAGTTCAATCGGAGTTTTCTCTCCAACATAGCCATCGTTATCAAAAAGGGCTCTCAAATAAGAAACAATTATTTCTTTTGGCGTCTCTCTAATTGCTCGCGGTATTTCTTTCTTGGGTGCTTTAACAGATTTCATTCCCAAATATTCGAGGAATTCTTTCAAATGGATGCTATTTACCACTATGTCTTTGGCTTTATTATTTGGATTAGAGCCGCTCCTTTGTTCAATAAATTTAGTAATTCCAAAAAGTTCTTTGAGAAGTTTTTTGTATAAAGAAAGGAGTTTTTGATCGGCCTGAGTATAAACTACTCGATGAATTCCTTTTCTTTCTATGGAAAGACCGCCATCAGCAGTTAATAGTCCTAAAAACTGAGCCAACCGAGGAGTCATTTTAGAAGGAAAAGAAATCTTTTTAGTATTACCCTTAATTCTACTTGGCTTGAAATCTGAAATATCGGTTCTATTGCCAAATAGAACCGGACCCCGACTAATTGTCAAATAGTCACTTTTTTTAATCAACGACGCTGGTTTCCAACCACAAGAACCATCTTCATTCATAACCCAGAGAGGATGCTCAGCTGTTGCCTCAATTTGATAACCACGGGCAGTTGTAATTTTGTAAAATTGACAAATCCCATTGTTATAAATTTTCTCAGTGGTTTCAATTCCATCTCTGGTAACAACCTTAACCTTAAAATCAGCTTCACTATTTAAAGGTAGAAGATAAAGTTCCTCAAAAGTTAATAGACCTCTTTCCGTAAAAGTTAAAGTATCGACGGCACAAGTTTTTCCTGTTCCGGTAGAACCAGCTACCAGCAAATGGGGCATTTTACCCAAATCAGCGAAAACTGGCAAACCGGAAACATCCCTCCCTAAATTAATAGTTAAATTTGAAGCAGCCCCCTGGAAATTTGGGTCTTCAATTAGATTTCTTAATCTCACCTTTGCTCTAACTTTATTTGGAACTTCAATTCCGACCAAGGACTTCCCGGGAATTGGGGCTTCAATTCGAATGGGATGACTGGCTAAAGCCAGAGATAAATTGTTAGATAAAGAAGTAATCTTGGATAATTTTATTCCTTCAGCCGGTTTTAAAGTATACTGGGTGACTGTCGGTCCAATATTAATTTCTCCCATTTGGACTGAAATTCCGAAATTCTCTAAGGTTTTCTTAATGATGGCCGAGTTATTGCGAATATCGCCGGAATGAGGGAGTTCCTGATCTTGATCTAATAAATCAAAGGGCGGGGACTGATAGGGAAATGATGGTGCCTCTTTTTCCAAAATCGGCTTGCTTTTAAAGTCAACGGCTTCTTTAATTTCAAATCTTGGCAATTTTTCTATCTCTTTAACTCTCAATTTAGGTTCGCCAATTTTTTTAAAAATTCTGGAGATCAAGGGTTTCTTCTCTTCTTTCAAAACCGGTGCCGAAGGAATAGATTTTCGAAAAATCTGCCAAGCGATTAAAAAACCAGCCAAAATCAAAAGACCAAAAATGATTTGGCCAACTAAAGCGGTAAAATACTTCAAGAAGAGGAATGCTAAAACAGAACCAGAAATTCCAGCTTTTGATTTCCCCGGCTCAAGCGTTTCTAAAAGGCCGGAAATCCCAAGAATCAAAAATAAAATTGACAAAATAAGTGAATTTTTGAATTTCCAGTAGTCAGGGTGAGAAATTGCCCAGACCAAAATCATTAAAAAAAGTGGAATCAAAAAAGCCGTATTGCCCAATAAAGTAATGAGAATTTTTCTAAAAATGAACTTTCCTCCAATTCCGGCTTTATTGAAAAAACTCAGCAAAATCACCACTGAAATTAAAAACAAAAAAATTCCAAAAATTGTTCTTTTTGTTTGGGAGGATAATTTAAATCTTTGATGGGTCTCTTTCGATTTTTTTTGATTTTTAGTCATCCTCTTTTATTATACTATTTTTCCGGAAACCCCGTTAGAAATTTGCCAATGAGTTCCAGGGCGACGCACTAATGCGAATAGCGTTGTCCGCCTTTGGCGGACTGGCCTATTCGGCCACGTGCGTCGCGAAGGAATTGGAAGTTTAACTATAATATTTAGTATGGCTTGAATTTCTTGCGCAAATTTCTAACGGGGAAAACCGGTACCGGCCGGAATCAATTTTCCGATAATCACATTTTCTTTTAAGCCCTGAAGTTTATCTTCTTTGCCTTCCAAGGCAGCTTTAATCAAAACCCTGGTTGTTTCCTGAAAAGAAGCAGCCGATAAAAAGGAATCAGAGGTTAAAGCAACTCGAGAAATCCCCAGCAAAATCGAACTTCCTTTAGCTGGTTTTTTCTTTTTCTCTTTCAATGTTTTATTCTCTTCCAAAAATCTCGCTCTCTCTACAATTTCACCGGGAACAAAAGAACTATCACCGCCGTCTTTAATTTTAATTCGAGAAAACATCTGACGGGTAACGATTTCTAAATGTTTGTCATTAATGATAGCACCTTGAGAAACATAAATTCTTTGAATTTCTTTAATAATGTAACGCTGAGTTTCGATTTTGTCTCGGAGTTTTGAAACTTCTTTCAAATCTAAATTTCCTTCAGAGATTTGTTGTCCTTTTTTCACTTCTTCGCCTTCCTTGACCCAGATTGCCATCCGGGGAGAGATTTTAAATTCTAAAACTTCATTTTTCGAGCGAGGATTCCCTTTGGGCTTGATTCTAACTATTCGATCCTTTGTTATCTCAGTGACCTTCCCATCGACCGGAGAAAGTACTCCTTTTTCAACCAATGGTCGGGCTTCAAGAAGCTCTTCTACCCTCGGCAATCCAAAGGTAATATCACCACCCCCAGCCACTCCGCCGGTGTGAAAGGTTTTCAGTGTCAGCTGAGTCCCTGGTTCTCCAATTGCCTGAGCGGCAACAATCCCCACTGCTTCGCCTAATTTCACCAATTGATTTGTTCCTAACTCCCAGCCATAGCATTTTTGGCAAACTCCTCTAATCGACCGACAACTTAAAGGAGAACGAACTCTAATTTTCTCAATGCCCAAGGAAATAATGGATTCGGCTTTTTCCCAATTAATAATTTCGCCTTTCTTTAAAATAACCCTTTTTTTATCTTTCCCCCCACTAAAAGTTTTAGTGGGGGGTTTAACATCTTCCAAAACTATTCTCCCCAAAATTTTAAAAACAAAATTTTGGCCGATTTCATCGGCATCCTTTCTAAAAATTTCAATTCCCTGCTCATCGCCACAATCTTGGTCGCAAACCACCACCTCATGGGCAACATCGACTAATCTTCGCGTTAAATAACCAGCCATAGAGGTTCGCAAGGCAGTATCAACTGTCCCCTTTCTCGCCCCGTGAGTAGAAATAAAGTATTCCAAAACATTAAATCCTTCTTTATAAGAACTTTTAATTGGAAGTCTGATTATTTCTCCCAAGGGATTGATCACCAATCCTTTCATTCCACACATTTGAACCGGTTGGGCCCAAGATCCCCGAGCTCCGGAGTCAACAATTGAGAATACCGGACCTTCGGGGGGCAGAGATTGAGGAACAACTTTCTCGATTTTTGATTTCGCTTTTTGCCAAACTTCGATAGTTTTGGAATATTTTTCTTCTTCGGTTAAAAGACCTTTTCGAAATTCACCTTCGATCACTTCTATTTCCCCATCTGCTTCTTTCATAATCTTTTCTTTTTCGGCTGGAATTTTTAGATCATCAACTCCCCAAGAGAGACCTAACAAGGTTGCATACTCAAACCCCAAATCTTTAATTTTATCTAAACTTTCTACTGCCTTCTCTCGTCCGTAATCGGCGACAATTTCGTTAATAATTTTTTCTAATTTCTTGGAATTTATCAGTTCATTAACAAAAGGGTGGCCTTCAGGAAGAGTTTGGTTAAAAATAATTCTTCCAACCGATGTTTCTAAAAATTCAGCCACCTTTGGCCCAGCCTCGCTCTCGCTCGGCGAGGCGGGCGAGCCTCGCCCATTTGGGCGAGAATTTTTTATCGGAGCACATAACTTTTTATGTGCTCGATTTATTCTCACTTTAATTTTGGCTCTTAAATCAATCTGGCCAAATTCATAGGTTAAGGAAGCCTCTTGAAAATTAGCAAAAATTTTTCCCTCTCCCTTTGCTCCCTCTTTAATTATTCTGGTCAAAAGATAACACCCAATAATGATATCTTGAGTGGGAGTAACAACCGGGAGCCCGGTGGCTGGTTTTAAAAGGTTCAGGGTAGAAAACATTATTTCTCTGGCCTCTCTCTGAGCCTCTTTGGAAAGAGGTAGATGAACTGCCATTTGGTCACCGTCGAAATCGGCATTAAAAGCTCGGCAAACCAAAGGATGAACTTCAATCACCTCTCCTTCAATGAGATGAGGTTCAAAAGCCTGAATTCCCAGACGATGGAGGGTGGGGGCTCGATTCAATAAAACTAATTTGTTTTTAACCACTTCTTCTAAAATTGCCCAAACTTCTTCGCTACCTTCCTCAATGAATTTTGAAGCTGCCCTGACATTGTAGGCCAATTCTTTTTCCAAAATTCCTTTGATAACAAAAGGTTTAAATAACTCCAAAGCCATTTCTTTTGGAAGACCGCACTGATTGAGTTTTAATTCCGGACCTACGACGATTACTGATCGGCCAGAATAATCTACTCTTTTTCCCAAAAGATTTTGTCTGAAACGACCCTGTTTTCCTTTAAGCATGTCAGCCAGAGATTTTAAAAGTCGCCTCCCTCCGGTGGTGGCTTTAGTAATCACTCCTTTTCTCATACCGTTATCAATTAAAGCATCGACCGCCTCTTGAAGCATCCTTTTTTCATTCCTGACAATG
>Ga0210018_1000572_pt1 | contig 18768 bp, 31 predicted proteins | sample CryGeyCG2014_010_2_FD_183967 | JGI IMG/M metagenome (GOLD analysis project Ga0210018, IMG submission 183967) | Groundwater microbial communities from aquifer - Crystal Geyser CG09_land_8/20/14_0.10 (SPAdes) (version 2) | ecosystem: Environmental > Aquatic > Deep subsurface > Groundwater | place...
TAAATTGTTAAGTGAGCAAGAAATAGAAAGTTGGATTAATTGGTTTAATCGAGAAAGATTTCATCATGGGATTAAAGATTTTCCTGCAAATCTTTATGTTAAGGATTAAGGTTTACTTTACATCCTTCAATCAGGTAAAGGCAGCCATATAATTAATAACTGATGCAAATGCAACCCAAACTAAATAAGGAACCAACAAACACGAAGATTTTTTAGTTATCTTTCTTGTAACCAATATCATTGCTAAAATTGAAAACCAAAAAAAGATTACTTCAATAAAAGCAATTTGTGGTTGTTTCAATCCAAAGAACAAAATACTCCAGAAAATATTTAAAAGAAAATTTATTCCAAATACTAATAGAACTTTCTTTCTCTCTTCTTTATTTTTAGAATTCACCCATGCAAAATATAATGAAAAAGATATTAGCAGGAACAGTAAATTCCAGGCAATTTGGAAAACCCAATTCGCAGGGGTTATAGAAGGCTTTATTGAAGAGTACCAAGCAGTATTCGTGTTATTAGAAGTAAACAAAGTTCCAATTCCTCCAAGAAGAACAAATACTACAAGTAGACAGATAATGAAAACTTTAAGATTAAACTTTTTGTTTTTCATATTTTATTTAAGGGGGTAAACCTTAAAAACCCTTTTCTCTCTATATTTTATGTAAGTCAGGTAGTTAACTCCGGGGCTTTGACATTAGATTGTCAAGAAATCCAAATATATGATTTCTAAGCTCTCCTAAGCTCTATTGAGTTACGGGACTTCATGAATCTATGATTTATGTTGTGAGGAAGGTCCGGACACCATAAAAAAGTTGTCAGGCTCAGAAAATCTCTACGAGATTCTGGCTAAGCCAACTTAAAAAGTTGTCAGGGAAATCCTGATTGTCGCGAGGCAAAGCTCTGTTATAGAGACGAGCGTATTAAGTTACGATGGAACGAACATCTCAACTGGTGCAAGGCTAAATGCCGCATAGTGGAATGTTAACAACAACTGTTCGATTACGAAGTTGTACAGAATCTGGCCTATTCCTGACTTACTTTTTTTTATAATCTTTTCTAAATTTCTTTATCAATAAGTACGACAAAAATATTAATAATACAAATGAGATTAAAGAAAGGATAAATAAGTGAAATTCTTTTAATTGATAGCTTTTAATTAATAATATTGAAATAAACAAAACTGGAATAGCCCCAAGTGTAGAAGAAAGGATATATTCTTTGAATCTCATCTTTGATAAACCAGCAGCGAGATTCACTATTCTTGGGGGAATTATAAAAAGCAATCTAAGTAAGAATACATAAAGAAAAGCATTTTTATCAACATTTAAATCAAGTTTTTTAAGCTTTGTATGGTCTTTTTCATAAATTTCAACATAGTCTCTTCCAAGCCATCTTGTCATATAAAACATAATAATAAAAGATAAAATATTTCCAAAAATAGATAATATCAATGCTTCATAAAAAGGAAAAATTGCCCCTCCTAAAAATGCTAGAAAAGGAAGTGGAAAAAAGAAAGAAACACAATAAAGAAGGAGATAAATTATTGGGAAAAAGCTATTTGAAGATATTTGTCCCAAATCCTTGTAAAAAAGAAAATGATATCCTTTTGCATGAAAAAGAAGTGAAATTAAAATTATCACAATCACTAAAAAAATAAATGTATAAAACTTTAATTTAGCTGAACTAATCTTCATTGATATAATTGGCAAAAACTATTTATAAATTTGAGTTAGTCTTCTCCATTTCTAAACATTTAAAAGTGCTAAACATCAATTTAAATTGGGATCTTAGCTCAGCGGGAGAGCACATGACTGAAGATCATGGTGTGCCGGGTTCGACTCCCGGAGGTCCCATTTCAAAACATTTATAAAATAAAAAAATCTAATTAAGATGGAGATAAAAAAGAGGAATATGATACCCCAGGATTTGAAAACTGCTCATGCGTATGCTACAGGAATTGCAAGTTTAATTCTTGCATTATTCATACCATTCGCTCTTCTTGTTATAATTATTTTTAAAACATCCGGGTTGCTTATTGTAGCATTCCTTATACCTCTTATTGCACTTATCGTTGGGATTATGGGATTTATAAAAAGTTCAAAACAAACAACATCTTTTTTAAAATTGGCAAAGATATTTAGTTTGATTGCAATTATTTTAAGTTTTGCTTGCCTTGCATTCCTTTTGTATATATTTATAAAAGGGGGGGTATTTAGTGCAATATGAAAATGAAGAGGGATAAAACTGGTGCTATGGAGATGACTGTTGGAACAATTGTTACAATAGTTCTTTTAATGTCTGCATTAGTTCTTGGATTAATTCTAACAAAAACAAGTTTTGTAAAAACTACAGAAAATATCAAGACAATTGACGACCAGGTGAAAGGAGAGATTAATGATTTATTCGCAAAAGAAAATACAAAGCTTATGGTTGGACTCGGAGCAGATAACACTGTAACTATAAGACAAGGGACAGACAATTTTGGAGTTCCTTTTGGTTTTTCTCCTGATGATCCTACGGTATGGGGAACTAATGACTTAGGATGTAAATATACTATTGCGGCTACTAACCAACAAGGCTATTGTATAGGAAAAGGATGGACAGATCCAGCAAGTTCTATAATTACTGGAACTACAAATGTTCGATTTGATCAAGTTGATGCAAACAATGGATATGCTCTCTTAAAGATAAGTGTTCCTAAAAGCATCCCTGCATGCTTACAGAGATTTACAATAAGAGTAGATTGTGTTGGATATCCTGAAGAACAAGAAACAGGTTATTTTGATTTAAACGTAATAAAGAAAGGTTTATTCTAAATCAAGTAATTTTTTAAATACGTCATTCTTATTTCATAAATGACTTTGAAGTTATATAATACATTAACAAGGAAGAAAGAAATATTCAAGCCTATAAAAAGTAAAGAGATAAAAATGTTTGTCTGTGGACCTACAGTGTATGATTATTCTCACTTAGGTCATGCAAAAACATACATTCAATTTGATTTGATTGCAAAATATTTCAGATGGAAGGGTTATAAATTATTTTATATTGAAAATATTACAGATATAGATGATAAAATAATAAAGAAAGCTGATTTGGAAAAGATTAGCTGGGAAAAAGTCAGAAATCTGTATGAAAAATGTTTTTTAGAAGATATGAAAGAATTGAACATTAATTCTGTTGATAAATATGCAAGAGCAACAGATTATATGGAAAATATCCTTTCTCAGGTAAAGAGACTCATCAAGAAGGGATTTGCCTATAAGATTTCGGATGGATGGTACTTTGATTTAAACAAAGATGAAGATTACGGCAAATTGGCCAAAAGAAAAGATTTGAAGGAAGATGACTCTGTATCTAGAATTGATGAAAATAAAGAGAAGAGAAATTTTGGGGATTTTTGCTTGTGGAAATTCTCAAAACCAGGAGAACCGGTGTGGGAATCTGAAATAGGAAATGGGAGACCCGGATGGCATATAGAAGATACAGCAATAACAGAAAAAGAGTTTGGTGAGCAATATGATTTGCATGGTGGAGGAATTGATTTAATTTTTCCTCATCACGAAGCAGAGATAGCACAGATGGAATCTATTTCTGGAAAAAAGCCTTTGGTTAAGTATTGGATGCATACTGGTTTTTTAAAGATAAACAAGAATAAGATGAGCAAATCCCTTGATAATTTTAAAACAATAAGGGATTTATTAAAAATATACAAACCCGAAGTAATAAGATATTTTGTAATCTCGAATCATTATAGAAAACCGCTGGATTTTTCTGACAAAACGCTTGAATCTGCAAAAAATTCCTATGAAAGATTAAGGAATATTTGTGAGACTCTCTCTGATGATGGAAAAATTAGCGAAAAATATATTAAAGAATTTGAGAAGGAAATGGATGATGATTTGAATACTCCAAAAGCTCTCCAAGTTCTGTGGAAATTAGTCAGAGATGAAAAAGCAGAAGGAAAATTTCAGACAATCAAAAAGATGGATGAAGTATTTGGATTAAAATTACTTGAAAAAGAAAAAATTCAAATTCCAAATGAGATTAAAAAACTAGTTGAAGAAAGGGAGAAGGCAAGAAAAAATAAGGACTGGAAAAAATCAGATGAATTAAGAAATAAGATTAATAAATTAGGATTTGTTGTTAATGACACTCCAAAGGGTTGGGAAATAAAAAAGGAGGGAATGTAAAATGTGTGGGACTTGTGGATGCGGAAAAAAACCAAAAGCAAAAAAGAAAGTTAAGAAGAAATAATGGAAAATGAAGAATACCCGTTTCCTGAGGAAGAAGAAAAAATTGATGAAACATTTAATAAGAAATGCAGATGTCCTGAATTATCCTGCCCAAGACATTCTAATTGTAAGGAATGTCAGGCATTTCATAAAAAAAGATTAGAGTTGACTTATTGCGGAAAATGAAAATCATATTAGTGCGACATGGGGAAACAGAAGAGAATAGACAAAAAATAGTTCAAGGACAGCTCCACGGAACTCTTTCTGAATCTGGAAAAGAACAGGCAAAAAAACTCGCTAACAGATTAAAGGATGAAAAAATTGATGTAATTATCTCAAGTGATTTAAATAGAGCAAAACATACTGCAGAAGAAATCGCAAAATTCCATCCTGAAGCAAAGATTGAAATTAAAGAAGAATTAAGAGAAAGAAATTGGGGGGAATTTGAAGGAAAAAGAAAAGACGATATTGAATATTGGAAAGAGATTGAATCTAAAGAGACTTGGAGCGAGGATTTAATAGAAAAATATGGTGGAGAAACACCACAGGAAACTAAAGAAAGAATTATTAAATTTAACGATGAACTTCTAAAAAATTTTAGGGGTAAAATAATTTTAATTGTTACGCACGGAACAATCGGGGGTTATTTATTAAATCACTTGATGCGAGGAGATTCAAAAGAAAAATTAAAAAATACTTCAGTAACAATCTTTGAATTCAACGAAAATGGAAAACCTGAATTAAAATTATTTAACTGTGCAAAACATTTGGAAGAATAATTTAAAAACTAAAACATTCTAATAACTTTAAGAGGTGAAAATTGGGGATTTCTTAGAAAGAGATCCTACAATGGCAAAGAATCTAAAAAATGAAAAAAGAGGGGAAATTTATTGATTTAAATTATAAACCAAAGAAAACAGATGTTGTTTGTCAATATAAAATAACTCCTGCGAAAGGGAAGAGTTTAAAGAAAGTTTCTGAAGATATTGCTGGTGAGAGTTCTATAGGAACATGGACAAATATAGGGACAATGAAAGAAAGTATCGCTAAAAAATTATCTCCAAAAATATATTACATAAGTGAAAAAGACAAAAGAGTAAGAATTGCTTATCCTCTTGATTTATTCGAACTTGGAAATATCCCTGAAATTCTTTCAAGTGTCGGGGGAAATATTTATGGAATGAAATCCGTAAAAGGACTTTTATGGGAAGATTTGAGAATCCCAGAAAAGATGCTGAGAAGTTTTAAGGGTCCAAAGTATGGTATAAAAGGATTGAGAAAAATTATGAAAATCCCAAAAAGGCCTTTTCTTGGAACAATAATAAAACCAAAAGTTGGGTTAGCTGAGAAAGAACATGCAAGGGTTGCATATGAAGCTTGGATTGGGGGATGTGATATTGTTAAAGATGATGAAAACTTAACAAATCAAAATTTTAATAATTTCAAAAAAAGATTTCTGTTAACAATAAAAGCCTGCAAAGAAGCTGAGAAGAAAACAGGTGAAAAAAAAGTTTATCTTATAAATTGTACTGCAGAATCTGAAGAAATGAAAAAAAGAATAAAATTCGTAGAAGACAATGGGGGAAATTACATTATGCTTGACATCCTTAGTCTCGGTTGGAGTGCACTTCAAACTGCAAGAAATTTTACAAAACTCCCAATTCATGCACATAGAGCAGGGCATGCAATGTATGATAGAAACCCAAACCATGGAATGTCCATGGAAGTTATTGCTCAATTAGCTAGAATGGTTGGAGTTGATACTCTTCATATTGGAACAATTTATGGAAAAATGACTGGAAGTAAAAAAGAAGTTCTGCATATTGAGAAAGAAATTGAAAACCAGTTCACTCCTCAAACAAAAAAATACTTAGAACAAAAATGGTATAATATAAAACCTGTTTTAGGTGTTGCTTCTGGAGGAGTTTATCCTGGAATGGTCAATAAACTGATTAAAACTATGGGAAACAATATTGTAATTCAGGCTGGAGGAGGAATTCACGGACATCCTAATGGAACAATTGCTGGAGCAAAGGCAATGAGACAATCAATAGAAGCTGTAATGAAAAATAAACCCATTAATGAATATTCAAAAACTCATGAAGAATTAAAAAAAGCATTAGAAAAATGGGGGGAATAAATGGAAAAAAAGAAAATTAATAATAAATTGAACAATACAGAAAGGATGGTTTATTTAAAAGAGAGAGCAAAGAGACATGCAAAAGAATTTAATAGGGAATTCAAAAAAGCTATGAATACAGCAATTATGGCTGCTTTTGGATTTTTAATTGCTCTTGTTTGGAAAGATGTAATAACTGAATTTGTTGACAAGATATCAAGCAAGGCTCCTATTCAAGGGAAATTATTTAGTGCTTTGATTGTTACATTAATCTGCGTTACTGGAATTCTAATTTTATCAAGAGTTTTTTCTGAAAAAGAAAATGAAAAAAAGTAAAGAAAAGCAAATTAATCTTTACTGAACAAATTTATTAAGTAGTTTTTTATATTTTTAATATCCCCAAAAAAAGTTCTTGGATAATTATATTCTATTGTATTATTTACAGAATCATACCATTGATCAGACTTTTCTGTAAAATAATTTATTGTTTTTCTCAAGAAACTATCTTTAGGTATTTTTTCTTCTTTAGGATTATCTTTAACTTCTTTTGGCTCTGAATTTAAAAATGCTTCAAGTCTTCTTCTGCTGTTTAATGTTCCATAGTCAAACATGAATAAGAATATACTTTTTTGTTTATAAGTATTATTGTGACAAGATTTAAAAGTAAATTAAGCTTTTTACAAATGTGAAAGACAATAAAGAAAAAAGTAAAAAATACAGAAAAGCAGTATTTTGTGTTACATACTGCAAAAATTCTGACGGAAAGATTGAATATATACTTCTTAAAAGAAAAAAACATTGGATTGGATGGGAATTTCCAAAAGGAAAAATTGAAAAATATGAGACAAAGAGGATGGCTACCAGAAGAGAAGTAGGTGAAGAAACTGGGTTAAAAATTTTGAGAATAAAACGATTCAAGGAAAAAGGAAGCTATCTTTATCATAAACTATTAAAAGATAGACCTAACAAAATTGGACAAACTTATCATCTTTTTGCTGTTGAAATAGAAAAGGGAAATGGAAAATTAAAACTAGATCCAATAGAACATAATGGATACAAATTTGTTTCTTTCAAAGAAGCTTATAAAAAATTAACCTGGCCAAATCAGAAGCGCTGCCTTAAAATAGTTAATGAATGGCTGAAGAAAGATTAATTAACAGGTTTTTTAAAGATTATTGCATTAAAAAAAATATGAAACAGAGAGAAGTCGTATTAAATTCAGGGGCAATTATTTTCCTTGGAAAAAATTCTAAGAATAATGATGAACTTGTTACATCCTATTTAGGAAAAGAAAATACAATTATTCATACTGCAAAACCAGGGAGCCCTTTTTGTGTAATTGACAAATTAAATCCTACAAAAGAAGAAATAAAAACCTCGGCAATAATATGTGCATCAAAAAGTCAGGACTGGAGAGAAAACAGGGGAGATGTTGTAGTTCATGTATTCACAGGAAAAGATGTTGAAAAGAATAAAGGGATGAAAGAAGGAACATGGAAAATAAAATCAAAACCAAAATTAATTAAAATAAAGAAAAAAGAGATAGAAGAATGGATTAAGAGTGTTGAAAAACGTGGAGAGGAAAAATCATGCCAGCAATAAGACAGATACAATTAGGAAAAAATGGACTCACAGAAAGTTTCATAGGAAATCTTAAGCACCATTTTGACACATGCAAGAATGTCAAGATTTCTGTTTTGAAGAGTTGCTGCAGAGACAGGGAAGAGATAAAGAAGATAAATGATGAAATTCTTGAAAAACTCGGAAACAATTACACCTCAAGAATAATTGGGTATACAATTGTTGTTAAGAAATGGAGAAGAGAGATGAGATAGCTCTCACTTCAACCAAATGGTTTATAAACCCTCTTTAATGATAATTTTAAGGTGAATAACTCTCAGAGTTAATCTATTGTCGAAAGATAAGCCGATGTAAACAATATAAAATTAGTAAAAAATGGAAAATCCAGTATATGAATTAAATGCTCAGGAATACAATCTAAAATTAGCTGAAGCCTTGAAAAAGGTTCCTGAATTTCAAGAGCCAGAATGGGCAAAGTTTGTAAAATCAGGTTCTGGAAAAGAAAGACCAATTGATGATGAGAATTTCTGGCATAAGAGAGCTGCTTCTGTCTTGAGAAATATATACAAAACGGGGTCTGTTGGAGTCCAGAGATTAAGAACAAAATACGGCTCAAAAAAGAATAGGGGATTCAAACCAGAAGCATTCAAAAAGGGTTCTGGAAAAATAATAAGAGTTATATTGCAGCAATCAGACAAAGCAGGTTTCACAGAAATTCAAAAACCAGTTAGAGGTGTAAAAAGCAAAAAACCTGGAAGAATATTAATTGATAAGGGAAAGAAATTCCTGGAGGAAGTGAAATGATAGAATATTTTTTAAAAGATGAAAATGGAAATCCAGTCAAACGTAGTGATATTACAAAAATTCGTGAATTAGACAAGATATTTCTTGAAAGAAACAATTCAATTGAAAAGAATAATTCAAGAGAATTTCCAGTAAATGGAGGTAGGGTTTGCATTTTCTATAGAGATAAAGGATACTCAAGGGTTATTATTTCAGAACATGAGGCAGATACAAAAAGGGAATTCGAATCAAGAACTAATTTAAAATTAGAGGAATTAAAATGCCAATAAAAAACAAACAAAAAAAGGAAAAACTTGCAGTTTATGGGAGAAGAACAAAGTGGGCTCCAGTCTGGGCAGTTATTAAGAAATATGGAATGGGGAAAAGAGTTCATCCTTCAATCATGACTAAACAAAAACGTTCTTGGAGAAGAACTAAACTTCATGTTAAACCATACAAAAGGAGGAAGTCACACTTCGGATAAAATGGTAGCAAACAGTAAATATAAAGTCTACAGCAGTGAAAGAGAAGATCATTCAGAATTAGCTAAAATGAAGCATAATTTAGGCTTAACTAACATTAAACATAATTCATTTGATATAAAGATTATAAATAAAAGTGAAAAACCTGATTTTGATGGATTAGATTTAAGAGAATATGGTTGGAAAAGGACTTATGCTCTTACTCCTCAGCAGAAAAAAGCTCTTGAAAAGAATCCTAATTATGTAGATTTTAAAGAGATTATGAAATATGAAGGTCCTCAAGGGAGTGCAGTTTTAGATTTAAATTATAAGACAGATGACCACAATATAGAAATAACTTATATAGATGATCCAGAAAGTAAGCCTAAAACCATTGAAATCTTAAAATCAATGTTTGAGCGAGAATTAGGATGTTCTTTGAGTGATAAAGTAAAGAAAAGAAAGTCTTCAGATTTAATAAATAAATTAGAATCAAATTAAAATGGCAGAGAAAAAAGCAAAAACAGGCAACACTGAAATTGAGAGAGAATACATTATCCCTCTTAGAGAAAAAAGCAGAGTTGTTCCAAGATACAAAAAAACTCCCAAAGCAATAAAGACAATAAAGGAATTTCTAGCTAAACATATGAAAGTCGAAAATAGAGATTTAAATAAAATAAAAATTGATAAAGATTTGAATCAATTCCTCTGGGCTAAGGGAATAAGAAAGCATCCACACAAGATAAAAGTTAAAGCTACAAAAGAGGGAGAAAATGTGATAGTTAAACTCGTTGACTATCCTAATAACTTGAAATTCAAGAAACTAAGAGAAGAAAAAATAGGAAAACAAGCACTTGAAGCTCTGGATAATAAAAAAACAATGATGCAAAAAGCCAAAGAGAGTTTGCAAAAAACAGATGCTAAGAAGGTAGAAGAAGAAAAAATTGAAGATAAGGATAAAGATGGATTAAAGGATAAAGAAGAAGCAGCTGAAAAGACAAAGGCGAGTGCTGAGGCTACACAGCAATTTGAAAAAACTCAGGCTAAACAAGCTAAACACCAGACTGAAAAGCCAGCAAAAGCAAGCAAACCAATTAGAGTGGCTCTTCAGAAATAGAATTATAGTTAATGTGCAGAATTTCTAAATATTGCTTGACTATTAATGAACGCTGTATCATAATAATCTAACTGTTACGGATAATCATTATCTTTAACAAATAATTATATAAAAAGGAATTTATTATTTATAAAATGCTAACTGAATTGCTCAGTGAAATTAAATCTCAAAAAAATGACGTGAATGCAAAAAATCTTCAGAGATTTTTCAAAACTAAAAAAGGAGAATATGGTGAGGGAGATGTATTTATTGGGATAAAAATGCCCATAGTAAGAGGTATTGTTAAAAAATATTGGAAATATACACCTCTAAAAGACATTCAAGAACTGCTTAACAGCAAATTTCACGAGGAAAGAATGATAGGAATCTTAATTCTTGTTCAAGCTTACAAAAAATCAAAAAAAGATAAATTAAAACAAAGGGAAATATTTGAGTTCTATCTAAAAAATACTTCAAGGATAAATAATTGGGATTTAGTGGATTTAAGTGCTCCTAATATTGTAGGAGATTTCTCAGGTATAGAAGGAACAGAAATCCTAAAGTTCCTGGCAAAGTCAAATAACATCTGGGAAAGAAGAATTGCAATTTTAGCTACAGGTGCTTTTATAAGAAAAAGAATATTTGGAGAAACCCTTGCTATAGCAGATATGCTCCTAAAAGATGAACATGATTTAATTCATAAAGCAGTTGGGTGGATGTTAAGAGAAGTTGGTAAAAGAAATAAAGAAGTTTTAGAGATATTCCTAAAAGAAAGATACAAAGAGATGCCAAGGACTATGCTAAGATATTCTATTGAAAAATTCCCTGAAGAAAAAAGGAGGGCTTATTTGAAGGGAAATATATAATTAATCTTTTAAACAAGTGATTTTTAAGTCTTTTATGAATATTGAAGAAATAAAACAAAAAAAATCAACTCGTGAATTATTAGAATTTGGAATTATAAACCTAGACAAGCCTTCAGGACCCACAAGTTTCAGTGTTTCTGAATTTGTTTGTAATAAATTAAAATTAAGAAAGACTTCTCACTTCGGTACACTGGACCCAAAAGTAACAGGGGTCTTGCCTGTGGCCCTGAACAGAGCTTGTAAATTAACAGGATATTTTCTAGGTGAAGATAAAGAATATGTAGGAATTATGAGATTGCACAAAGAAATTGATATTGAAATAATAAAAAAATTGATACAAGAGAAATTCTTAGGTAAAATAACCCAAATGCCTCCTGTAAAATCTAGAGTTAAAAGACAGAACAGAGAAAGAGAAATTTATTCGTTTGATTTAATTGAACAAGGTGCAGATAAAAAAGATATTCTGTTTAAGGTAAAATGTGAGGGTGGAACATATGTAAGAAAATTAATTGATGACTTGGGTTCAGAAGTTGGAATTGGAGCACACATGCTTGAATTAAGAAGGATAAAAGCAGGTATTTTTAATGAAGAGGATAAGGAATATCCTTCTGTTAAAATGTATGTTTTTGAGAAGGCAGTTTATGAATATGAAAATGGGGAAGATAAGTTATTAAGGAAAATAATAATCCCTGGAGAAGTTGTTGGAAAAGTTTATCCTCCTTTATATATAAGGGATGAAAATCTAAACCAAATACTTACCGGAAAGCCTCTTCACAAGAAAGATTTAATTAAAGACGAGGGATGGAAGGTTAATTCAGTTGTAAGTTGCTTCTTGGAGAATAAATTTATAGGGATGTACAAGATATTTCGTGGAAAAGAGATATTCGCTAAACCAGAATTTGTTATGCAAGAGATGAGGGGATAAAAACAATAAACTTATAACTTTTATTTTATTAAAATTAACATGAAAACTAAAGGAAAATTCAATTTATTCACAGGTGTCTTCTTAATAGCTGGGGGAATGATGCTATCCAAACCCTCTGTTACAGGTTTTTCAATATTTACTGGAAATGCTCCTCTCCCAAATATCTTATCAATTGCATTAATGTTAATAGGAATCTCTGAGTTATTTGTTTTCTTTAAGAAAATGGAATCAAAATGAGACATTTTGTATATTTTTCCAACTCAGCAGCAACATCTGGAAAGAATCTCTCAGAAGGGGATCTTATGAAGGCTGGAAGAATGGATATTGCAATTCACAGTTTTATTCAAGGAGTTTTTTTGTCTCATGGATTTAGAAAAGATGTCAAATTCCATTTCATCTTTTATGGACAGCCAGATCCTCCAAAACACATAGAGATACAAATAAATGATGAAACTGTGATATCTAAAAAAGATGTTGGAAATTTAATAAAGAAGATTTTATATAAATACAAAAAAGGGGAAAAAACAGAGGTTTTCTCTGGATGTTTTATAGAGAAAAAGAGTTTTCTTAATGTTATTGAAAAGTTAATTAAAGAGGGAAATGAAATTTTCATCCTTGATAAAAAAGGAGAGGACATAAGGAAAGCCAAAATATCGAAAAATTGTGTCTTTATAGTTGGAGATCATGAAGGATTTCCTCAAAAGGAAATAAAAAGACTTAGTAATTATTGCAAATCTGTATCTATCGGGAAGACAATGTATTTTGCATCGCAGACTGTTGCTGTTGTAAACAATGAATTGGATTATAGAGGAATATAATATATGAAGATTATTTTACAAATAATCTAGAGGAATATAATCTAACTTCATTTAAGGAAATCTTTAATAAGAAGTTTTAATTTATAAAAATATGAAAAAGTCTGTAAGAATGTATATTGATGGAACAGTCCAAGATGTCTTTTTTAGAGGATTTGTAAAAGAAAATGCAGAGAGGCATAATGTTAAGGGATTTGTAAGAAATCTTGAAGATGGCAGAGTTGAGATATTTATTGAAGGAAATAATGAAGATGTTGATAAAGTCGTGGAATTGTGCAAAAAAGGCCCAAAAAATTCTCAGATAAAGGGAATAGACATAAGACCTGAGAAATTTCAGGATTTCAAGACTTTCAAGATATTACATATATAAAAATTTTTATAAACAATTAAATTATCCTAAATAAATGGGTTTAGAATATACTCTTTTTAGGGATGAAGTGAATTCTCAATTAATGTCAATGGTTATAAAAGAGATTATATATTCAAAAGAGATTGAGATTGCACATGAATTAGAAGGTGGACAGTTAAATCATGTTGTTATTAAAGGAACTAAAATACCTGTGGCTTATATAGGGGATGACAATTTAGAATTTGTTAATTATAATAATAAAGAATTAAAAAAATATCATAAACTTTTTATGGATATTTATAATAAAGCATTTTTAGCCTACCTTAGTAGTCTTAATTAAAATACTACATATCTAAAACTTTTTATATTAAACTAAGTTTAAAGAAAGATGATATACACTAATTCTGATGGTAGAGCTCGGGGAAATCCCGGTCCTGGAGCAGTTGCGGCTATTGTAAGAAAAGATGGAGAAATACTTACAAAATCCAGCAAGTTTATAGGAGAATCAACTACAAACAATATTGCAGAGTATGAGGGATTGATTCATGCTCTTGAATTGGCATTGACTGTTACTAAGGGAGAAATAACCTGCTTTCTTGATTCTGAATTAGTTGTAAAACAGCTTCTTGGAGAATACAAAGTAAGAAACCACAACATACTTCCTTTGTTTCTAAAAGTACAAAAACTCCAAGAGAACTTCAAAAGCATAAAGTACAAACATATTTCAAGAGAAGATAATTTCCAAAAAATTGTTGATGAATTGCTTAACATAGAATTAGATAATCAGGGGTATAAAAAGAGGTTTGCTAAGAGAAAGCAATAATCAATTTCTTAAGAAATTTCAAGGATAAATTTAAAAAATGAAATATCTTGAACAGAGAATGGAAGAGACTGAAAGGATACATTGGGCAGATTCTATTGCATCTAATTTGATTAGTTCAAACCCTAAACAAAAAAAATTTGTATGTGCTGCTGGAATTAGTCCATCTGGAATTATACATATAGGAAATTTTAGGGATATTATAACCTCTGATTTAGTTTGCCGTGCTTTGAGAGACAAGGGATACGATGCAGAATTGATATTCTCTTGGGATGAATATGACAGATTAAGGAAGATTCCAAGGGGAGTACCTGAAGACTTTGCTAAATATTTAGGAATGCCTCTTGCTGATGTACCAGACCCGTATAAATGCCATAAATCTTATGTTAAACATTTTGAGACTCCATTTGAAGAAGTAATACCTGAACTTGGAATTCCAATAAAATTCTTATATCAGGCTGAGAAATACAAAAAAAATGAATATTATGAAGGAATTAAAACAGCTATGCAAAAAAGAAAACAGATAGCGGAAATATTAGCAAAATTCAAAACTCAAGGAATGACAGAAAAAGAAATAGAAGAGTATTATCCTTTACAGGTTTATTGCAAAAAATGTAATAGGGGAACAACTACAAAAATAATTGATTATGATGGAGAAGATAAAGTTACATATAAATGTGAATGTGGCAATAAAGAAACTGCAGATATCTCAAAAAAGAGTATAGGAAAACTTGATTGGAAAGTGGATTGGCCTATGAGATGGAAACATGAAGGAGTTAATTTTGAACCTGGTGGAGAGGACCATGCTACTCCCGGAGGAAGTTTTGATGTTTCAAGCAAAATTGCTAAACAAATTTATGGAATTGAACCTCCTTATTTTCAAGGTTATGGATTTGTAGGTGTAGAAGGAACCTATAAAATGTCCGGGTCAAAAGGAACAGGCATTGCTCCAAAAGATTTACTAACTATATATGAACCAGAATTGCTGAGATGGTTATTTACTAGAGTTAATCCTACAAAAACACTAACATTGTTCTTTGATTCACAAATTATAAGACAGTATGATGAATTTGATAGAGAAATTTTAAAATACAATGAAAATAAACTCTCTCCTACTGAAAAAAGGGCCTTGGAATTTGCAAATGTAAACTCAAAAAAACCTTTAATAAAAGAAAGAGTGCCATTCAGACAGATAGGCTCATTCGGACAAGTTGCTCAGGGAAATTTTAAAGAGCTTAAGGAAATATACAAAAGAATAGGAGAAAAGTATCCAGATTCTATCTTAAAACAAAGGTTAATAAAATCTCAAAATTGGATAGATCAATTTGCTCCAGAATTAAAGATTAATGTGAGAGGCAACCCCAATAATAATTACTATAAAGAATTGACAAAAGAAGAAAGAGAACAAATAGACAAATTTAAAAATGAATTTGAAAAATACTGGAATTTAGAAGACCTTACAACTTTTGTGTATGCAATACCAAAAAAACCAAGAATGTCAGAAGATGAAAAAAAGACAAATCAAAGAAAGTTCTTCAAAAATGTTTATGAAATGCTTATAGACGCAGATACTGGCCCACGTCTACCAACATTTTTGCTTGCACTTGGAAAAGAAAGAGTAAAAAAGTTGTTAACAATATAAAAGAAAAACTTAATAAATTCTCTTATTCTTGAAATAAAATGGGATTAATAATAAAATCAAACATACGTCCAAGAGTGAAGGAACTTGATAAAGAAAATGCAATTTCTTCAGTTGCAGATGAGGTGGAAACAGCTCTTGAGAGAAAAGTCGAAGATATTTTATTTGAAGGTATAAAAAGGGCAAAGGCGAATGGAAGAAGAACCCTTCAAGCAAGAGATTTGTAAGATGAGAGAAAGATACCACAGAACAATTTACAGAAGAAGATTCCCTATATTGGGATTTATTATACTTATATTTGCAACTTTGTGGTTGTTAAGAGAAATGAATGTTGTTAATCTAAGTGTCCCTTGGTTGCCTATTGTTTTGATTATAATTGCAATTGGTATTATATTTAATCGGCTGATTGGTTAAACTTTTATACCCCAAAAGATTTCTCTATTTTATGAAAGAAATAAAAGAAAAGAAAAAAGAGGCAGAGAAGAAAACAAATTATTCTAAACAAGGAAAATTAAATAGGGCTGCTGGAAGAAGGTTTGAAGCAAAAGTAAGGCAAAATTTAGAAGATATGGGATGGGTAGTAGCTAAGTGGATGAACACTATAGATTATTCAAAGAATAAAATAGTTCCTGCAAAAAGAAAGTATAATCCTTTCTTAAAGGTATTAAGCATTGGAAATGGATTTCCTGATTTTATTTGCTTTAAGCATTTGGAAGGTTCAGAGGGAGAGAATTTTGACATTATAGGATTAGAGGTTAAAAGCAATGGATATTTAGATAAGGTCGAAAAAGACATGTGCTTTTGGTTGCTTGAAAATAAAATATTTTCAAAAATTTTAATTGCAAAGGCAGTTAAAAACGGAAGAAAAATAGAAATAGAATATATTGACTTCTACAAAAAGTATAATGAAAGACAATAAACCTTAAAATAAATGGTTCTTATTGAGAGTAATGAAGAAAATATTTCTTTGTATTTTTATTATATTAAACATCCTACCAAATATAATTGCTATTTGTGGAGAGGGGCAAATTGACATTAACAGTGCTTCATTAGAAAAGCTAGATGAATTGTATGGGATTGGTCCTGCAAAAGCACAAGCTATAATTGATACTAGACCATTCCAAAATGTAGATGATTTAATAGATGTAGTTGGGATAGGAGAGGTAACTCTTGCTAATATAAAACAGCAAGGACTTGCATGTGCTGAAGGTGAACAACAAGAAAATACCCCAGAAGAGGAAGTTGTCCAGGAAGAGGAAAATACACAAAAGGAGGAAGAGCTACAAGAGGAAATTGAAGAAGACAACGTAATAGCAGAGAAAGATAATGAATCTGAAATAATTGAATCTCTTTCAGAAGAAACTAAAATAACTGGAGAAGAGATTAAAACTATTGTCCTTAATCCGTCAATTACAAAAGATATAAAAAGCGAAATTGATAAGGAACAATTAAAGGAAAATAAACTTGCAATATATGGACTTATAGTTTTTGGCATATTGCTTGTTGTCTTGTTTGTATTCAAAAAAAGAAAGGATGAAAAAAATGAGTTTAAATAAAAAAGAGCAAGGAACCAAGGGGATTCGTGCAACAATAATACTTGAAATAATAGGAAAACCTCCAGAACACCTTGTTAAAACATTAGAAGAAATAATAAAAAGAATAGATGAAGAAAAAGGGGTTTGCGTTATTGAGAAAAAAATAAATGAGCCTGTTTTAATGAAAGATAACAAAGAATTCTACACAACTTTTGCAGAAATTGATTTGGAAGTAGAAGATATACTTTATTTGACAATTATAATGTTCAAATACATGCCAGCACATATTGAGGTTGTTGAGCCTGAACTCATTGCATTAACAAATAGTGGATGGACAGATATTTTAAGTGAATTGACTAGAAGACTTCATGCATATGATGAAGTTTCCAGAGTGATTCAACTTCAAAATTCTAAGATGCAAAAAAAACTTAAAGAATTGCTTGCTGATAAAAATCAAGGCTCTCCAAACACAGTCGTTTCACCTAAAGAATTAATAGAAGACAAAAAAGATAGTAAAGATAAATTAATAAAAGAATACAAAAAATAATTAATAACTTATTTGCTCATTTCTTTCAATTTCTTTAAAACTTCATCTAAATCGTTTGGCTTTTCTTCTGGTTTTTTTGCTGGCTGTTGAGGAGGAGTGCTTTTAACAGGTTGTGCTGGCTGAGCTGCTTGAGTAGACTGTGAAGTAATTGGTCTTCGAATAGGGAACCCTGGATGTTGTTGTTGAGATGGTGGTAAAATTCTTCTAGGTAAAATTCTTCCTTGTGTTGTTGGATGAGAAGTTAAAGGCATCTCAAACTTTTTCTTTTCTTTTTTGCCTCCCAATTTATCTTTCAATTTCATCCATTGAGTTCTCAATTTATCTCTGAATACAATTCCTAAAACAGATAGTACTATTAAAAGCAACAAGAAAATTATCAATATCCATTTTCCTCCCCCGCAATCTTCTTTTTCTATACAACAAACTCCAAAATTACAAGAATAGAGTACATTTTCATCTTCACATCTTCCACAAGAATCACTACAAGTCCCACCATTAGAGATACAAGTAGTCTCTGTTATTTTTTCCTCTTCACAAGTTCCACGTACACAACAAGTTTCCCCATAAGCAGTATTAGAAACTGATGGCTCTGTTCCACGTACACATTCTTGCCCAGAAGAACAGATATCTCCTCCTTCATCTATGCATGTTTTCAAAGGTATTTCACTATCACAACAAACAAATGCTGCACTTACACAACTGTAAGCATCAAGAACAAGACCTTCATTATTCTCACAATTTGCTCGGGACATACAAGAATATCCTTCTTCTTGGCAATCTAAAGTTTCTTCTGGAATACAACTTCCCCCAATACATTCTTCTCCTTCTATAAGACAATCATTATCTGTTATGCATGAATAGGGTATACATTCATTGTTAATACAACTTCCATAATCACATTCATAATCATCTTCACATCCTTCTTCAGTCCCTTCACACATTCCACCAACACAATTTTTTCCTATTGGACAATCATCATCAATATAACATTCTG
>Ga0210018_1000573_pt1 | contig 18767 bp, 14 predicted proteins | sample CryGeyCG2014_010_2_FD_183967 | JGI IMG/M metagenome (GOLD analysis project Ga0210018, IMG submission 183967) | Groundwater microbial communities from aquifer - Crystal Geyser CG09_land_8/20/14_0.10 (SPAdes) (version 2) | ecosystem: Environmental > Aquatic > Deep subsurface > Groundwater | place...
ACAGGCCTTGGTATAACTTGTGGCATCAGCTGCAATCTGCCATTGTCTATCTTCAAAAAAGATTGGTAAATTGGAACTAGAAAAATAATTATTGAAATAATCCCCTGATAATCCTACCCTGAATTCTAATGGACCTAATAAATATAAATAAGGTGAGATATCGGGAGCATCGAACTGATACTTTAATTCATAAACTTCTCCAGTTTTCCAATTAACATCCCAGATAATTAGTTTTTCTTCGTCCTGTATCTCTTGTCTCTTGTCGCTTGTCGCCATAATCTCAAAACTTGATGGCACACTCTCAACAACTTCGCCAACAAAATCCTGATTAGTTTTTATTTTAAATTTCATTTCATAAGTTGCTGGCGGATAAATTCTGGTGGGTCCAATTCTCTCAATATCAAAAGGAACTGAATCGCGAACCTCGAATGAATCAGTAATCTCATAGTTATTATCAAGATTAGTCAATTTCATCTCGTAAATTCCCGGCTCACCAATTTGATAATAAGCGAAGTAATCTGGCTTATCGGTGACGTTGTTTGGGCCGCAATCACTACTATATTGAATTGTTCCGTCTTTTGTAGAAAGAATTTTTTCTATTCCTGATACCTGGTATTTAATGCTTAATACTAAATTAGCATCGCAAACCGTATAGCCATCATCTCTCAAAACCGCCATTTGCAAATAAGCCTCTTGGTTTGGCAAATAGATAGATCGATTTGTATTTATTGCCAGTACTCCCCAGCTAAAATTTTGTTCAACAAGAAATATTGCTTCTTTCGTCTCAAATTCAATTTCCAATTTATAAAGTCCGGGTTTAAATTCTCTTTTTTCCGGTTTTGGAATTTTTATTTCAAATGCTTCTTTGTCATTTCTAAAAACGGAGTTAATTGTTGGTAAAATACCGATTTCGACCCCATCTGGCCCAAAAATTTTGGCTTTAATTTTATTTGCCCCGTTAGAAATGGAATTTCTAATGGGGTTTGTCTGAGCCCCGACTTTTTCTGGAAGGATTTTTTTATTAATAAACGATAAAAGTTTTTCCCTTACTTTTTCCAAAATGCTTTTTTCTTCCTCCTTGGGCATTTCATTCTCTATTGGTGTTTGATTTTCTTCAATAACTTCTCCTTTTCCAGTTTTAATTAGTTCTTCAACTGGTAATTCCGGTTCTTCAATTAAAAAGGTGGGTTCCACATTAATTGAAAAACTATTTTCTAACTGCGGCATCATTAAAGAATTATCTTTTATTTTAATTTTTAGTATTGTCAGGGGTTCTTCGATCTTTACTTTTTGCTCACTATAACCTACTTCAACCCAAACGCTATCTAAATAAGCAACGAAATTTGTTTCACCCCCTACCACTCCTTCAAATTTTATTTTTAAGTTTTTGACATCATCCCAATTTTTCAAAAATGGTGCGTCAAAAGAAAAATATCCGCCACCTTGTCCTGAGCTTGTCGAAGGATTTGAAGCATTAGATAGCGGATAATTCGAAATTTCATCCAATTTTTGCCAATTTTCTTCGTCAAAAGAATACCAAATTATAATTTTGGCATCCAAATTAGGCACCGAAACTCCTTCAGCTGGCGGGGTGACTGTTTCAATGGCTGGAATTTCTTCTGCCTTAACGGGTATATTAAGAAAGGTCTTTGCTAAAATTGTTTTTACCTTGACTATTAAAGCTCTAAAGAAATTTTTAAGTTTTTCTATAAAATTAAATTTGTGATATAATAAATTTGCCGTGGGCCCGGAATGGTTCGAGCTCCGGGTTAGCACCAGAGCCTCTGGGGTTCGATTCCCCACGGGTCCACGGCTTTTAGAATTATTCCCGTTATAAAGACTTGACAAGCCCTCTTGGTCTGCTATACTGTCAATAGGTGCTAACCCGGAGTGAATTGAATCATTCGGGAGCTCGTCAGAAGTCCCGTTAATCGCGGGATTTTTGATTTGGTCATTTTTCTTTGGCAAGGTCTCTTGATCTGCTATACTTGAAGTAGACGACAACCCCAGAACAATCGGACTACTCCGGGATTCCCAAGATCCGCTAAAATCGGCGGATTTTTTGGTTCCTAAGAACTCTGCTCCTTCTTGTGGTGGAGTTGTAGTTTCAATTGGAGGCAGGGTTTCTGGTGGAAATTTAATTTCTGGCTCTATCCCCTCTGCTGGTGGGGATACTGATTCAGGTGGCGGAATTTCAGGAGGAATTTCCTCAGGGCTCGGCGTCTCTAATAAAGGTGTAAATTCAGCTTTTTTCTCGCCGATGGCAAAAGAAAATTTAATTTTGGCAGATTGAAATTGAAAATTTTGTAATTCTTCAAAAGTTGGAATTTGTTGAGCTTTTGTTTTTTGGAAAACAAAAAACTTTTTGACTTTTTCTAAAAGAGAGGCGGGGTTTTCTTCAGGAAATTCTTGCTTTTTTTCTTCGATCACTTCTTGTGTTGGAGATACTGTTTCAACGGGAGGAATTTCTAAACCAGGTTCTCCTAAGCTTCCTTCCTGTTTTTCCACTGCCGGTTGTTGAATATTATTTTCTGATTTTTCTGCAGTTGTTTTAAAATTTTGACAAATTAGATTCAAGGGACCACTTTTATAAACTGCCGAGTTTGTTTCGGAGAAAGAATCGAAATTGCCATCCAACCCAACGTTTGGTTCGCCTTGAACATTTTGCGGATTTTGCCAATCGCCTTCACAAAGAGTGCTATAAAAATTAACTATTTTTGTTTCTTCAGTAAAAGCACCAATTATTTTTTGAAAAATTTCTGTTGGTCCAATTCCAATTAACAAAAGTAAAATAATTCCAGCCAAAGCTAAGCGCCAACTAATAGCAAAAATTTTCTCAAATTTAGTTTTGTAAGGTTTCAATCCTGCAATTTCTCTAGCTACCTCTTTAATTTTTTCTGGTGGAAAAATATCATAAACTAATCTAACCATGGGTTGTTCCTGAATACTTTCAATTATTGTTTTTTTATTTTTAACTATTGATTTTTCTAAGTATTTCTTTACTGCTTCCGCGGTTGTTAACCAAGTCGGACCAGAATAAACTTTGTTACCTAAAATTCTCCCTTTTCTAATTAGATAGCCAATGTAATCTGGGGTATAGCCTAAAATTTGGGCTGTTTCTTTAAGAGAAAGGCCCTTTTTCTTTAAAAAAGGGCAATATCGGATATCGAGATTGTTTTTTTGGCAATATTTTACTATTTCTTTGGAAGAAACTTGCCAAGAAGCATTAGTATAAATCTTTTTTCCTTTAATTTTGCCCTTTCGAATCAAATAACCGATATAATCCGAAGAATAACCAGAAGTTCTGGCTGCTTCTTGAAGATTAATATACTTTTTTCTAAGTTTAATCCACATCGCGATGGTCGAGATTGTCTTATTTTAGCATAATTTTGCCCCGTCAACTTGTGGATAACTAAAAAACGGGGGGTGACCCCGAATTAAGTAATAATTTAGGAGATTTTTATTAAATAGAGATTAAAATCCAATAAATTCTCTAATTTCCTTGATGGAGATAGCTGTAATTTTTCCTTCTTTATCAATTGTGTTTAAACCCACCAATTGGCCCTCGATATTAAATAAAGAACTACCTTGGAGATTTTTGTCTTCAAAAATATTTGTCTGAATTGAATTTTCATCAAACGTTTTTATAATTCCTTCATTAACTATCATTTTTTGTAAATTATCTTCAAAAACTACACCTAACAAAAAAACTCTTTCTCCCAATTTTATTTTTTCAAAATCGGCAAAGGAAATCGTTCTCAAATTTTTTTCTTCAATCTTTAATAAAGCTAAATCATTTTTTCTTTGTAAAACCTTCGGGGTAAATTCTTTTCCCTCAAAAAATAATTTTACTTCGTAATTTTGGGGAACTAAATCAGCTAAGGTTAAAACCAAACCATCAGAGGTTAAAATTAAACCCGAACCTTCTAAAATCTTTCCGGTCTTAGATTTTGACTGGACAAAAACCACCGAATTTTTGACTTTTTCAATCGCTTCAGTTAAAGCAACATTTTCTTGAATAAAAATTTCTTTTCTTTCTGTAACATAAATTGGAGCTTTCTCTAATCGATATTGATAAAAAAGTGGCCTTTCGACAAAGTAAGGCCAGAAAATTTGATCAGCAAAAATTCCACCAACCATTCCGATAATAAAAATGGCGATAATTTTAAAAATATTTTTCCACATGATGTTTAAAGTGGAGTTTTAAACCCCGTTAGAAATTTTAAATTATTAGTTATCACCAAATACATTGGCATCAAAAATTTCTAAACGGGGTAAACAGAAACTTTTTCTCTTTCTTTCACCACCCTGATTGAGCCCTTAGAGGTTTTGAAAATAATTTTTCCTGCCTCCAAATCAACAAATACACTATCCCCTTCTCTGGTCTCACCGGAAACAATCTTCAAAGAGAAAGGATCCAAAATCAATTTCTGAATTACTCTTTTTAGGGGTCTGGCGCCCAAATTGGGATCAAAACCTCTTTCGGCCAAAAATTCTTTGGCTGAATTTGAAAAATCAATTTTTATCTTTTTATCTTCCAATCGATCTTTCACTTTTTTTAACTCCAAATCAACAATCTTTTTGATTTCTGATTTGCCTAAATAATTGAAGATGATAATTTCATCGATCCGATTTAAGAATTCGGGACGGAATTGTTCTTTCAGGGCTTCCAGAACTTTTTCTTTTAATGATTGCCGTTTGGCTTTTTCTTCTTCGGCCGTAAATCCAATCTGACCCATTTGGGCAATGTATTCAGAACCCACATTAGAGGTCATAATTAAGATGGCATTTTTGAAAGAAGCTACCCTGCCTTTGGCATCGGTTAATCTACCATCTTCTAAAATTTGTAAAAGAATATTGAAAACCTCGGGATGAGCTTTTTCAATTTCATCTAACAAAACCACCGCATAGGGTCTCCTTCTAATTTTTTCAGTCAATTGTCCACCTTCTTCATATCCAACATAACCAGGAGGTGAGCCAATCATCTTTGAAACCGAGTATTTTTCCATATATTCTGACATATCTAATCTAATCAAGGCATTTTCATCATTGAACAAAAATTCAGCCAAGGCCCGGGCCGTTTCAGTTTTTCCAACTCCGGTCGGACCCAAAAACATAAATGAACCCAGAGGTCTTTTTTCTTCTGAAATTCCAGCCCGAGATCTTCTAATAGCATTGGCCACTGCCGAAATGGCTTCTTCTTGGCCCACCACTCTCTTTGCCAAAATTTCTTCCATTTTTTCCAACTTCTTGGTTTCTTCTTCTATCAATCTAGTAACCGGAATTCCGGTCCATCTTGAAACCACCTGAGCCACATCTTCTTCGTTCACTTCTCCTTTGATGATTTTGTGTTTTTTTTGAATTCTGACTAATTTCTTTTCTGTTTCACTAATTTCTTTTTTCAGGCTCGGAATTTTCCCATATTTGATTTCAGCCACTTTTTGGAAATCGGCTCCTCTCTGGGCAAAATCCAATTGAGAAGTCAGATTGTCAATTTCCTTTTTTAAATTTTTAATTTTTCCGATCAATTCTTTTTCACTTTTCCATTTTGCTTCCAAATCTTGGGCTTTTTCTCTCAAATCGGCTAAGGCCCGATCAATGGCCTTGAGTTTCCTTTTACTTGTCGGAGATTTTTCATCCCCGAGGGCAGCTTTTTCAATTTCCAATTTTTGAATTTCTCTTTTCAATTTGTCCAGTTCTTCCGGTTCCGATTCCATCTCTAATCTTAAAGCCGACATCGCTTCATCCATCAAATCAACTGCTTTGTCAGGCAAAAATCGATCGGTGATGTATCTGGCTGCCAACTGGGAGCAGGCAACTAAAGCCGAATCGGTGATTTTCACTCCATGATGCAATTCATACTTTTCTTTAATTCCCCGCAAAATAGCGATTGTATCTTCAATCGAGGGTTCTGAAACATAAATGGGCTGGAATCTTCTTTCTAAAGCCGGGTCTCTTTCAATATATTTTTGATATTCCTTTAAAGTGGTTGCCCCAATTGCTCTTAAATCTCCCTTGGCTAAAGCCGGTTTCAATAAATTCGAAGCATCGATGGCTCCTTCAGCCGCCCCGGCCCCAACTAAAGTGTGAAGTTCGTCAATGAATAAAATATATCGACCAGCTGCTCGATTGATTTCTCTTAAAAGGGCCTTAATCCTTTCTTCAAATTCTCCCCGATATTTTGTGCCGGCTACCAGAGCTCCTAAATCTAAAGCAATAATTTCTTTTTCTTTCAAACTCTCTGGCACATCACCCTTGATAATTCTTTGAGCTAAACCCCAGACAACAGCCGTTTTTCCCACCCCGGCCTCACCAATTAAAACCGGATTATTTTTTGTCCTTCTGGAAAGAACTTGCATTAACCTGCGAATTTCGTTTTCTCTTCCAATCACTGGATCCAATTTCCCCTGTCTGGCCGATTCAGTCAAATTTTGGGCATATTTTTCAATCACCTGATACTTTGATTCTGGTTCCGGATCAGTAATTCTGGCTCCACCCCGAATTTTGGCTAAAATTTTAAGAAAATCCTCGTAATTCAGTTTGCCGATTTCTAAAGTTGTTGTCCCGCCCGGTTGAACAAATCTGGCCTGATCCAAAATCTCTTTGGCTTTGGTCTCGGTAGCCAAAAGGGCCAAAAATAAATGTTCAACTGAAATAAATTCATCGCCCATCTTCAGGGCTTCTTTTTTTGCCATTTCCAAAACCCTAGCCATATCCTGGGTGAGATAAAACTGGCCAAAGACCTGAGGAGAGTAAATCACCGGAATTTTTTCTAAAGAAAACTCAACCTGTTTTTTTAATTTTTCGATATCAACACCCAATCTTTGCAAAATAGTCAAAACAACGCTTCCCTCTTGGTTCAAAAGGGCCAAAAGTAAATGCAGGGCATCAATTTGTTGTTGTCCCCTTTCCTGGGCAATTGACTGGGCCTGCAAAATCGACTCCTGTGATTTGTGAGTGAAATTTCCTCCGTTCATACCGAAACCGATGTACGAATTTACGAATCTCCCGAAGCCTTGTGATACGAATATTTGGGCTTCGGATACGAATCTATATATCTGCGGTTTCGGCTACAAATAATTTATTCATAGATTCGTAGAGATTCGTAATTCGTAGGGTCTATTTCTTTTTATCAAAAAATTTCCAAAAAATCAAGTGTCAACCTCTTCTTATTTTAAATGCGGCCGTCTTAAAATTAAGTCATTTAGTTTTTTCATTCTGATATGGGAAATAGTTTTTAAAAATCAAATACACCTCTTCGCCTAACCAATCTTCTGGTGAAAGTTCTTTTGGCAGTTGAGGGTCGTCTTCTAAAATACTTAAGTATTCAAAAATTAAATCCTTTAAATTTGTGTTTTTGGCTTCTTGAAGAAGTTCTCGATATCTCTCATTTATTTTATCTAACTTCCAAACTCGATTAGCCAAATACTTTGATTCTTCCCGGCCCAATTTATTGGAAATAGCCAAAATCACAAAAGGAGAAAGATCGTAATCTTTGGTTAACCTCTCTATCTCCCCTAAAAAATTAAATGGGCAAATCCATAAACTGGCATGAAGTTTAGCAAAACCCAATCTTTTTAAATTATCTCTTAGAATATTTCTAATTATTCTTCTTCTTTCCGCAATATCATAACTTACCAAATACCAATTTCCATCCCACGCTCTCTGTCCGAAGTGAAGGGGAAGAAAGCTTTCTAATCTCTGTCTCCCTTCTTTTGTGAGAGTTAAATCTTCTTTTATCCATCCCCTACTTTTAGCTCTTTGGATTGCCTTCTTTAAAGTTTGGGAATTAAATTCCGCTAAATCCTGGCTGGCTAAAAATTCTGCTTTTCTTAAGTGAGTCGAATGTCTAAAAGGACTTGCCTCGTAAAGATAAAACATATTCCACAAAACTAAATCCATCAAGGAAGAAAATATTCCTTCGGTAATTTTCAAGATTTTTTTAGTAATTTCTTTTTTCCTCATATCTTCCTTATTTTTTATGCGGCCGTCTTTAAAATAAGGACGGAAATAAAACTAAAGAAAAATAAAAATCGGGAATTTGGAAATCTAATTTTCATTCGCTCCTTTCGCCCAGAGTGACCTCAATAATTTTTTCTTGATTGTTTCTCAAAATTTTTAATTTTACTTTGTCTCCAGGATGATATTTCATTATGATTTTAGCCAAAGAATTTTCAGTTGTAATTTTTTCTCCATTAAATTCCAAAATAATATCTCCTTCTCTCAAACCGGCTTTTTCAGCCACTGAACCAGGGTAAATTGCCACCTCTCCTGGTTTCTCTCCTCGCAAAATTAAAGCCCCGTAATTTACTGGCAAATTATTTTTCTTTTGGATTTCATCGGTAATTAAAACATATCTTACTCCTAAAAATGGATAAACAATTTTGCCGGTGGTTTTCACTTGTTCAATATCTCTCTTTGCCTGGTTAATAGGAATGGCAAAACCAATGTTTTCCGCTTCCAGAGCCATAGCCGTATTAATTCCAATCACCTCCCCTTTCAGATTTAAAAGAGGTCCCCCCGAATTTCCCGGATTAATGGCAGCATCGGTTTGAATAACATCTTCTAAGGTTTCATAAAAGCCACCGCCGGAAGCGGAAACAGTTCTGCCTAAACCGGAAATCACCCCAACTGAAACCGAGTTTCGAAACTCCCCCAAGACATTGCCAATGGTAATGACTGTTTGGCCGATTTGTAAATCATCGGAATTGCCAAGTTTTACTATTGGAAAATTACCTCCCTCAATTTTGATTATCGCCAAATCCTGACCCGGGTCTCTGGCTAAAACTTTGGCTGGAAATTTTTTGCCATCATTGGTCAAAACGGTATATTCGGCTTCTTTATCCAAAACAACATGCTTATTAGTCAAAACCAATCCATCCGAGGAAATAAGAAAACCTGAACCCCCACCCACTTCCTTTTTTTCCATTTCTCCCGGAACCTGAAATTCAAAAAAGGGAAATTCTTCAAAGGGATTGATGTATTTTGGCACATCTTTAGTAATGACAATTGAAACAACTGCCGGTGAAACCTCTTTGACAACATTGATAGTTTCGGCTTCCTGGGAAGTTTGGGGGAGATAAATTTCTTTCTCCTTTTCGATAACCTTTTGTTCCGGTAATTGAATATTTATTTTCTTGAGATAGTTTTTAATCTCTGAATAGAAATAACTTCCCGAAATTGTTCCGGCCAAAAAACCAAAAATTGAAGATAAAAAAATTGTCAAAAACAAAAAACCCAAAAAATTTTTTCTTCCCCAAAATTTTGGTTTAGGTCCTTGCAATAATTCTTTTTTTTCAGTAGGTTCCAAAAAATTCACCATATTTTCATTATAAACTATTGATTAAAATTGCCAAATTTGTATTTAAAAATGTCCTTTTTGATATCGCCAAAAAATATCATATAAATTTCGGCCAAAAGATATTTTAAATAAGTTTTAACAAAACCCTCTTTCTCAAATCTTCTTAAAGAACTGAAAACTCGAACCTTTCTTAAAATTCCAAATTTTCCAAATTTTTTTGCCTTCCTCATAAAACTATGATCTTCGGCAAATTTTATTTCTTCGTCAAAACCACCAACTTTTTCAAAAATCTCCTTTTTTACCAAAATTGCCTGGGCGCCATGAGCTAAAAATTTTTCTAAAATTAAAATTGGAAAATTATAAAAAGCATCAAATAAAAATTTTTTAAATTTGCTCTTTGTCTCTGCCTCCAGACAAAAACTGGCTAGATCTAAATTTCTCTCCTTGAATTCTTTTAATGCCTCTTCGAAAAAATTTTCTGGTAAAATTGTATCAGCATCTAAAAATAAGAACAAATCACCTTTGGCTGTCTTCGCTCCTTCATTTCTTCCTTTTGCCGGCAATCCCCCTTTTGCAATTTTACAGCCAAAATTATTTGCCATTTCAAGTGTTTTATCTTTCGATCCCGCATCAGCCACAATGATTTCAAAATTTTGAAAATTTTGGTTTCTAATTGAATTAAGCGAAATTGGCAAATAATTTTCCTCGTTTAGGGTTGGAATAATAATTGAAATCATATATAAGGGAATCGATTTTCGGGACCATCCGCAGGCAAGTTGCATGGTTTCGCCGAAGGCGAAAATTTGCCGAGGACAATGAGCGAGCACTCTCGCTGGAGAGTGCGAGCGTGTACCGAAAATCGTATTCCCGAATAACCAATTTAAAATAGATTCTGTGCTTCGTTCCAAATTTCAGGCCGATTTTGTTTTTCTTTCATCCAATATATCCACTCCCCTCCCCATAAATAAAATGTATCAAATCCAGTTTTAGTTGCAAATTCAATGTTTTTTTTGAATCTTTCTAAATTCATCGTCTTTTCTTGTTCTCTCAAGGGCAAATCATACAATAAAACCGGTCCGAAGGGCTCGGCCTGGAGTTCGCCAACAATGACTTTTTTTCCAAAGAAAAATTTTATAATTTTTGCTTTTCGCCAATAGAAAACCGGTGGAAAAGGATATTCAATATACATTTTTATTTGCCTGAAATAGACCTTTTTATACATCGTTGTTGAAGGGATATCACCAAATCTGGCCGCATCTATCCAAAAAGAACCTTCACCACTATCGGCTTCAATAATCGGTTTTTTGGGATCGAGAGATTTTACCAATTCAATTTCTTTTTTTAAAAATTTTTTGTCAACCCAGGGGCAAATTCCAAAAGGAAAAAATGGCTCATTTTCCACCTGCCAAGCCCAAGCAGAGGCCCGTCCTCTGTATCTCAAAACAACTTTTTCTAACATCCTCAAAATCTTTTCTTGTTGCTCTTTTTCGTTTAGATTCATTGCCCATTCTGGAATATGGCATTCTGGCCAGCGAGTTGTCTTCATACCAATGACCAAAAAAACTTTGGCTCCCCTTTTTTCCGCTTCATTAATCTGCCAATCTAAATCATCGAAATAAAACTTTCCTTCCTCTGGTTCTAACAAATCCCAATGAGCAGCAATTTTAAAATTTCTGGCTTTTAAATTATCAAGTAAAGCCAAAAAAGTTTCTTTCCAATCTAATCCTAAATCCTTGGCATGCTTTTGAGAAAAATTCACTCCCCAAGTTATTTTTTCTGCCTGAGGTGCTTCGCCAATAAAAAGATAACTTAGAAAAATCAAAATCAAAAATAGCAAACCCAATGAAACTCTCTTTAAAATTTTCTTTAACCTCATTTTAGAATTTGGCTAAAATTGCCAAACTAATTCCAATTAACAAAATAGCAATGATTTTTTGAATTAGAATTTTCTTGGAAATTTCTTCTTTTAAAATTTGTGGAAACTTTTTCGATAAAATTAAAGAAAAAATAAATAAAAAAACATACATTACTCCTTGCATAGCATTTACTAAAGCAACCCCACTTAACTCAATTAAAGCCACCGCCCAATTTTGTAAAACAGCGCCGGCGCTGCCCATAATCTGATTACCAATAAAGATCCCAGATGTTCTAAAATTCGTTAATTGAGATTTACGAAATATCCGCAATCTAACTTCTCTTGAAAATAAGAAAAGGGGGGCTACTAAGAAACTACCTATTCTTATCCAAATGAAGCCATTAATAAAACCTAAAGGAATATAGACAAATTTGGCTAAAACAAAATAGAGGGCGAAATAAAAAGCAGTCACCGACGATAAAAAAAATGATTTACCAAAAATGTCAGTGGATTTTTCTACGGTTATTAAAACGCTTCCTAAAATCAGCAATAAAAAAATGAAAATCTCTTTTAAAGAAAGGAAGGTTCCACCTCGAGAAAAAAAATAAGTAATTAAAAAAACAAAAATTGGAACCAATCCTCCAATAGCCGGAGCAACACGGGAAGCTTCGAATTCTTTTACTACCGAGTAATAAAGAAAAAGGCCAGTGATGAAAATTACACCGGTGAGAAGAGCTAAAAGAATTTGATTAAGAGTTGGCAAAAAGAACCCAAAAGGAATAAATATAAATACAAAGATACTCAAAATTCCCACATAAAATGAGTAAACTTTAGGGTTAGGAATACCGCCCGTTAAAAGATATTTATCACCAAAGACTGAAATAGCCAAAAAGAAATAAGCTAAAATTGTAACTAAAAGCCACAACATAAAAATAGGGTTTAGGGTTTAGGGTTTAGGGTAATTTTATTTTCTTGACAGATTTTGGCGTAATAAAGGGCTGAAGGTCGGGGTTCTCTTTTTAATGTTTTGTAATCGATTTCAATTAAGCCAAATCTTGGCTCAAAGCCCTTTTCCCATTCAAAATTGTCAATTAATGACCAGTGAAAATAGCCACCGACATCAATTTTAGGGGCCCGCTCGCCCTTAGCGAGCGGGAGGGAGGTGGGTGGGTTGTAGTCTTCGATTGCTTTGTGAATCCAAAAGAGATGATCTTTAATAAAATCTTTTCTTAATTTATCTTCGGCATCGGCCAAGCCATTTTCGGTAATAAAAATCGGCTTTTTATATTTTTTTAATTCTTTTAGGCAATGATAAATTCCTTCAGGATAAATTTCCCAATTTATATCAGATAAAATTTTATTTTCATTCTTGTTTTGGGCAGGAAATTTAATTTTTTGATGGAAATAATAATTTAGACCGAGAAAATCTAAATGATTTTTAATTCGATCTAAGAAAAATTCATTCCAGAAATAGCGATTGAGCCAGACATTAAATTTATCTAAAAGAGATTTTGGATTGAAAGGTTCGAAATAAATGTTGTTTTTGGCAATTCCGACTTTAACATCTTTTTTAATTTTGTGAAATTCTTCAAAAATTTTTTTGTGGCAAGTTATTTGATTTTTTATAACTCTTAAAAATGGAAAAAATGATTTTTTCTTTGGTGGCCCGCCCTCTGGGCGAGGCTCGCCTTTTGGCGATGCGCCAAAAGGCGGCCAAGTCCCTTCCAAATAGCTCTTTGAAGCATAAACCATTGGCTCATTAATCATTATCCAAAAATCAACAAAATCAAAAAATTCGGAAAAGATTCTCTTTGAAAATCTCAAAAAATAAAAAAGGATGTCGGGATTTTCCCAGCCACCAATTTCTGAAAGCCAAAGCGGATTGGTAAAATGATGCAAAGTCAACATCACTTTAATATTCCTTTCTTTTAAAGCCATTAAAACTTTTCGATAATGCTCAATTTCTTTTTGACTGAACTCCCCTTCTTTTGGTTCAAGGCGAGACCACTCAATTGAGAAACGATAGGCATTTTGATTTAATTTTTTTATCAAATCAAAATCTTTTTCATATAAATTATAATGATCGCAACATCTTCCGGCCGGAAAATCCTTCGCCCAGTCATTATTTTCAATTCCCCCTTCAATCTGATAAGCAGAAGTTGAAGTTCCCCATAAAAATTCTTTTGGAAACTTTAAGGCATCCATTATTTTATTTTAACACATTAATAATTCAAAAACCTCAATTTTCGTCTTTGATTGAGCCAAAAAACTAAAATCCCTAAAATCAAATAAGAAATTATCAGAAAGATCCAGTGGACATTTTTGAAAATTAGAGAAGCCCAGGAAATTTTTGAAGAAAGGCCAATGATTTTTAAAATGTAGGTGATTAAAAGCCAGGCTGGCCAAGAAAGAATTTGGGCTAAATTTTGCCAAAAAATTCCGATAAAAGAGAAAATAAATCCAAAAATTGTTAAGAAGGGAATGAGGGGTAAAATCAAAATATTGGGAATCGGAGAAATTATTGAAATTTGGCCAAAATTATAAATTAAAATTGGGAAAACAAAAATTTGAGCAGACAAAGTTGTAGATAAATTATTTCTCAATTGAAAAAAATTAGGAATTTTCTTTAAAAAATCCTCTAAAACGGATTGTAAATGAATCATCCCCATTGTTGCTAAAAAAGAAAGTTGAAAACCTATATCCCATCTCAAAATCAAAGGATTTTGAAAAAGCATTAAAGTAGCAGCCAAAACTATAGCCCGCGACGAAGTTGAAAATCTGCCAAAATGCTGAGCGGTCAATAAAAGCAAGCCCATAATTCCGGCCCTGATGGCAGAAGCCGGAGCCCCAATCATTAAAATATAAAGGATTATTAAAATTACCGAAAGATAAAAAGCTTGATGCCTCCAAAACCCAAGCCATAAAAGAAAACCTAAAATTAAATTGCAAATGATTGTAATATTCATTCCGGAAACGGCGGTGAGGTGACGAGTGGCGGTTTGATTTAATTTTTCTTTCCATTCTTTGGAAATATTTTCTTCTTCGCCAAAAAATAGGGCTTCAAAAATTGCTGATTGGGGTCTGGACATTACCTTGTTTAAACTTTCTTTTAATTTTTCTTTGAAAGAGATTAAGCTTTTCATCAAAAAATTTCCTTGATCTTCAGCCACTAATTCACTCTTGGGAAAATTCATCACCGCTAAAATTCCATCTTTTAATAAATAATTTTTGTAATTAAACCCTTCCCCCCCACCACTTTTTGTAGAATTTATTTCTTCTAAACCACCTTTTTGAAAAGTGGTGGGGGATTCCAATTTACCCTGAATTTTTAATTTATCGCCATATTGATATTGGGGATACTTCCAAATGGTCACTAAAATCCTGCTTTTAATTGACAGAGGCCCGTCCTCTGTCATTATTTCGTCCTCTGTCATTATTTTTTCTGTTTTAATTTCTAATTTGGCGGTTTTCCCCCTAATATCTGGCTCTTCATTTATTGTGCCAATTATAACGATTTCTTGACCAATAAAATTTTTAATTTCGGAGTTCTCGATTTTTAATAGAGCTGACTGCTGACGCCAAATTCCCAAAATAAAAAATAAAATACAAAAACCAATTATGACAAATCCCGCCATTTTCGAAAAGGGCGGGACCGAAATAAAAACGATTCCTAGAATTAAGATTGCCAAAATTAACCCCCCACCTAAATATAATAGGTGGGGGGTGAAAATTGAGTTTAAAAAAATTCCTCCGATAAAAGAGAGACAAAAATATAATAGAATTTTCGATTTTGTCATACAAAATCTCAGAAGGGGGTCGGGGAAACTGTGGTTTCCCCGTATAGGAAAACAGGGAGCGGAGCGAAGCGAACCCGAAGGGCGAGCGCTCGAGCGGAGCCACGTCAGACGTGGCGGAGCGAGAGGGAGCGGAACGACGGGGCAGTCATTTTTTCTTATCTCACAAGGCAAACCTCAAAAAAAGGAACGATGGCTTTTTGGATTTCCAAAAGATATTCTTGAGGATAAGGTTTTATTTTTTCAAAATTGGGATCAATTGTTTTTTCTGGTCTGAAATTTTGCAAATAATATTTTTTTGCACCTTTTATCCATTTTGCCATTTCTATTACATCTTCTTTAGTATGAAGTGAAGGCACTATCGTGCTTCGAAACTCGCAATCAACTTCCCCTTTTTTTAAAATATTAATGCTTTTTTGGATTTTTTTAATATTCACTTTTACCCCAGAAAATTCACTATATTTCTCTTTTGGTCCTTTAATATCCATAGCGACATAATCAACCAATTTTCCATCAATTAACTTTTTTAAGAGCGTCGGATTTGAACCATTGGTGTCTAGTTTCACAAAAAATCCCATTTTTTTTATTTTTTTACAAAATTTAGGTAAATCTTTATTTAAACAGGGTTCACCCCCACAGACTGTTACCCCCTCCAGTAGTCCCTTTTTTTCTTTTAAGAATTTAAAAAAATCTTTTTTGGGGATTTTAGGTTGCGCTTCAATTTTTTCTGGTAAAACTAACTCCGCCGAATAACACCACGGGCATCTAAAATTGCAACCAATTAAAAAAACCGTCGCTGCAATTTTCCCTGGATAATCAATTAAAGTTACTTTTTGAAGGCCGCCAATTTGCATTTTAAAAAATCGCTGCTAATAAAATAGAAAAGGCAAGATAAATAATAAAAAATAAACCTTCAAAAGTAGCTTTTGAAAATTTCGGATTTTCTTCCTTCTTTACTATGGTTGTAACTATAATTAAACCAATAATTGTAAAAATATTAGAAAGTCCTACCAAAGCATATTTTTTGAATTTTCCAAAACAAATTTTTCCCGCGATTCCTCCGACTAAAAAAGATAACAAAGCGATTAAAAAGAGAGCAGTCCTACCTGGGTATTTAGTAGCTATTTCACTAATTCCAGAGATGAAAAGGATGCTCAAAGGCGCTCCCGATTTCATCCATAAATCTTGCTTAAATTTTTCAGAAGGGGCATTTATGGCAATTTTGGTATATTGAGAATTGCCTTTCCAAACTTCTTTATCGCCATAAAAATCCTTTAATTCTTGAAGGGGTGGTACATCTCTTTGCCCACTTTGAGTTGCGGAAATGAAATATTCTCTTCCGTTTCCTAAAAAAACGCTTAAAGTATAATCTTTACCATCTGAAGCAAGTTGATATAAAGGAGGAGAAGGACAAAATTTTTCTATGTCCTCAAAAATAGTTTTAAATTGTTGCTGATAAGAAGTTTCTTTGGTCTTAGCTTCTAGAATAGAAAAGGGGTAAGTCTCGTAATCATAAAGATATAATTCAAAAAGTAATCTCAATTGAGAAATATCGGCTTGACAGCGAGCTAAGCTAGCTCCCCAACCATACCTCTCTGCTTCCGTATAGTATTCTGTCTTAACATAAGGTTTTATTCCCCAAAAAATTTTTGGTTTAACATAACCTAAAACCCTAATAGTGATTGGTATTTCTTTTTCTCCGTAAGCACTGGTTGGGATAAGAGGATAATAAATTTTAGAGGTGGGGAAAGTAATATAGATTCCCCTTTCTCCACTAATAATTTCTTCGGGGCTACCAGAAGAAATCCAAGAAACAACAAAAGAATATTCTTTTCCAATATATTGGTTAAAAACTGAAATTGCTCCTCTTTCGATTTTTAATCCTTTCTCAGAAAGATAACCATACAAGGCCTGATCAGTTTTGGCAGTTAAAACTTCGGCAATCATTCCGGCTTTCTCTATATGGGTGATAACTGCCACATCGCCTCCTTCAATTCCTTTTCCGGCTCCACCTCCGGCTCCACTAAGAGAAACAAAAACAATAGGGAATATTAAAGGATATGGAAGGGCAGAAGTAGGTTTTCCTAAAGTCCATGCTGCTTTTTTCGTCACTTCCCATCCATAAAACCGAGGTAGAGAAGAAACTATGTCAATTTTTACTTCTTCTGGTTTGACGGGAACAGGAATAATCCAAAATACTTCCGAAGATTCTTTTTGAAGATCGACTCCAATAATCAATTTTTCTATTCCATTTTGATAGCTAATAAACGCCTCCTGGCTATTTTGGTCAACCCAGTCCCAGGTACCCTCGGGAAGACGTCTAATGGTACCTCCATCGGCAAAAATAAAAAGAGGGGAAAATAAAAAATTAACAATAAAAAAGAAAAGAAAAATATTTTTAATCTTCATAATTTTTAAATTTTTGCTAATTCAGTTGTTACTACTTTGGGAATTCTGACCTCCCTGCTTTCTTGCCTAATAACTTCATAATGATAATTTTTCAAAATTTCTTCAAATAATTTCTTTTTCCGCTCTAAAAAGATTGTCGCGTCTTCATATAGATAATCATAAATCTTCCTAAGCTGATTAATTCCTCCATATCTTACTCTGTTTATATTTTTTCCCGAATATTTAGTAGAGGTGTTGGGGAGTCCTAATTCTACTAATCGAGATTGGATAGCCAAAATAAATTCTTTATTTCCTTCGATATTAAACTCTCCACCATAAGAAATATATATTTGGCCAGATTTTCCTTTCCTAATTCGAATAGTTCTATTTATACATCCATCGGCATCAAAAACTCCTCTAATGAAGTGCCTTTCAAGTAGTTTTGAGATCTCAGGAAATCTAATAATGAAGGTTTTATGAGGAGTGATAAAATATCTTGCTAAATCATCGGTCATTTTTAAAGATCTAAAACCCACTTCTATTCCATTATTATTTTTCGGAAAATAATCCTTTCCAGTCCATTTAACTGCTCCTTTAAATTTCTTCAAATGTTCTTTGTCTTTAAGAGCAAGTCGTAATCTTACTTTATTTTCAGTTATTGCACTGTCTCCACTGAGAAATCCCAGCCAATAGGCTTTTTCTTCATTATCTATTTTTTCAAAAAATGATTCATCTAAATTATATTTTCGATGAGCCAAACTACTTTTTAATCTATATTCTAATGTTCTTTTTTTTCCTTTATTACAGCAATTTCTACACTTGTAAGAACTAACTCTTTTCATAAGCCAACTTTTCTTACCCGATTTATCTTGCCACACCCTGTACATCTGACAGGAATTTTTTCCATCATCCCTCCCTTCCAAAAATGACATTTCTCACCAGCATTCCAGGACTGTGGTTTTCCTTTTAAAGCTTCACTTAATTTTCCTTTATGTTCTTCTGTAAGGGGTGGTTTCTTTTTTTCCTTTTAAGGCCGCGCTCATTTTTCTTTTAGTTTCATCGGACATTGGATTATTTTTAAACCTTCTTCTTTGGGCTTCACTCATCTTTTTTCTGACTTCCGTAGAATTAATATACCCTAATCGCTTTTTTCTCTCTAAACGCGTTTTGCTCATTTTCTTCTTTGTTTCTTCTGAATGATGTCTTCCTAATATTGGTGGTTTCCTTTTATAAATTTCCATATTTGCTCTTTTCAAATTGAGATTTTCTAATTCTAAATGTTTTTCTCTGAGAGTATTCGATTTGTTTTCCAATATTCCATTGAGACACCAAACGAATGTACCCAACAATTCTTGAATAAACCTCACAAGGCTGTTTTATTGTGCACTTCGGGCAATAGAAGTGTTCGCCTTCCAAATAGCCATGAGAA
>Ga0210018_1000575_pt1 | contig 18733 bp, 13 predicted proteins | sample CryGeyCG2014_010_2_FD_183967 | JGI IMG/M metagenome (GOLD analysis project Ga0210018, IMG submission 183967) | Groundwater microbial communities from aquifer - Crystal Geyser CG09_land_8/20/14_0.10 (SPAdes) (version 2) | ecosystem: Environmental > Aquatic > Deep subsurface > Groundwater | place...
ATTTTCTCTACTCTTTTGTTAATATCTTTTGAAAGATAGAACATCCCCGCGCCCAAAAGCGCAATAACGATAAAAGTTATTGTGAAAACTTTAATAAGATATTTATTAAAATCGGCCATTTCTCAATTAATAAGTATAAATAATTACAATCAAAAAAACAAGCAAATGGACGAAGATAAAAAGTATTTTAACGCATTAAATCTCATTTTAAAAGCAAACTATTCTACTTTGGCTAAATTAAAGTCAGAATTTGGGTGTTATAAAAGAGCTTTTGAAAATCTCAAGGAAACACCTCGTCTTGATGTAGAGACTGAATGGCAAAAGCTTCAAAAACAAAAAATTCAGCTTCTTTTAGCTGAGGAGTCTGAGTTTCCCTCTTTGCTAAAAGAAATCCCCTGGCCGCCTTTAGGAATTTACATTAAGGGAGAAACCCCAAAAAATGAAGAAATAAGAATTGCTGTGGTGGGGACAAGAAAGGCCACTGGAGTTGGTAAAGAAATTACTCGGCGATTAGCTAAAGAATTATCTGATAATGGAATTGTAGTTATTAGCGGCTTGGCCTTTGGCATTGATAGCGCTTCTCATTTAGGCGCTTTAGAGGGAAGCACAAAAACTATGGCAGTTTTAGGCAATGAAATCGGCAGTGTTTATCCTCGCCAAAATTATAAATTAGCTAAACGAATTTTAGAAAATGGCGGCTGTCTAATTTCGGAATATCCTTTAGGTTATCCCAGCTATCCGGCGAATTTTATCGCTCGCAATAGAATCACCAGCGGGCTTTCTATCGCGGCTATCATTATTGAAGCGCCGGAGCAATCTGGCGCTTTAAGCACCGCCAGATTTGCCATTGAGCAAAATCGAGAAGTTTTCGTTGTGCCGGGACCGATTGACAATAAAAATTATCAAGGTTCTCTGAAATTAATCCGAGAGGGGGCGACTTTAATTACTTCAGTCAAGGATGTTTTAGAAGACCTTGGCGTAAAAATTCCCCGCTCGTCTTCGCCTGAACGAAGTCCAGACAGGCAGGCAAATGTCAAAGACAAAAATCAATTACTTGTTATTAAAATAATCCAAGAAGCTGGTTCGCCATTAACTATTGACAAAATAAGCTCTATCGCTAAACTGGAACCTCAGGTCGTCAATCAGGCAATTTCTTTTTTAATAATTGAGGAGATTGTGAAGGAAACCGAGAAAGGATACATAGTATAAAATTTCTCTCGCTACGCGAGATCTGGCGAAGCCAGATAATTTCTAATTTTTAAACTTTAAACAAATTCTAATGACAAAAATCCAAAACCGTTGTTAATTATCCTTAAAATTCTTAATTTAATTTGATAAATCTATGAAAGAAAAATTAAGTAATCATACTTTGACTAACGATGTATAAATATTGGTCCCCAAAAGAAATTTCTCTTCTAAAAAAGTTTTATCCCAAGACGCGAGTTAAAGATTTGACCGAAATATTCCCAAATCGAACCAAAACCACAATTGTAGCTAAAGCATTAAATTTAGACCTTCCATCAGCAAAACTATGGCAACCTGAAGAAAATAATATATTGCGCAAGCATTTTACTGAAGCATCAATGGAAGAACTTACGAAACTTTTACCGAAAAGATCAAAGTTGGCAATTTGGGCTCAGGGAGAAAGATTGGCACTAAAACGCAAGACAGATAAACCCAGATTAAAAGTTAATGAAGATTATTTTAAGAAATGGTCTCCTAATATGGCTTATATTCTCGGCTTTATCTTAGCCGATGGCTGTATTATTAGAGGAACTTATAAAGGATATAGCGACGCCTTAAAATTTGGTGTTCAAAAACGAGACATTGATGTTTTAGAGAAAATAAAAAAAGAACTTTCTGCTGAGCATAAAATTTCTTTAATGAAAAACGCGGCTCATTTATGTATTACTAGCCAAAAAATTGTTAACGATTTAAAAATCCTTAAAATTTCCTATCAAAAAAGCCTTCGCGAAATAATTCCAAATGTCCCTAAGAAATATATTAGGGATTTTATTCGTGGCATTGTAGATGGAGATGGAGGTGTTTCTATTGATAAAACGGGCTATCCTAATTTAAGTATTTGCGGTGGAAAAAATACTATCACTTTTATTCGAGACTATTTTCTCAAAAAATTTAATATTTACTCTACTATCACGAAATCAACGTCTAAAGATAAGAAGTGTTATCTATGCCGAATTGCCTATAGATGTAATTCTGCTAAGACTATATTAGATTATCTTTATAACAACGCTAATTTATATTTGGAAAGGAAATTCCAGATTGCAAAACAGTGTTTGGCCATTGAAATGAAGTATAGAAAAAACTACTCACAAAAAGAAAAGCAACTTATCAAACAATTCTATCCTGTCTTATTTAAAAATAAAATATTATCAATGTTGCCAAATCGAAATTGGTTAAATATTCAACAACAGGCCTCAAAATTAAACATTCATAAATACAATATTTCTAAATAAAAATATGAAATTAATTCTAGTAGAAAGCCCAACTAAATCAAAAACCTTAAAAGAATTTTTGGGAAAAGAATACGAAGTTCTCGCAACCATGGGTCATATTAGAGACCTGCCGAAAAGCAAGTTGGGAGTAGATATTGAAAATAATTTTGAGCCGCAATACGTTATTCCGACAAAAGCCAGAAAGAGAGTAGGTTTTCTTAAAAAAGAAACAGAAAAAGCTGAAAAAATAATTTTGGCTACTGATGAAGACCGCGAAGGAGAAGCGATAGCTTGGCACCTCGTTCAAGCTCTCGGCTTAAACCAGCGATCCAAAACAACGAATACATCCGAATCTACAAATAAAAATATTTCGGATCATTCGGATAAATTCGTAGGTTCGGATCGGATCCAACGGATTGTTTTTCATGAAATTACCAAAAAAGCTATTGAAGAGGCTCTAAAAAATCCTCGCGGAATTGATATGAATTTAGTTAATGCTCAACAGGGCCGAAGAGTTCTAGACCGTCTTGTCGGATATAAGCTCTCTCCTTTTCTTTGGGAAAAAATAATGAAACGTCTTTCGGCTGGCCGAGTCCAGTCCGTTACCCTACGTTTAATCGTTGAGAGAGAAAATGAAATTAGGAATTTTAAACCAGAAGAATACTACACGATTTTTGCAATATTGCAAAAATCGCAAAATCCAAAATCCAAATTACAAATTACAAATACTTTTGAAGCTGCTTTATATAAAATCGACGGTGAAATAATTCCGAAACTCGGAATTAAAAGTGAGAAAGAAGCGAATGAAATCGTCAAAAATTTAGAAAAATGCGAATTTAGGATTTTAAAAATAGAAAAAAAAGAAGCATTAAGAAATCCACCGCCACCATTTACAACTTCATCTTTACAACAGACAGCCAACAATAGGCTGGGTTACTCGGCAAAACAAACGATGCGGTTAGCGCAAAATCTCTATGAAAAAGGTTTGATTACTTATATGAGAACCGATTCTCTAAACTTATCTAAACAATCAGTGATGGCGGCGAAAGAATGGATTGAGAAAAATTTTGGTAAAGACTATGCTGGTCAGGCACCAAGATTTTTCAAAACAAAATCCCGGTTAGCCCAAGAGGCTCATGAAGCTATTAGACCAACGAGCGTAAATTTAACTATCGAAAAATTGAAAATTGAAAATTCCTCTGAGAAAAAGTTTTATGACTTAATTTGGCGCCGATTTGTCGCCTCGCAGTTACCTCAAGCAATTTTTGACTCAACTCGCGTAGAAATTGAAGCTACAAGCAAACTACAAACTACTAACTACAAACTACTAATTATAGGTAGTTCCCTCCGTTTTGATGGCTTCTTGAAAATTTGGCCACAAAAATTTGAAGAAAAAGAACTGCCGGAACTTGAAGAAAATGAACTGTTGAAATTAATAGAAGTAAAACCTTTTCAACACTTTACTGAGCCGCCGCCCCGCTACAATGAGGCGTCTCTCGTGAAAACTTTGGAAAAATATGGAATTGGTAGACCATCAACCTACGCGCCGATTATTTCCGTTATTCAAAACCGGAATTATGTTATTAAAAATGAAAGCAGACAATTTACGCCGACTGAAATCGGCGAAGCAGTAAACAAACTTTTGGTTACTCATTTCTCTGAAATTGTTGATATTGACTTCACCGCAAAAATAGAAGAAGAACTGGACGAAATCGCGGAAGGAAAAACTGATTGGAGAAAAGTTATAAAAGAATTTTACGAGCCGTTCATAAAAAACCTTGAAGCAAAAATAGATGTTGTAGAAAAAGTTAAACTAACCGAAGAAAAAACAGATAAAATTTGCGAGCTTTGCGGGAGACCAATGGTTGTAAAAATGGGCCGTTTTGGAAAATTTTTAGCTTGTTCTGGATTCCCGGAATGCAAAAACACCAAATCATATCCCATTGACTTAGGCCCTTGCCCTAAATGTAAAGAAGGAAAAGTTGTAATGAGACGAACTAAAAAAGGAAGAATGTTTTATGGCTGTTCAAAATGGCCAGAATGCGACTGGGCTAGTTGGAAATTACCTAAAATAAACAATAAAGAAACAAAAACCCGCTAGATATTAAAATTGTCTAGCGGGTAAGGATTTTAAAGAGCTCAGAAATTCTCCCTGGCCGGTAAAGCAGAATCTTGCAAGGGTTAATCAACAAATTAAGCTCTTTAACTATTTTTTCTTTATCCTCTAAATACAAATCACAATTTTCTTTCTTAAGAATTCTCCTTTTGAAAGCCACAACGCTTTCCAGGAGCGAGGTTCTTAAATGAAGAAGGTCAAGGCAAAACCGGTGATGCTTCAGCCATTTTACAGTTTCTTCACAAGAAGTTTCTGAGGCAGCTGAAATAGCTATCACTCTATGTCCGTTTTCTTTGTATAGTTTCATTAAGCGCCAAATTTCTTCATTGGGTTTTCTAAAGAAGAAATTGTAGAACTTTTGAAGCCATTTAGAGGATTGAAGCCTCCAGAAAACTTCCTCTCCTTTTGCTTTTTGGTATATCTGCTTAAAGCCAAAAGGCAAAAGGGAAATCACGCCATCTAGGTCAAATCCAATTGTCATTTTTGCCTCCTTTTATTTAGTTTCCAAACTTCTGTTTATAGCGGGCAAAATGCCCGATATATCGCTAGATATAGTTTAGCATAATCGGTTCCTCACGTAAAGAAGGGCGAGTAATAAAACGCTTGCTATATTTAATTTAAGCTTTTAAAATATAAAATATCATCTTTTGAGAAGCATTCTGAAAAACGAAATCTTCTATTAGTGTGGGGCCCGGGTGCTGGAATTGGCAGACAGGATAGACTCAAAATCTATTGGCCGTAAGGTCGTGAGAGTTCAAATCTCTCCCCGGGCACAAAGAAAGTGGATAATTACCCAGCTGATGGTAATAATTTTTTTATAATCAGAACGCTGATAAAGGCAATTAAAATTCCTCCTAAAATGTCAGTTGGCCAATGAATGCCAATAAAAATGCGGGCCAAGCCCATTAGCAAAGAAGCAATTAAAAACCAGGTGCCAGCTTTCTTATTTAAATAAAAAATAGCTAAGGCTAAGGCGAAATAAGCGCTAGCATGACCAGAGGGAAAAGAAGAGGTAGTATCATGATTAATTAAGGGCTCAATATTTAAGACAATAAAAGGTCTTGGTTGATAATAGAAAAACCTAATGGTTTCTGTAATGAGGCCTCGGCTTAAAATTAAAGAAAGAATAATGAAAGAGAGAAAATAAATTCGGCGTTTCCAATTTTTTTGTCTAAAAAATAAAAAGAGAGTGAAAAGTATTAAAACATAAGGCAAGTACTCAGCCAAAAAAATCCCTAATCTATCCAGGGACTGAAATTTTCTCGCGAAACCAAAAAGAAAATTAAAAACTGAAAGGTCAAAAGCCATTTTATCTCCTTACAAAAGGAAGTAAGCCCAAATATCTTGCTCTTTTTATTGCCTGCGCCAGTTTCCTTTGGTGTTTGGCGCAAGTACCAGTGTGTTTTGGGTCAATAATTTTTGCTTGGCTAGAAATAAAACGTTTCAACAATTCAATGTCTTTGTAATTAATATCCTTTAAATTTTGAGAACAAAAAAAACACTGCATGCTCAAAAAGGTAGGTCTTCTGCTTTAATATTTTCTTCGTCAAGGTTGATTTCTGGCAATTCCTGAGAAGGTGGTGGGGTTTTTTCAATTGGCGGCTGGGGGTCAAAGCTGGGTCCTGTCTGACTTATTGGTTTTGGTCCGAGCTGTAGTCTTTCACAAATAATTTCTGTTGTTCTTCTGTTTTGTCCTTGCTTATCCTGCCAAGTTCTTGTTCTTAACCTTCCCTCAATTAAAACTAAGCTGCCCTTTCTTAAAAATTGATTGGCAATCTCTGCTTGTCTCCCCCAAACCACCACATTGTGATATTCTGTTTCTTCTTGCTTCATTCCGTTTTTGTCATTCCAAACTCGATTGGTAGCTATTGAAAAACTACCAACTGGTGTCCCGGTAGGAGTTGCCCGTAGTTGGGGGTCAGCAGTTAATCTTCCTAAAATAAAAACTTTATTGAGGTTCATAGTAATTTTAATAAAATCATTTTAATATCTCTTCTATCTTTTTTTCTAATTCTTCATTGCTTAAAGCATCAACTGCTTTCTGATTTATCCCCTTTATTGCTGGCCCAACTGAAATAAAACGCACTATCTTCTCTTCTTTCTCTCCCAATCTTATAACTAAAAATCTTAAAATTGAAGGGTTGAGTTTAAGTGTCTTTTTTAGGCTGGTAAGATTTTCTGGTTTTAAGAAAAACTGAAGAAATGAAAAAAAACCAGAACTTTGCTTTTTAATTAGGTAAGCAAGTCTTATTTTAAAAACCTCCCCTTCTTTTAAAATTTCTCCTTCTAAATCTTTAATCAGCTTAATCACCTCCGCCCTATTGTCTTCAGCATCAAAAACAAAGCCTATCTCATAAAATTTTTTTTCTTCATTCTCGGCAGACATACTTAAGCCCAAATAATAATTGATTATTTCTCTTTTGGCAAATTTTCTTCTTTAATTTCTTCTTTTTCTATGCCAGTGCCAACTGGGATCAATCGACCAATTATCACATTTTCTTTAAGACCTCGCAGCTTATCAATTTTGCCTTCGCTAGCAGCTGCTGTTAAAACCCGAACAGTTTCCTGGAACGAAGCGGCTGAAAGAAAACTATCAGAACTAAGAGCCACCCGCGAAATCCCCATCAAAAGTTGCTCACAAGTAGCTAGTGTTTTGTTTTGCCTCTTCAGCTCTTTATTAACCTCTAAAAATCTTGATTTATCAACCATTTCGCCAATTACAAAATTGCTGTCGCCTGGGCTTTTAATTCTCACTCGCGAAAACATTTGTCTCACTAAAATTTCAATGTGTTTATTGTTGATGTTCATACCCTCAGAAGCATAAATCTTTTGAATTTCATTAATAATGTAGCGTTCTGCTTCTTTTCGGCTTCTTAAATTCATAATTTCTTTTAAAGAAAGAGGTCCTTCGAAAAGCTGAGCGCCTTTTTTAATTTTCTGGCCTGGCTTTACAAAAATTTCAATAGTTTTTGGTACTGAATATTCTATAGTTTTGGCTTTGCCAAAAATATATCTTTTAGATATAGTTTTTGGCTTTTTCTCTTTAACTACAAGTTTAAATTTTATTATTTTCAGCTGTCCTCGAACATCAATGTCTTCTAAGACACCGTCTGCTGGCGCTAAGGCCGCGTAACCTTTTGGTAGTCGGTTTTCCAACACTTCTTCAACCCGAGGCAAGCCATGAGTAATATCAATACCCGCCACCCCGCCAGTGTGAAAAGTTCTAAGAGTCAACTGAGTCCCAGGTTCACCAATTGATTGGGCAGCGATAATCCCCACCGCTTCGCCTATTTTTACTGGTTCAATTGTCGCAAGGTCAAAACCATAACATTTAGAACATATCCCAAAAGGCGTTTTACAGGTAATTGGCGAGTGGATTTTGACTTTTTCAATTTTAGATTTTCCAATTAATTCAGCAGTCTTCCGATTAATAATTTTCCCTTTCTTCAAAATAATCTTTTTGCCAATTTTAATATCCTCAGCTGCTGTTCGAGAAAATATCCTTAAGCTAAAGGGGTAATTAAATTCTTCCCCTTCTTTCCGATAAACCTCAATACCTTCCTCGGTGCCACAATCTTCTTCTTTAATCGCTAGGTCTTGGCAAACATCTATCATTCTCCGGGTCAGATAACCGGCCGAAGCAGTTTTTAGTGCGGTGTCAGTTAAACCCTTTCTGGCGCCATGAGTGGAAATAAAGTATTCAAGGCTGGAAAGGCCGTCTTTGTAGCACGATTTAATCGGTAGTTCAATTGTCTCTCCTTTAGGATTTACCACTAATCCTTTCATGCCCATCATCTGTAAGGGTTGCAACCAACTACCTCTAGCTTTGGAGTCAACAATTGAATAGACCGAGCCGTAAGGGTCTAATGTGCGGAGAATAATTTTCTGAATCCTATCTTTTACACCATCCCAAATTTCTATAATTCTGGCTCGGCGTTCAAAATCGGTTAAAAGCCCCTGTTTATATTGCTCGTCAACTAAATTAACGGCTTTCTCTGCCTCTTTAATAATTGCCTCTTTTTCTTTAAGTTCCGGCAAATCATCCATTCCCCAGCTAATACCTAAAAGAGTTGCATATTCAAAACCCAGTTTTTTAATTTCGTCCAAAATTGGAGCAGTTTCTTCAATCCCATAATCCTCAATCAATAAAGAGACTATTTCTTGAAGCGATTTCTTATTTAAAACTTTATTAACAAAAGGGAAGTCTTCTGGTAAGACTTGGTTAAAAATAATCCGGCCGCAACTTGTTTCTAAATCTTTAAATTTGCCTCCTTTTTTCATTTCTTTGATTTTAATCAAAGAGTTAATTTCAATCTGACCAAATTGGTAAGCCAGCAGGGCATCGCTTGGATTAATAAAAACTCGATTAGTTCCTTCAGCCTTCTCTTTAATTTTTGTTAGATAATAGCAGCCCAGAACCATATCAAGAGTAGGAGCGGTAATTGGTTCGCCGGTGGCTGGCTTAAGTAAATTTTTAGAAGCCAGCATTCTTTCAGTTGCCTCTTTTTGAGCCTCTTGAGTTAATGGCAAATGAACTGACATTTGATCGCCGTCAAAGTCAGCGTTGAAAGCAGCACAAACTAAGGGTGGGATTTTAATACAAAGGTCTTCAATTAAAACTGGTTTGAAAGCCTGAATTCCTAAACGATGAAGCGTTGGGGCTCGGTTTAAAAGTACTACCTTGTTTTTAATTTCTTCCTCAAGGATTGCCCAAACTTCGGGGCCGGCTTGCTCAATTATTCGGTTTGAATTTTTGACATTATAAGCTAAGCCGCTTTCAATGATTCTATGAATTACATAAGGACGGAAAAGTTCTAAAGCTATCTTTTTTGGCAAACCGCATTGATTAATTTTCAGATGCGGACCAACAACGATAACTGAGCGAGCTGAATAGTCGACTCGTTTTCCTAAAAGATTTTGACGAAACCTTCCTTGTTTCCCTCTAATAGCATCGGTTAAAGACTTAGAGGGTTGTTGTCTAACGGTTAAAGGTTGCGTTTGGGCACCAACCCTAGAGGCATTATCAATTAAGGCATCTACTGCTTCTTGCAGCATTCTCTTTTCATTTACAATAATTATCTCGGGTGCTTTCAATTCCAGTAATTTTTTCAAGCGATTATTACGATTGATAACTCGACGATAGAGGTCATTTAAATCTGAGGTAGCGAAACGTCCGCCATCAAGAGCTACCATTGGTCTTAAATCTGGCGGCAGGACTGGCAAAATTGTTAAAATCATCCATTCTGGTCGCATTTTATTTTTTAAAAACGAACGAATTAGTTTAAGACGGTAAAGTAATTTTTGAGACTGGCTTCTCTCTTTAGTTCTTTCTATTTCTTCCTTGGTTTTAGAAGCTAATTTTCTTAAATCAATCTTTTCTAAAAGTTTTCTAATTGCCTCGGCGCCAGTACCGGCTTCAAACACATTAGAAAATCGACTGGCTAACCTAAAATATTCTGCTTCAGTCATCGCTTTCCCGGGCTGAAGCGAATTAACCTCCTCTTTTGTTTTAAGAGTAGCTTCTTGAAAATTTTTGAGCGCCTGGCCTTTTAAAGCCTTTTTCCTAGTGTTGTATTCTTTTTTAACTTCAGCAAGAGCTTTTTTCTTTTCTTCATCATTAACTTCGGTAATAATGTGGTTGGCGTAATAAACAACTTTCTCTAATTTTTGTAAAGGAATATCTAAAAACAGGCCTAATTTTGAAGGAAGGCTTTTCAAAAACCAAATGTGGGCAGCCGGCGCGGCTAAATTTATATGACCCATTCTTTCTCGTCTAACAACGGAATGAACTACCTCAACACCGCAACGTTCACAAACAGTATTTTTATATCTCACGCCGTGATACTTACCACAAGAACATTCATAATCTTTTGTCGGGCCGAAAATTTTTTCTGAAAAAAGCCCGTCTTTTTCCGGCCGTTGGGTCCGGTAATTAATCGTTTCAGGTTTAACTACTTCTCCTTTTGACCAACTTAAAATGTCTTCCGGCGAGGCAATTTTTATTTTTAAAGCATTAAAGTTATCCATCAAGGTTGGGCATCTTCGTTAATTAGTTCAATATTTAAACCCAAAGCTTTAAGCTCGCTTATCATCACATTAAACACCGAAGGGACATTTGGCTTTTTAATTTTTTCACCGCGAACTATTGCTTCAAAAGCAGCTGAGCGACCCAAAACATCATCTGACTTAATAGTCAACATTTCCTGTAAAACATGAGCAGCGCCATAACCTTCCAGGGCCCAAACCTCCATTTCTCCGAATCGCTGTCCGCCGAACTGCGCTTTCCCGCCAAGCGGCTGCTGGGTAATAAGCGAATAAGGACCGATGGCCCGCATATGAATTTTATCTTCAACCAGATGAAGAAGCTTCATAATATAGATGTAGCCCACCGTTATTGGCTGCCGAAAAGGTTCGCCAGTTCTTCCATCATAAAGAGTTACTTTGCCGGTTTCGGAAAAACCGGCGCGCCTGAGCTCTTCTTTAATTTGCTTCTCAGTGGCGCCAATAAAAATCGGGGTAATCGCCCGATAACCCATTTTTTTAGCGGCTAATCCCAAATGGGTTTCTAAAATCTGACCCAAATTCATTCGAGAAAGTACGCCCAAAGGATTTAAAATTATATCCACCGGCGTTCCATCTTCAAGATGCGGCATATCCTCAACTATTCTTACTTGAGAGACAACCCCTTTATTGCCGTGGCGACCAGAGAGTTTGTCTCCAGCTTTAAGACTCCGCAATTTGGCAACTTCAACTTGAATTCTTTTAATTACTCCCGGTTCAAGCTTATCGCCGTGGTCCCGAGAAAAAACTTTTACTCTAATAACGCGACCGCTTTTGCCGTGCGGCAGGACTAAAGAGGTGTCTTTTATATCGCGGGCTTGTTCGCCAAAAATTGCTTGAAGTAATTTTTCTTCTGGTGTCAATTCAACCTCGCCTTTTGGAGAAACCTTGCCCACTAAAATGTCGTCAGCTTTTACTTCGGCGCCGATCCGAATAATTCCCTCTTCGTCAAGATTCCGCAATTTCTCTTCGGAAACATTGGGAATATCATTAGTTGTGATTTCCGGCCCTAACTTCGTTTCCCTGACATCACAATAAAAATCTTCAATATGAATGGAGTCAAACAAATCGTCCTTCACCACTCTTTCAGAAACGATAATAGCATCTTCAAAATTAGTTCCCTCAAAAGGCATGAAGGCTACTATTAAATTCTGTCCCAGTGCCAAACAGTCATTATCCATTGAAGGACCGTTAGCTAAAACATCTCCTTTCTTTACTTTTTGTCCTTTTTCAACTAAAGGCGCCTGACTGATGCAAGTGTATTGATTTGATCTTTTAAATTTATAAAGATGGTAGGTTTTGCTTTTGCCTTCTTTGGTTTTAAGAACTATTTTAGAAGCATCAACGTCAATTATTTCACCATCAAAATCACTAATTATTAAATATCCTGAGTTATAAGCGACTTTCTCTTCCATGCCAGTAGAAACCAAAGGAGAAGTTGGTTTAATTAAAGACACCGCCTGTCTTTGCATATTAGAGCCCATCAAGGCTCGGTTAGCATCATTATGCTCTAGAAAAGGAATTAAAGAAGTAGCAACGCTAACAAGTTGTTGGGGAGCAGCATCAATCAGCTCCACTTCTTCTTTCTTGCAGGTTCCTGGCTTATCATTAATTCTTCCCTCCACAATCTCATCTAAAATTCTCCCTTTCTTGTCAACCTTGGTGCTAGCTTGGGCGATTCGGTATTTTTTTTCTTCATTAGCATCAAGCCAAATTGCTTCATTAGTCGCAATGCCTCTTTTTACTTTCAAATAAGGGGTAGTTAAAAAACCAAATTCATTTGGCCGGCTATAGTTGGCTAAACGATTAATTAAACCGATGTTTTGACCCTCTGGCGTTTGAATCGGGCAAACTCTACCGTAATAGCTGGGATGAACATCGCGGACCTCGAACTTTGCTCTTTCTCGGGTTAGCCCTCCTGGCCCCAATGAAGAAAGAAGTCTTTTATTCTCCAGCTCTGCTAATGGATTAATTTGGTCCATAAATTGGGATAACTGCGAAGTGGTTAGAAATTCTCTAATAACAGAAGTCAATAGCCGAGAATTAATTAGTTGAGCTGGCAAAAGTGTATTAATATCAAGTGTTGACATTCTATCCTGAACCGTTCTTCTCGTCCTTTGAAACCCAACCCGGAGACGGCTTTGAAGCAGCTCTCCAACTGCTCGGACTCGACGATTTGACAGATGGTCAATATCATCAGGCTCAGCTAAAGGGTCGTTATTTAGCCGGATTATTTCTTTAACAACTACTATTAAATCTTCAAGGTCTAAGAGATGACTAGTTTTGTTTTTAAAACCAATTCTTTGATTAAGTTTATATCGGCCAACTGCTGAGAGGCTGTAGCGATCCAATCTTTTAAACATACTATCTATTAAGCTTTGAGCATTTTCCGCTGTTGCCAAATCTCCTGGTCTTAATCTTTTATAAATCTCGATATAAGATTCGGGTGCGGTTCTTGCTAAATCCTTATCAAGGGTCTTTTTGATAAATTTAGTTGAGCCATTATCAACATCAAAAAATGCCTTTAAAATTTCTTCATTATCTTTAAATCCGTAATCTTTACCGGGAAAAGAAAAAATTCTTAAAAGATCAGTGGCAGCTACTCGGCGATGTTTATCAATTTTTACGCCAAGGAAACCATCGGGCTCAGTCATAAATTCAAGCCAAGAGCCACGATTAGGAATAATTTTGACGCCAAAAAGTTTGCGGCCCTTAACCACGCTAGCTGAAAAATAAAGCCCAGCTGAACGAATCAGCTGGGATACAACTACTCTTTCAACTCCATTAACAATAAAGGTGCCGCGTGAAGTCATCACTGGAAAGTCTCCTAAATAAACTTCCTGCTCTTTTACTGTGTTTGCTCTATGATTAACTAATCTAATTTTTGCTCGTAGAGCTGCTTCGTAAGTAAGCTCTTTGTTGCGAACTGTTTCCTCATTATATTTTGGCTCATCAAAATAATATTCCAGAAAATAAAGGTCAAGGTCTTTACCGGAATAATCCTTAATTGGCGAGATTTCATCAAGAAGCTCTTTAATGCCTTTCTCAATAAACCACCGCCAAGAGGAAAGTTGAATTTCAATAAGGCGAGGCTGCTCCACAGTAATTGGCAGATGGGAAGAAAAATTTTTGATTGGTAGCTTCAAAACAAACTTCTCTGCTAAGTTGCAGAGTCTTAAAAATTTTAATTATTTAATAAATATTGAAAACGATAGTGGTTGTGTTCTTCAAAGGTTTTAGAAAAAATTGTGGTGGTGGTTTTGGGAATTGATAAATAATAAAGAAAAGGAGACGAAGTTGGATTAGCTGCTGCCCCAATGGTTGAAGTTGAAGGATTAGAAATCGGGGTGGGTGCCAATCCTTTAAATAGATAAGTGTTGTAAATTGAATTAATTTTAAAATCTTCTTTTGTTAGAGGCGGGCAATCCTTGAATTGCCCTTTACATTTAGCATATAAAATTGTGGCATCAACCTGAAGCGGCATCCCTATTGTCAATCTTTTTTCCAAGATGCCAGCGGCAATTTTTTGGTCCTCAGGGAGAGGAATCTCTTTTTCTAATAAAGAAGCTAAAATAAGAGTTTTGTAGATAAATTCCCTATCACTTAAGAGCTTATCATCTTGTTTTAAAATTGGCAAGGCCTTGGTTGAAAAATTATCCACCATCTTTAAAGCAACATTTTTAGGCGATTCTCCTGGTAAAAAACAATAAGTATCAGGCAGAAAAAATCCTTCTAAGGTTTTTACCTCTTCAAGAAAAAAATATTTAGCAGGATTAGCTAAAAAAATTTCATTAGCGTCCAAATCTATTAATTCTCCTTTTTTTATAACCCTGTTTTCAGCTAAAAATTCATCAATCTCTTTTAGAGTTTTACCAGGAATGATGATAATAGAAATTTCTTTTGGTCCAGCAGTTAACTCGTTAATAACCTCTTTAGCGGATAGATTCTTGCTTAAAAAATATTTTCCAGGCTTTAGTTGATGGGCCTTGCCGGATAAAACAGTAAAGATTTTAAAGACTATCTCTCTTCGAACCAATCCCTTTTCTTTAAGTTGAGAGGTGATTTCATTAAAGGATGTTCCCTGAGAAATTTCCAAAACAATTTGAGTGTTATCATCTGATTCATCATCTTTAACTGGTCTTAAATTTCTGGCAAAAACAATCCCAAAAAGAATTAGGATAAAAATTAAAAAGAGAGATAAAAGCTTTACCAATCTAAACATTAAAAAACCCGGAACGTTGCTATGCTTTCAACCATAGCAATTAAAATAAAATTAGTCAAGAGAGACGAGCCGCCGTAACTTAAAAGGGGAAAAGTAACGCCAATCACTGGCACCAATCCCAAATTTGAACCGGCATTAAAAATAAATTGAATTAGAAATAAAATAGCGGTCCCCAAACAAAAAAGACGGTCAAAATTACTATCTGTTTCAAGGCCGATTTTAACAATCCGAGCCACCATTATAAAAAAGGAGGCGATTAATAAAATACCCAACAAAATCCCCCATTCTTCAATAAAGGCTGCTAAAATAAAATCGGTTTGGGCTTCTGGCAAAAATCCTAATTGAGTTTGTGTCCCCTGTCTGAATCCTTTGCCAAGGAAGCCAGCCGAACCAACCGCTATTTTTGCCTGAATAGTTGAGTAGTTAATTCCCAAAGGGTCTCGCTCTGGAAATAAAAAACCAAGGATTCTTTCTTTTTGATAATTTTTTAAAATTTCATTCCAACTAAAAATTCCAAAAATTAAGAAAATAATTAAGGCAATAACTAAATGGCGCCATCTAATCCCGGAGACTAAAAGAAAACCAAGCCAAATAAAAAACAAAACTAAAGCTGTCCCAAAATCCGGTTGTAAAGCTATCAGTGCCGCCGGAACAGCGAAATAGATAAACGATGAAAAAAGATTAGAGACTCGGGCGATAGAAATGTGCTTGCGGGAAAAAAATTTAGCAAAAAGAAGAATTAAAGAAAGCTTTGCTAACTCTGACGGCTGAAATAAAAAATCACCAATTTTAAGCCAGCTCTTTGCCCCTCTAATTGGAGGCGCCAAAAAAAAGGTGGCTAAAAGCAAAAGGATGATAAAAAAATAAAATCCTATAATGAGGCTCCAATAATTTGTTAAGGGTCTCCAATTAGTTTTCAAAATTAAGAAAAAAATTAAAATACCAACTGCCAAGAAAATAAGCTGCTGCCTGAATTTATTAGGCGCGGTTGATAAAAGAGAAAGAGAACTACAAAGTATTATTAAAGACACGGAAATTATTAATGGCCAGTCAAGTTTTTTGAAAAAAGTTGGCATTGAATTTTTTGGAATTTTTATATTATTTTATATTGATAAATCCCCTCTTGCTATCAATCGCTTGTTTTTGTTTTGAAGAAAATTAATATATCCCGCTACCGCGATCATCGCCGCATTATCAGTACAAAATTTTGGCTCTGGAATAATTAAATTGATTTTGAATTTGTCTTCTTTGAGCGCTTGCTTAAACATTCGACCTAAGGTTTTATTAGCCGCCACTCCACCAGTAATAATAATGGTTTTTGCTTCAAATTCTTTAACAGCTCTTAAGCTTTTTTTAATTAAAGCATCAAAAGCGGCCTTTTGAAAAGAAGCGGCCACATTTGCAATCCGATCCCAACCTACAAATTTATCCGAATGATCCGAATAATTATTTTGTAGATTCGGATGTATTCGTTGTTTTGGATCGCGTAGATAATACAAAACTGATGTTTTTAACCCGGAAAAGCTGAAATCGTAATTTTTTTGATTAAGCATTGGCCGAGGGAAATTTATTGCTTCTGGGTTTCCCTGCTTGGCAACTTTTTCAATCTCCGGACCACCGGGATAAGGAAGGCCTAAAAGCCTAGCCACTTTATCAAATGATTCACCGACTGCGTCATCACGAGTTTCGCCAAGTTTTTTAAGATGGGTCAAGTCCTTCATTAAAATTAAAATTGTATGTCCACCGCTAACCAGCAATGAAATTGCTGGAAATACTAAATTCGAAACTCTAAATTCTAAAGTTTTTTGTTTAGGATTTAGGGTTTGGAGTTTAGGATTTACAGTTTTTTGGGGCAACAAAAAACTGTACAGATGCCCGTCTAAGTGTGACGTTCCAATGATTTTTGGTTTATTCGCGGTATTCGGATACATTCGTAGTTCTTTCGCAAAATTTATTCCAGTCCACAAACACGGTTCAAGCCCGGGACCAACAGTAACAGCGACTAAGTCGCAACCATGAACTATGAACGATGAACCTTGAACTTCCTTAAATAAAATTGGTAAATTCCGAATATGCTCACGCTTTGCTAGGTTCGGAACTACGCCGCCAAATGGTTGATGAACTTTAACTTGTGACGCAACTAAATTTTTTAAAATTTGAAATTTCGGATTTCTCAAGCCACCACTCGCCTCTACTGAAGCGATGGCTGTTTCATCACAACTTGTTTCAATAGATAAAATTTTCATCAGTCTCATTTTTAAAATATATCATAATTTCACCAACTAAAAAATAAAATATAAATCAATAATTAGTTGAAGAAAAGCAATGTTTTTGATATATTAAACCTTATTGATGTGGCCCCATCGTCTAATGGTTAGGACAGCATTCTTTCAAGATGTAGATATGGGTTCGATTCCCGTTGGGGCCGCTATTTGATTTGTACAGCTGCTTACTTTACAATATAATACATACAGCTGTACAAATCATGAGAAACCAATTACATAAAAAGCAAAAAGCCATAGAATTAAGGCTACAAGGAAAAAGCTATAATGAAATAAGAAAAATTTTGAATATCCCCTCAAAAGGAACGTTAAGCTATTGGTTTAAAAATTTAGAATTACCACTTGAAGCGAAAAAAAAATTAAACAAAAATATAGAATTTGCTCGAAAACATGGATTATTCCGATTTAATAAAAACCGAACAAAAATAATCAAGTCAGAAAATCAACAAATAAGATTGTCGGCGGCTAAATCAATACCTAAGCTATCATCAAAAGATTTATTCTTAATAGGCATAGCTCTCTATTGGGGCGAAGGAAATCAAAACGAAAAAAATAAAAAAAATCTTGTTATGGGATTTACTAACTCAAATCCATATATGATTGCGTTGTTCCTCCGCTTTACAAGAGAAATATTGAAAATTAACAACGATAGAATTAAACCGCATTTGAGGATATACCCCAATATAGACAAAAACATGGCTATAAACTTTTGGAGCAAAACAACCAATCTGCCAAAAGAAAATTTTTGTGTAACAAACCAAATCAGTATATCAAGTAAACAAAAAAGACCCTTCAACGCTCTCCCTTATGGGACTCTTGATCTAAGAATAAATAATAGACGTTTATTCTTTAAAATTAAGGGTTGCATTGACGGACTTGCCGCCCAATCTGGATTAAAATTTAAAATATAATTCAAAATGTCAAAACTTTATCGGTTTTTTGAAATTTTGCCAGGCGCTTTGGCCTGGACAACTCTAATCCTCGCAATTTTTTTATCTTGGTATCGGCCGGTCTGGGTCGCTCTTTTTATTATTGTCTTTGATTTATATTGGCTTTTTAAAACTCTCTATTTAATAATTCATCTTCATTTATGTTTTACTAAAACCAATCAAAATCTAAAAATCAATTGGCTAGAGAAATTAAAATCCGATCCAAAACTACGAATTTATCCGAATGATCCGAATAAAATTTTTGTAGATTCGGATGCATTTGTAGTTTGGGGTCGCGTTTATCATCTAATTATCCTTCCAATGTATAAAGAGCCTTACAATGTTGTCAAAGAAAGTTTTGAAAGCTTAATTCAATCCAATTACCCAAAAGATAAAATGATTGTTGTTTTAGCCACTGAAGAACGGGCAAGCCCCGTAAACTCAAGTGAATTGAGTTACGGGGCAAGCCCAGAAGCTCAAGAAACAGCAAAACAAATTAAACAAGATTTTGGCGATAAATTTTTTAAATTTTTAATTACTGTTCATCCAAAAGACTTGCCCAATGAAATCCCTGGCAAGGGTTCAAACCAGGCTTGGGCCGCAAAACAAGCAAAAAAAGAAATTATTGATTCTTTAAAAATCCCCTATGAAAATATATTAGTTTCAGT
>Ga0210018_1000576_pt1 | contig 18728 bp, 18 predicted proteins | sample CryGeyCG2014_010_2_FD_183967 | JGI IMG/M metagenome (GOLD analysis project Ga0210018, IMG submission 183967) | Groundwater microbial communities from aquifer - Crystal Geyser CG09_land_8/20/14_0.10 (SPAdes) (version 2) | ecosystem: Environmental > Aquatic > Deep subsurface > Groundwater | place...
ATTGACCCAATAATCAAAATAATGAGCGCCGCGGTCAGCTTTGGCAAAAAACTAGCCACCTGAAGCCAGACATTTTGGAAGGAGGTGATAATGATTTCACTCCAAGTTTGCATAAACATAAATTAAAATTTTATATAATCTTCGACCTTTGTTTTAATAATACTTTCTATTATAGCAGGCTCTTTAATTTAAGCAATGTTCTTTAAATATTTTTAGGGCTTATTCATGGTTTATTCAAGCGCATTCTCAAAAAATTTCCAAAATTGAGGCCAACTTTTATTGACCACGGTTGGATATTTTAATTTAATATTTTGTCCTTTTATTTTTGCCCTCATCGCAACCGCCTGAACCACTCGATGATCACGAGAGCTAATTTCACGACCATTATCAGCGTCATCAAGGGCTTTTTCCATCTCCTCTATTCGATCGGTTTCGTGCCCATGAAGACTTAGCCAAAGCTTTTCTCCCTTCTCTTTTGTCAGGTAATTAAAAGCTCGAGCAAAACAATAATCCTCAGCTTGTTGAGGAATAAATCCAGCCTTTTCTTTTTTAAGTAATTTTAAGAAAATTTTTGCTTGATTTAGAATTGTTTCATCGTATCTAGGTTTCCAAGACAATTTTTTTCTTCTTTGTTTATTCCAATGTTTAATTGCTTCGTAAGTTAATTTCAATTTGTATGGAGGATTCTTAATGGCTTCTTTATTCCCCAGAAGCAGGGAGGCAGTCGCCCATTGAGAAGTTCCGTTGTCTATCTTCAAGAGTTCAGTCAGTGATAAATTTACAATCTCTGGATTATCACAAATTTTTCTCTCTTTCAGTGTCCCACGTAGAATAAATTGTTTTTTAAGCCCTAATTTCCACGAAGTAAATTTAAGCAGCCTATAAAGTGTTCCTGATTCTCCAACATCGATCGGTTTATCTGTTTTCCAGTCTAGTAAAACACGATAAAGTGCTTGCAAATCGTCGCCAAGATCTTTTTGCCTCTCTAGAAAGATAACCGTGTCATTGTAACCGTGGATCAAATCAAGGATCCCCATTCTAATGAGCCAGGATTTATCAAGAGGGATATAATCTGCTATTATTAATTTTTTTTCCTTTTTTATTATCATCTATATTTATTATCACCCATAAAAACTATCTTATCTTTTTTAAGATTAATTCTTTTAACAAAAAAAACAATGCCTGGGCTGTTTGTCTTTTTGATAAAATATTGTATAATAATTTAATGGTTTTCAATCAATCTGCTCCGCCAGTTGGCGGATGGCGGACAAAAATTAAATATCCGAAACTTCTTTTTCTTTTGCTTTCTATTCTGGCTGCTTATTTCTTTTTCCAGACAAATTTTGTTAAAGAGTTCATGGGCGTATTTAAGGGAGAAGGTTATATTTTAATTTTTATAGCTGGCTTTCTTTTTACCTATGGTTTTACCGCCCCTTTTGCCGTTGGTTTTTTTATCTCACTTGCTCCCCAAGTAAATATTTTCCTCGCCGCGCCCTTAGCCGGAATCGGAGCCGCTTTCGCTGACTACTTTATTTTTCGTTTCATCCGTTTTTATTTTATTGATGAATTTAAAGAATTAAAATTATCGTTTATGTTTCGAAATGTCAGCCGCCTGTTTGACCATCATTTTGGCAACCGCGTAAAAAAGTATTTTCTTTGGGTAGTGGCTGGTTTGCTCATTGCTTCGCCTCTGCCAGACGAAATTGGAGTTTCACTTCTCAGCGGCTTGACAAACATCAATCAAAAAATATTTTTTGTCATTTCTTTTTGTCTCAATACGCTTGGTATTTTATTCATCCTCGCGCTTGCCCCATAGTGAACTTCTAACTATTTCCTTTAAAAACTCAGCTACCTTGTCCCGTAAACCAGCTCGACTTTGTCAAACCCTTACATTCTAACTTCAATACCGGCAGGATTACGCCTTGAGACGCCGAAAACTATTTTAATCTTACTCTGGCGGATTTCCGATGGGCGTCCAATCCTTCGATAGAAGCAAAGTCAATAGCAGTTTTCCCTAATTTTTTCGCTCCTACTTTAGTTATATATTGGTATGTTTGTATTTTAATAAAATCTCTGACTGATAATCCTCCTGTATATCTAGACGCTTTATCGGCGGGAAGAACATGATTAGTCCCGCTACAGTAGTCACCGAACACTACGGCTGAATAATCTCCTAGAAATAAAGAGCCATAATTTTTAAGTTTTTTAAAAAATCTTTTAGGGTTTTTAATTTGCAACATTAAATGTTCGGGGGCAAGTTTATTAGCCTTCTTTATTGCCTCTTCTAAATTCTTAACTTTAATTATCTTTTTTTTCTTAAGAGATTCCTCTGCTATTTTTTTTGTTGCTATTTTATTTAATTGAATTTTTAATTCTTTTTTAACTTTCTTAATCAATTTTGATGTATCTGTAATGAAAATAAGTTTCGCATTAACGTCGTGTTCTGCTTGCGCTAATAAATCTGCCGCTATAAAGACAGGGTTAGCCCATTTGTCGGCAATAATTAGTATTTCACTTGGCCCCGCTAAAAAATCAATACCACAATCTCCATATATTTCTTTTTTTGCTTGAGTTACATAAGTATTGCCAGGACCGAATATTTTATCCACCCTTGGTATGGTCTCGGTTCCATAAGCCATAGCGGCTATTGCTTGGACACCGCCAACTCTAAAAATTAAATCAGCTCCAGCAAAATGTGAAGCTACGATTGTTTCAGGTTTAATTTTAGGTGAGCAGATAATAATATTCTTTACTCCAACTATTTTCGCCGGAATTATACACATTAAAGCGGTTGAAGGTAAGGGATATCGTCCTCCTGGAATATAAACACCCACTTTCTCAATTGGTATTATTCTTTGGCCAATTGTTATACCGTCTTTTGTATATTCAAAATTTTTAAATTGGTTGAATTGTTCTTTGGCAAATTTTTTTATATTTGCAGCGGCTGATTTTATTATTCTTAAAGTTTTTTTATCTATTTTTTTATAAGCTTCTTTTATCTCTATTTTATTCACCTCAAGATTTTTAATCTTTGTTTTATCAAAAATCTCCGTGTACCTTTTTACAGCTTTGTCGCCATTTTGCTTCACATCTTCTATAATATTGTTCACCGTTCTCATATAATTAAATTACCTTAGCGTTAAGTTTAGATAAGAAATTTAATTTCAAGATTCTGCGAGCGAAGCGAGCAGGTTCTTATTTTTATTCTATCAAAAAATTACCTTCTCAGCAATTTTTGTTGGCTTCCCCTATTGGACGCTTTCCGAGCTTTTGATTGGAGGAAAATTAAAGAAGAATTGGAAAAAACTAATATATTTTTACTATTACAACCAAAAACCGCCTAATTAGAGAGACGGTTTTGGAATAAGTAGTATCAGTAATTATTTATTGAATAATTTTACAAACCAACCAAATAAGCTGAATTTACTCTCGTTGGCTTTAAGAAAGTCATCAATCTTTTGCTGTCCCTGTTCTAATGTTTGGATTTGTCCCTGAAGAGCTGTTTTGCTTTCTTCGCTCGTTGTTTTATCCAATAATTTTTTCAACCAGTCAATCTGATTTCCGGTTTTCACCATCTCGCTACGCAACTGACCAACGTTTTTATAATCCGTTCCGATTAAAAATGTCTTTATCTTGCTTCTATTCTGGATTTTATCTATTCCATCAGCCACCTTGTCTTTGGTTTCATTCTGTTCCTGGGCAACCACCCTCACCTGTTCGCCTATTCCTCCCTGTTCTTTATCAGCTATATTCAAAAGGCTTCGAACAAATGTCGCCACAGTGCTTCGGTGTTCTGCACCATTAACTTGTTTCTCATTTTGTGCCTTGGCAAAGACAATTGAAAAACAAAACGTTAATGCCAATACTAAAGAAACTATAAACAATGAGTTATTTTTAATTTTTTGTATAGTTTTTTGTATATTAGTTGATTAAAGATATGCGACCTTTCATTTTCATTTTACCAAAAAATCACTTTCTTGACAAGTTTTTTATTGGCTCCGGGGACAGGACTCGAACCTGTAACCTCCGCGTTACACTTATCCTAGAATTTCTTCTAGGGGTGGACTATATCTTTGCCTTGTCCGTCTCTCCAAAACGAATTTAGGCACTTGGGTATCTAGTCTCTACGGCGCCCCCGCAAATGCGGGGTTCCCACGGTATTACCCCTTTTTAGGGCTTCACCGTTATCCCCAAGTTTTCATTCCAAAGTTTCCTTTGGAAGCTGCGTAAAACTTATTTTCACAGCGCATTGCTCTACCATTGAGCTACCCCGGAATATGTTAATTTTAAAAGATTTTTTTAAATTGTCAAACTCAACGTTTCTTCAACCAATGCCAGAGTATTGATAATTTCTTTTGAAACAAAATCCTTAAACCCAAAAGTTCAAGTCCAACAAGAGCTAACCAAGAGCCGGGCGTCAAAGGAGTCAACAAGATCAATAATCCTAAAATAATCAGGACGACACCAATGCTTTTCTTTAAAATTGTTTTTATTGTTTTGGTCATATTTGGACAAATTTTCGTTTTCTGATAAAAAACATTTTTGCTAATTCAATTAAGAAAAGATGAAGAAGGCCAAAAGAGAGCAAAAATAACCAGTCCTCAATTCTTAAAGGAACGACTCGAAGAATATTTTGGAAAAAAGGAATATAAAGAGCGACAAAAAACATCATAAAACTAAAAAGAACTGAAAAATTGAGAAACCGATTGTTAAATGGATTATATCGCCAAACATTCTTTTTAAGGTCTTTGCAAGAAAAAATAATAAAAACACTATCAATTCCTAGGCCGACAAAAATAAAAGATCGAATATGATCAAATTTAAATTGGCTATAATTTAATAGATACCAATAAAGAGTAAGGAGAAGAAAATTAGCGAAAAAACCAATGATAAAAATAAAAAATTTCATTTCTCGGTCAATAATTGGAGTGCCAAGACTTTGAGGCTTTTCCCTCATTACTTCGTCAGCGCCTGTTCTCTCATGGGCTAAAGCCATGGCTGGCAAAGCATCTTCTATGATATTAATCCAAAGAATTTGAGCGACCAAGAGAGGCAATGGCCAACCAAAAATTATTGCCCCACCAATAAGAACCAATTCAGCAAAAGAGCCAACCAGAAGGTAAAGAACAACTCTCTTTATATTATTAAAAATAACTCTACCTTCTTTGATCGCCTCAACAATGGTCTTGAAATTGTCATCCAGCAAAACTATATCAGCTATTTCTTTAGTGACTTCAGAACCAGAATTAAGGGCAATACCAATATCAGCTGCTTTAAGAGCTGGCGCATCATTGACACCATCGCCGGTCATAGCCACTATTTCTTTATTGGCCTGGAGGGCCTTGATAATTCTTATTTTATGTTTTGGTTCAACCCGCGCATAAACTTCTATTTTTTTAACCAATTTCTGAAGATCTTGCTCAGATAATTTTTCTAAATCTTGAGCATCAATAATTTTTTTCTCGTCTTTTAAGAGACCTAATTCCTCGGCAATCGCTTGAGCGGTTAGCTTATAATCGCCAGTAATAATGATAGGCCTCAGGCCAGCCTGTTTGCATTCCCTGACAGTTTCTTTTGCTTCTCCTCTCAGCGGATCTTTAAGAGCGATTATTCCAAGAAATTTCATTTTTTTTATTGAGATGTCTTCTATCTCCTTAATTTGTTGGTCAACTTCTTTTTTAGCAAAAGAAAGAACTCTTAAACCTTTACTGGTTAACAAATTTATTTCTTCTTTAATTTTTTCTCTTTCTTTGTCGCTTAATTCGCAGAGAGAAATAACTTTTTCTGGCGCTCCTTTTAAAAAAATAATATTCTGCTGCGGATTTTTTTTATTTTCATTTAAAGTCGCCATCCACATTTTTTCTGAATCAAACGGAATCTCGTCAAGCCGAGGAAAATTTTTTAATATTTCTTCTCTTTCTATCCCAGCTCCAGCCGCGCCAAAAATAAGGGCGATTTCTGTTGAATCGCCATTAATAATCCAATTTTTTAATTCATCAAAAGGATTTTCAACAATGGCATTGTTGCAAATTAAAGAGGCAATCGATACTTCCTCTTTTCTTGCGCTCGCATAAGGAATAAGATGAGAAACGCTCATCTTTCCCTCAGTCAAAGTGCCTGTTTTATCTAAACAAATTGTCGTGGTACTTCCCAAAGTCTCGGCCGCGATAAGTTTTCTAACTAAAGCCTTCTTGCCGAGAATTCTGTGCATGCCTAAAGACAGACAAACGGTCACGGCAATTACCAGCCCCTCGGGAATGCCAGCCACAGCCACGGCCACAGAAATTAAGAGAGTTTCTAAAAATTCTCTACCAGTTAAAAGGCCAATGGCTAAAAGAAGTAAACAGGCAAAAGTGATAACTATGGCTAAAATTTTTGCCAAAGCAGCAATTTTTTTTTGTAAAGGAGTTTGACCTTCTTCAGTTTCTTTGAGCAAAACACCAATTTTTCCAATTTCTGTTTTGCTGCCAGTGACGATAACAACAGCTTCGGCTTTTCCTCCGGCTACGGTTGTGCCAAAATAAACCATATTTTCTCTCTCGGCTAAAGACGTGTCTTCTCTAAGACCCCCTTCTTTTTTAAAAGATGGGAGGGATTCACCTGTTAGAATGGCTTCATTAACTTGAAATTGATGAGTTTTGATAATTCTGGCATCAGCCGACACTATATCTCCGGCTTCAAGGATAATAATATCACCAGGCACTAATTCGCTACTCTTAATAAAATGTTCTTTATTTTGACGGATTACTCGGCTATGATGTTCAACCATTTGCTTGAGTTTCCTTAAAGATTCTTCAGCTTTATTTTCTTGGAAAAAACCAATCAGAGTATTAATAATCACCGCGGCCAGAATAATTAAAGCATCAATATTCTCTTTTAATAAAAAACTGATGCCAGCGGCAATCAGTAGGATATAAATTAAAGGGCTTTTAAATTGAGAAAGAAATATCTTGAAAGAAGAGACAGGTTTTTTTTCGGGCAATTTATTCAAACCATACTTTTTTTGCCTCTTTTTTATTTCTTGCTCGTTAAGTCCTTGCTCGTTAGTTTCAAGAATTTCAAAAATTTTTTCTGCGGATAAATTATGCCAAATTATAGCCATATTATTAAAAAAAATTAAGAGGAACTACTACTATTGCGGTAATAAAATAATTTAATAATTTCCGTCATCACGAAATAACAACCGACAATGCCGAAAATCCAAAATAAATGAATTGACTGCGGTTTAACAAATTTAAAAAATTCTTGACCAAAATGACTAAAAGGCAAAAGTATAGTGATGGTCGCCACAAAAATTGACAACCAAATTAAAAGATTGGAAGCTCTTTTAGCTTTAAAAAATAAGAATCTCGTCCGAATAGAAAAAATTAAAACGAGCTCAGTTAAAACGCTGCCGATAAACCAGTTAGTTTGAAGAGTGGCTGGACTAAACCTAACAAAAAGCGCAAAAATAATAAAATCAAAAATACTACTGACTACGCCCAAGACAAAGGCCACAAAAAGAATTTCTTTAAGGTCGTAACTTTGGGGCCTTTTTAATTCTTTTTTATCAACATTATCAATCGAGATAGAAATCATCGGAAAATCAGAAAATAAATTAAGTAATAAAATTTGTAAAGGTAGCATTGGCAAAAAATTAATTATCAATGAAGCAACAACCATTGCATAAAAATTGCCGAAATTAGAAATTAAAGTTGCTTTAATATATTTAACTGTATTGGCAAAAACTTCTCTTCCTTGTTTAATGCCGTTAATAACTACAGCTAAATTTTTCTTAAGCAAAATAACATCCGCTGCTTCTTTGGCAATATCAACGCCTCTTTCTACCACTAAAGCAACATTAGCAATTTTTAAAGCTGGGGCGTCATTAATCCCCTCTCCCAAAAATCCGACTTCGTATTTTTTTTGCAGTAACTCAACAATCTTGTATTTTTGAAGAGGTGAAACTCTAGCGAAAACAGAATATTTTTCCACTGCTTTTTTTTGCTTCTCCTCTGACATCTCATTCAATTCTTCTCCGAGTAGAACTTCTTTGGGGTCTTTAATCAAACCTATTTGATAAGCAACCGTGCCAGCCACCTCTTTGGCGTCACCAGTCAAAATTTTTATTTTTACTCCTAAAATCTCGGCTTGTTCAATGGTTTTTTTGGCGTCTTTTTTAAGTGGATCAAAAAAAGAAATCATTCCTAAAAATAATAAGTCTTTTTCTTCCTGAGAATCGTAATAATTTTTTGTAATTTCTTTTTTAGCAACAGCGATGACTCTTCTCCCCTTTTCTCCTTCTTTAACCATCCATTCTCTTAATAATTTTTTGTCCTCTTCTTTTAAATTATGGCAAAGATCAAATAAATATTCTGGCGCTCCTTTAACAATTAATTCGGGGTAGTAATCTTTCTTAACTAAAACGCTATTCCGTCGTCTTTCCGGATCAAACGGGAGCTCCTTTATTTTTTTATATTTGTTTAATTCTTCTTTTTTCTCGGCAGATAGCGCCTCAAAAATAGCTAAATCAAAAGGGTCTTTTTGGTGCTCTTTTTTTAATGACGAAGAAGCCAAAGCAGCCTTTAAAAGACAACCTTCTTTGTCATTAGAAATAATTTCCGCTACTTTTAATTTATTTTCAGTTAAGGTTCCTGTTTTATCAGAACACAAAAACTGAATCTCTCCTAAGTCTTCAATGGCTGAGAGCCTTTTAACCACCACTTTGTTTTTCGCCATTCGTAATGCCCCTCGCGACAGAGAAACTGTGGTTACCACCGGCAGAGCTTCTGGAATAACGCTGACCACTAAGGCAATGGAAAAAATCAAAAAGTTGCCGATATTCATCGTCCCCTTATGAATAAAAAGATTAGCTAAAAAAACAAAAACAATAGATATTAAAATTAAACGCAAAATAAAACGGCTGAATCTGGCAATCCCTTTTTCAAAACTGCTCTCTCTTAAAGTCTCGCTCGTTAAATGAGCGATACTGCCTATGACCATCTCTTTGCCAATATTTAAGACAACGCCTTCGGCCACGCCACTGATAACCGTGGTTGATGAAAAACCCATATTTTTAGCCTGATAAACTTCAGTTGTCTCTCTAACAAGTGGCTCAGAGGTCTTTTTTATCGGGACTGATTCGCCAGTCAGGACATTTTCATCAACAACCAAGTTGGTTTCTGAAATAAAACGAAGATCAGCCGGAATTATATCGCCGGCTTCTATGATCACAATGTCGCCCGGAATCAATTCTTTAGCTTTAATAATAATCTCTTTTCCATTCCGGCGCACTTTTGCTTGAGGAGAAAAATGTTTTTTTAAGAGCTTCAACGTTTCTTCTGAACGAAATTCCTGATAAAAACCCAAAAAAGCATTAATGGCAACGAAAACCAAAATCATCAGGGCTTCTATCTCTTCGCCTAAAATAAAACTAATACCACTAGCGATAAGAAGTAAATAAACAAAAGAAGATTTAAATTGACGAACAAGAATATGCCACCAGTAAACTCTCTCGCCAATAATTTCATTCGACCCATATTTTTTCTGTCGTTTATAAACTTCTTGGTCTGATAAACCACTAAAAGAGGCGCTAAAATCTAGAAAAGTTTCCTCTGTATTTTTTGTTGTATAAGGAGAAAAATTCATTTTATAAATAATTAGGATTGACTTAAAACTTCTTCCAGTTAGAATTATACCATAAAACCTCAAAAATAAAATATGAAGGCCATCAGTCGCCCAAAAGGTAATTTTTATTTTATTCGTTTGATTCTTGTTTTAGCTGTCTTACTGTTGTTAGTTTATTTTTTTGTTTACTTTCCTGGCCAAGAATCGAGCTTTGAAGAAGAGGGACGGGTGATTGAAGTGATTGATGGTGATACAATAAAATTAGAAAATGGAGAAAAAGTCAGATATATCGGCATTGATACGCCAGAAATTAAAGAAGAAGAATGTTTCGCCTCTGAGGCAAAGAGAAAAAATGAAGAATTAGTCAAGGGAAAAATAGTCAAATTTAAAAAAGATGTCTCTGAAAAAGATTCATATGGTCGCCTCCTCCGCTATGTTTATCAAGATGATCTTTTTGTTAATCTCTTTTTGGTTAAGGAAGGCTTCGCCGTCTCCTTTCCTTGGCCGCCAGATTTAAAATATGTTGATTTATTAAACCAGGCAGAACAAAAAGCAAAAGAAGAGAATAAAGGATTGTGGTCTGAATGCTCTCGAATAAAATAAAAATTTGTGTTATAATAAGAACCCTTCGCTTTGCTCAGGAACCTTGCTCGCCTTGGCGTAGCGCTGCCTCCTTCGCTGAAGTAGTTCGGCTACGAAGGCCGAGTCGGCGTAGCCAGGAAATTAAACTTATTATCTAAATTTAACGCTAAGGTAATTTAATTATAAAAAAAATGACAATTTTGGAATCAGCTTTACAAAATTTTTCTCGAAACTTATGGCTTTCTATCACTTCAATTGTGGTTATTTTTCTAATGGTTCTCTCTTTAGGATCATTTTTAACCCTTAATATTATCGCCGACAAACTGATTGATTCTTTAAACCAAAAAATGGATATTGAAATCTATCTAAATCAAAATGCTTCCTCCGACCAAATCAACTTTTTTAGATCTGAACTTGAAAACATGAAAGAAGTAAAAAATATTCAATATATCTCTCCAGAAGAAACTTTAAAACAATTTAAGGAAAAATATCAAGACAATCCTGTCATTAAAAAATCTCTTGAAGAATTAGAAGAAAATCCTTTCGGTCCAAGTTTAAAAATAAAACTAGTTAAGCCAGGAGATTTCAATAAGGCGCTTGAAGTTATTAATAAAACTGACTATCAGCCCTTAATTTATAATAAAGATTTTTATGATTATGAACAAATACTTAATATTTTCTCTAAACTTAACAAAAAATTTTATACTTTTGCGCTCTTTCTTGGGTCTTTCTTCACTTTTATTGCTATTCTCATTATCTTTGCCACTATTAAAATAGCTATCTATTCTCGACAAGATGAAATAAAAATTATGAGATTGGTTGGCGCTAAAAATTTTGCGATTCAAGGACCTTTTATTCTTGAGGGATGTTTTTATGCTTTATTTGGCTGGGGAATTTTTCTTTGTCTTTGGTTGTCTCTTATTAAAACTCTTAGTCCTCAGATACAAAAATTTTTAGGCTTTAATTTTGACATTGCCTCTTATCTACAATCAAATAGTTTTTTCTTTTTCGGAAGCCTCTTGGTCTTTTCTCTCATTATTGCTATAATCAGTAGCTGGATAGCAACTAAAAAATATCTTAAAATTTAAATTTTATGGCCATCCCTTTATACATTTTTTTGTATATTTATTTGGCTTTCATTGTTGTTAGCCTTATTTTTGCATTATTTAATATTTATCACGTCATTCGCTTCGGTTCTCTTAACTCGACGACTGTCTTTTCCTCTTTTGTCTTTGTTGTCGGTATTATTGTCATTCTTTGGGTATCCTATCAATGGTTAGCTGAAGTTAATTGGCAAGAATTTATATATTTATTTTAAAGGATTTTGTCACCGCTCAGCGGGGTTACAAAACCTTTACCCCCTCCTTTTGCGCGTTCGCGCGAAAAGAAGGGGGTGCTCAAAAAATTAGTAAAATTTTATTCACTTCGTTCTAAAATCTTAAATTTTTTGGCATATGAACCCACTTTATAAATTATTACAATTAAATCTGACTGAACGAGTTATTCTTATTTTAAGGAGACATTGGTTTATATTTTTTAAAAAAGTTCTCATTTTCCTCGTTTTAATTGCTATCCCGGTTATCATTTATGCGATCATTGTTAATTTTTATCCAGAAATTTTAAGTCAATCAAATTTAGTCACTTTAATTCTCATGGGTATTTCTCTTGGCTATCTTTTTCTCTGGCTTGTTCTTTTTAATAATTGGGTTAATTACTATCTTGATCTTTGGATTGTTACTAATCAAAAGATTATTAGCGTTGATCAAAAAGGGCTATTTAATCACACCGTTGCCCGTCTGCCAATCACCAGAATTCAAGATGTTAAAGCTAATTCTAAGGGCTATGCTCAAACTTTTTTAAATTTTGGAAATGTAGAAATCCAAACTGCTGGAGAAGAAAAAAATTTTATTTTTGAGGAGATTCCTAACCCCTTTAAAGTAGCGGATCAAGTTAATGATTTGGCAGAAAAAGAAATCAAACCCACCTCATAAAAATTGTTCAAGATGTTGAAAATGTTTAAAATGGACATTTGAACTTATCTAAATCAATTGGCCTGGTAGCCAAGCAGTAAGGGAGAGCACTTCGTCACTTTTGTTCCTCAGTACCTTCGGTCTGCCCTATATAATTTTGGTCACGTAGCCAAAAGTAGCAAGGCATTGGCCTGTCTCGCTGCGCGAGATCCCGCGAAGCGGGACAAAACCGTTTTTATGAAATACCAAGTTTATATTATACAAAGATTAGAAAATGGAGATATTTATATTGGTAGTACAGCAAATTTACAGAAAAGAATTGGACTACATAATCAAGGCCGCGTAAAATCCACTAAGGGATATAGACCGTGGTAATTGCTTGAGTATCACGAATTTAACTCGAGAAAGGAAGCGGTTAAGTATGAAAAATTTTTGAAAAATCATCAACAAAAAGAGATTATAAGAAAGAAGTACGGCCAGGTCGCCAAGCAGTAAGGCAAGAGTCTGCAAAACTCTTATGCATGGGTGCAATTCCCATCCTGGCCTCAATTAGACATGGGTGTCTCGCTACGGCGAGATCTGGCGTAGCCAGACAAATCCACCCAGGCCTTAGTAAAAATTATCTCATTTTCTTGAATTAAATTCCCCAGACCAATATTATTGAGCTGGGGACTTTATTAATCTAAAATCTAAAATCTAAAATTTCTCATCTCTTAAAAACTTCTCTAACTTTAATAAAATTTTTTTCCTTTGATGGAGCGGTTTCAATCAGTTTTTTTCTTTTTTCTTCGCTTTCTAAAATTGGTTTATCTTGGCGGAAAACATTTTTTATTCCGCTTGTATTCGCCATAGGCAAAATATTTTTTGTTTCAACTTTTTGAATTTCTTTAAAATAATCTAAAATCACGCTCAACTGTTGTTGATATTTTTTTACTTCTTCTTCACTAAGCTTAATCCTGCTCAACTGAGCAATATGTTTAACTTCTTTTTTTGAAAGCATCTTAAAAAAAAAATTAAAATTCTAGATTTTAGATTTTAAATTAATTAAAAAAAAATTTAAAATTCAAAATTCAAAATTTCTCATTTCTGACTTGGTTTCCGTCGTTGCAAGAATTTGTCTTTATAATTACTCAACTCTACTCTCATTTTTTTTTCCACCTCATCTAAAGCTAACAGCAAATCCTTAGCAGAAGCAACAGCATATAAATCTTTTCCTGGAACTTCTAATTTTATTTTTACTTCAAAATTTTTTCCTTGGGTATATTGAGGGTTGAAATTCAAATCAATTCTTGCTAAAAGAATCCTTTTAGAAATCCTTAAAAATTTATTAATCTTGTTTTCTATGTAATCTTGTATTTGAGGGGTCAGACGAAGATTTTTAGCAAAATATTTAATTTTCATGCCAAAAAATTTAAAATTTCTCGAAAATCTCCGAACGAAAAGAGGATAGATTTTCGCAGACCCGGTTAAATCCTTCGCCTAAAAATTTCTACGCCCTTTAGACTTGAAATTTTTAAGAAAGCCCTTTACCATTTTAATACTAAAATACTTTTTTTGTATGCCTCTAAATTATCTAAAGCAGCACCAGTGCCCCTGGCAACTGATAATAAAGGCTCATCAGCAATAAAGACAGGCACGCCAATTATTTGAGAAATAAATTCATCGATATTTCTTAAAAGTGCGCTTCCACCTGCTAAAACCATTCCTTTTTCCATGACATCGGCTGATAATTCTGGCGGCGTATCATAAAGCACTAATTTTATAGCCTCAATAATTGCTTTTAATTCATTTTGAATAGCTTCAGTCACGTCGTCAGAACTTAAAGAGATAGTTTTAGGCAAACCAGTGGTCATTTCTCGTCCTTTTACCTTCATTTTTAACTTCTTTTCAAGAGGCAAGGCCGCTCCTATTTCAATTTTGATTTTTTCTGCCGTTTGTTCACCTACGGCTAAGTTATATTTTCTGCGAATATAAGAGGCAATAGCGGCATCAAATTTATTTCCTGCCACGCGTACTGAGGTGCAAGAAATAATTCCTCCTAAAGAAATAACTGCCGCTTCGGTTGTTCCACCACCCATGTCAACAATCATGTGGCCAACTGCCGAACCAATAGGAATATTAGAACCGATGGCAGCAGCAATTGGTTCTTTTATAATATAGACATCTTTTGCTCCGGCAGCCAAAGCAGCGTCATGAACTGCTCGTCTTTCAGTCGGCGTCGCGCCAGATGGGATAGAAACCATCACTTCTGGCTTGAAAATCCTTATTCTACCTAAGGCTTTTCCAATAAAATATTTAAGCATGGCCTCGGTTGTTTTATAATCAGCGATTACTCCATCTTTTAATGGTTTCTTCGCCACAATAGTATCTGGCGTCCTTCCGATCATTTCTTTTGCTTCATTACCAACTGCTAAAACTGATTTATCAATTGTGGAAATGGCCACTACTGATGATTCATTAAGAATAATCCCTCTCTTAGGAACATAAACCAAAACGTTGGCTGTGCCTAAATCAATTCCTATTTTACGAATAAACATTTCAAAAATATAAAAATAAAAAAATTATTGACTTCTTAATTTTGATGAATACTCAAGATAATCTTTGAGTAGAATACTAAGAATAGTTGCTAAAGGTATAGAAAGCAAGGCTCCAAGCGGCCCTGCTAATTTTCCGCCAATCATTAAAACAACTAAAATAACAACGGGATTTAATCCTATTGCTCGGCGCATCACCTGTGGAGAAATTAAACTATTCTCCAGTTGCTGTAAAATTAGATAAAAAATAACAACCATTAAAGCTTTAAAAGGCGAATCACTAAGAGCTACCAGGAAAGCTATTACTCCGCTAATCCAAGGACCAAGATAAGGAATAATCTCGAGAACCCCAGTCATTACTCCTAAAAGTAAAGCAAATTTAATGTCCAAAATTACTAAACCAAGATAGCTTGAAACACCAATAAGTAGACAGAGGAGCAAAGAGGCTCGCGCCCAAGCGCCTATTTGTTTTTGGCTGGTTTGATAAAAATTTGCCAAAAAATTTTTATATTTTAAAGACGAAAGTTTGTTTATTTGACGAACGACAAAATCTTTGTCAACTGAAAGATAAAAAGAAATTATAAAAACTATCAAAGCGCTAAACAAACCGCTAATTACATTTCCAAAAAAAGAGAGAATCTGAGACTTCTCAAGACCAGGGGCAGTCAACCAATTTTTTAAAGTTTCCCAGAATCCTGTACTCCCAAAAATTGCTCCTTCACCAAATATACTTTTTAGATAGTCAGGTATTTTTTCAAACAAAAATTTACCTTGACTAATTAAAACCGGAAAAAACAAAAACCCAAAAAATACTAAGGCCCCAAAAATAATTAAATAAACAATTAAGGCTCCTAGCCAACGAGGAAATTTTTTTCTTTCAAAAAAATCTACTACCGGAATAATAACGATCGAGAGAAAAAAAGCAATTAAAACAAGTAAAATTATATCTCTAATAATATACAAAAACCAAAGCATCAAAAAAACTAAACTAATTTTTAAAACCGACCAAAGATCAATTTTAATAGTAGTAGTTGGGTTATTAAGAGACATATGCTTCTATATTATATAGCTTCCTTTAAAATTCTCAAGAGTTGTTCGCTTTTTTTGAAAGGACCAATTAAGGCTAAATTTAATTTGTCTGGTCTAAAAATTTCACGAGCTGTCTTTTTTATATCATCAAGCGTTACTTTATTAATTTCTTTAATTTCTTTTTCCGGAGTTAAAATTTTTTGGGTTAATAATTCCTGATCAGCGTAAAAAGAAGCCTGCTCTTCAGATGATTCTAACACGAGAGACAATCTCCCTTTTAAATAATCTTTTGCTTTTTGAAGCTCTTCTTTATCTACCTCTTTGTTTTTTAAGGATTTGTATTCTTTTAAAATCAATTTTAAGGCTTTGCCGACATTTTGATTATCTACACCAGCATGAGTCAGTAAACAGCCCGTGTCAGTAGAGTTATCAGAAAGGGTCCTAATATAATAAGCTAAACCATACTTGTCTCTCACAGAAATAAAAAGACGAGAACTCATATTCCCTCCTAAAATAGTGGCGATAATTTTTTGGGCGTACCTTTTAGGATCGAATAAATCATAAGCCCTAACCCCTAAACAAAAATGAGTTTGGTCTGTTTCTTTAAAATGAACCAAAACTTGGGGCTCTTTCTGTTTTTCGATGACTTTTAATTTGTCCTCTGGCTTATTTGATCTTATTTTTTTAAAATAGTTCTTTATTTTTCCCACCACTATTTGAGAACTGATGTCACCAGCTAAACAAATAAGCGTGTTTTGCGCCGAATAATGATTTGTTAAATAATCTAAAAAATCATTTCTTTTCAATTTACTAATGGTCTCTTTTTCTCCAGAGACAAGCCAACCAGCTGGCTGATCCCCATAAAGTAACTTATCCCAAAGATTAAGGACATGTCTCATTGGCATATCTCTATACAGATTTATTTCTTCAATAATCACCCCTTTTTCTTTTTCTATGGCCCTTTCTTCAAATTTGGAATTTAAAAAAATATCAGAGACCCAGTCTAAGGCTAAATCTAAAAATTTAGAATCCACTTTTGCCCAATAGCCTGTGTATTCCTGACTAGTAAAAGCATTGTATTCCCCACCAACTCGATCTAAAGTTGAATTTACCTCCAATGCTCCCGGCCTCTTCTGAGTCCCTTTAAAGACCATATGTTCAATAAAATGCGAAATACCATTTATTTCTTTTGTCTCATATTTTGAGCCAGTTCCAACCAATACTAAAATTGTCACTGTTTTTGTACTTTTCATCGGCACAGTGATTATCCTAAAGCCATTTTTTAAAGTAATTTTTTTATACATGATAATTAACTTACAACTAACAACTTATAACTTACAACTAAGAAATGCTTACCAAATTGATTAGTAACTACATCTTACTCAACAACAAAAGCGATCTTTAAGTTGACTCTATATTCAATAATTTTTCCTTTTTCCACCACCAATTTTTGTCCAACAATATCTACGCCGACGACATTTTTAATTGTTTTGTTTGTTCTTTCAATCGCCTTTTCAACTGCTTCATCAAAAGATTTTTTTGAGGTGCCAATGACTTCAATAATTTTGATTATTGGCATAAAATATTAATTAATTATCTAGTTTATTTTTAAAATAGTCGACAATTCCACTAATATTTATCCTTTCTTGTTTCATCGTGTCCCTGTCTCTTACGGTAACTTTTTTATCTTCTAAGCTCTCAAAGTCAACTGTGACGCAATATGGTGTACCAATTTCGTCTTGCGCAAAATATCTTTTTCCAATATTTCCTCTGTCATCCCAGCCTACTTTAAAATTCTTTTTGAGATTTAGATAAATCTCTTTAGCTTTTTCAACTAGCTCTGGTTTATTTTTTAACAATGGGAAAACTGCTGCCTGATACGGCGCTAATTTAGGATGTAATTTTAGAACAACGCGATCTTTTTCTTCGTAATAAGCATCAATTAACAAAAATAAAAAAGTCCGATCAACTCCGCCAGAGGTTTCTACAATTTGAGGAACAAATTTTTCTTTTGTTTCTCGGTCTGTGTAACTTAAATCTTGGCCGGAATATTTTGCATGTCCGGATAAATCCCAGTCGCCTCGCCAATGGATCCCTTCAATCTCTTGAATTTCACAAGGGGATTTCTCGTAAATAATATCAAAAGCTTTTTTGGCATAATGGGCTAATTTTTCATGCTGATAAAAGCCCAATCTTTCTGGGTTTGTAAATAAATTTTTATACCAGTCCATTCTTTCCTTTTTCCAAAAATCAAACCATTTTTCCATTTCTGATGAATGGCAAAACCACTGTAAATCCCACTGCTCAAATTCTCGCTGTCTGAAAAGAAAATTCCCGGGCGTCACTTCATTTCTGAAAGCTTTCCCAATTTGACAAATACCAAAAGGAATTTTTAATCTGGTAGTATTTAAAACATTTTTATAATCAAGATAAATTGTCTGGCAGGCTTCTCCTCTCAGATAAGCATTTACTTTTTCTCCTTCAATCACGCCAATTTGAGTTGGCACTAAAATATTAAATTGTTTTGGTTTAGTTAATTCACCTCCGCATTCTGGGCACTTTTTGCCTGCTAAATCATCTGTTCTAAATCTTTTGTGACATTTTTTACATTCGGACAACGGATCAACAAAACTTTTAACATGGCCGCTTGCCTCCCAGACTTTTGGGTTGGTAATAATCGCTCCATCAATCCCGACGATATCATCGTGTTCGACTGTCATCCATTCCCACCATAGTTGCTTCAAATTATTTTTCATTTCAACTCCTAACGGGCCATAGTCATAAAAGCCTTGAAATCCGCCATAAATCTCTGAGCCCTGAAAAACAAAACCTCTTCTTTTACAAAGCGAGACTATCTTGTCCATTAAATTTTCCATTAGATTATTATAACAAATTAGAAAAAAAAGCAAAGAATAAAAACAAAAATATCCTATGCTCAATCATAGGACGCTTTTCTAATAAATTTCCAATATTTTATAATTCTACTTGTGATTGATCGCCAATAATC